>Ga0209834_10000098_pt1 | contig 49767 bp, 44 predicted proteins | sample Mar14236cmmetaG_FD_184134 | JGI IMG/M metagenome (GOLD analysis project Ga0209834, IMG submission 184134) | Marine hydrothermal vent microbial communities from Guaymas Basin, Gulf of California to study Microbial Dark Matter (Phase II) - Marker... ... | reverse complement strand
TGACAAAAGTATTTTATGTTAAATTTTCAGATTTACTGGAAAGTAATTTTCCAACCAAAATATATCGCAAACCCTTTATCTATAGTAATCCACAGAAATTACCTCCAAATTTTTTGGGGTATCCCTGTTAATAATTTTTGACAGATTATTCCGTTCTTTCTATTTTCAATTATTGAATAATAGACGGGATGAGCATATGATAGAATATATTATTTTATTAGTTATCGGATTACTCGTTGGTGTTGTGATCACATATCTGCTGGTAAATAAACGAAATCAGAATATACAGAAAAATATTGAAGAACTGGAGATAATAAAACGGGATAAGGTAATTGCTGAGACTAAACTGTTGCAGAGTAAGGAATATATCGAAACAATCAAGGATGAGAAAGTAAAACTCGAGCAAAAGATATCCCAGCTTCAGGATTCTCTTGAAAAGCAGCGCGAAGAAAGAGCACGACTCGAAACCAAAGTAACCGAAGCTGAGAAAAATATTGCTGAGCAGAAAGAGTTGCTAAAACAAGCAACCGATAACTTTAAAGATGCATTCAATTCCCTCTCTTCTGATGCCCTGAAGAGTAATAACGAGACTTTTCTCGAGCTGGCAAAACAGAATCTTGAGACACTTCTCGAAAAAACAAAAAATGAGTTTGGGAAACAAGCTATAGAAGAAACATTGGAGCCACTTAAAAGTGCACTGGACAGATATAATAGGGAAATTAAACACATTGAGAATTTAAGAAAAGAAGATCTGGGTAGTTTAAAAGAACAGATCACACAACTCGCAACAACAAGTGAAAATTTAAAGAAAGAAACAGCAAATCTAAAGAACGCTCTCAAACGATCTGATGTTAGAGGAAAATGGGGTGAGCTCCAATTACGACGCGCTGTTGAGCTTGTTGGAATGTCCGAATATTGTGATTTCACAGAACAGGTTAGTGTTCGTTCAGAGGAGGGACTTCTACGCCCAGACTTGATCGTACACCTTCCCGGTGGTCGTTCGATCGTGGTGGATGCAAAAGCTCCAACAAAGTTCTTTATGGAAGCGTATGAAGCCGAGACAGAAGAAAAACGCGAATCAGCCAAGATATCATTCTCACGAGCAGTTCGCAATCATATGAATGAACTGGCCAAGAAGAATTACTGGAAGCAGTTTGATAAAACACCTGATTTTGTCGTTCTCTTTCTTCCGGGAGAATCTTTTTTCTCGGCAGCGCTTGAGCTGGATAAAAAACTGATCGAAGATGGCATTCAGAGTAAGGTCATTATAGCTACACCGACTACGTTTATCGCCCTTCTTAGAACCGTTGCTATGAGCTGGCAGCAACAAAAATTAACCGAGAATGCGCAGAAAATTGCAGATGCAGGCACAGAATTATATGAGCGCATATGCACTTTCCAGGAACATTTAGATAGAATCGGTTCAAGTCTGGATGCTTCAGTAAAAAATTATAATAAGGCGATCGGCTCTTTCACCAGCAGAGTACTACCTGGTGTTAAAAAACTTGAAGATCTTGGTGTGCAGCAAACCAAGAAAACTCTTAGTGATAGTGAGCAAATAGATACGAATGTTCGTCAAATACCAAAGGATTTGTAAGAAAATGGTGGGCGATGTAGGATTTGAACCTACGACTTCTTCCTTGTAAGGGAAGCACTCTAGCCTCTGAGTTAATCACCCACGTGTACAAAAATCTATGTAATTGCCTGTGAACGTCAAGAATATTGACACTCTTTGTTGCACATCTGTTCATTTATAACAATGAAAATTTCAATCTTTTCTTTCGGATTCGTACTGTTCTGTTTGACATCAATTGTTCATGCAGATATGGAATTAACAATTGCACGTTTGCAATATGATGGCGGAGGAGACTGGTATAATGATACTTCAGTAATTCCAAACCTTTGTGAGGAAATTAACAAACGCACAACCATCAATGCTGCTGAGGACCAGGTTATAGTCTCTCTGAAAAATAACTCGATTTTAAATTATCCCATAACTTATATGACTGGACACGGAAATGTTTCTTTTACTGATGAAGAAATAACAATGCTTCGTCAGTATCTAAGAAATGGTGGTTTTTTGTATGTAGATGATGATTATGGACTGGATACTTCATTCAGAAGAGAATTAACAAGAATATTTCCAAACAAAGAACTAAAAGAACTACCTGCCACTTTTCCCTTATATGATTGCTTTTATACATTTGAAAATGGGGTGCCAAAGATACACGAGCATGACGGTAAACGACCGCAAGCATTCGGCTTGTTTGATGATTTCGGGCGACTTGTTATTCTTTATACTTTCGAAACGAATATTAGCGATGGCTGGGCTTCACCTGAAATTCATAAGGATCCTGCTCACATCAGGGAACTTGCATTTAAAATGGGTATAAATATCGTGTACTACGTGCTGACACAGTAAGGAATACTATGAGAATTATATGTATTTCTGATCTTCATCAACGCTTCCAGGTGGATGAAGAAGAAAAGCGAAAGATGCGAAAGTTCTACTCCTTTCTTGATCACTTCATAACAGAGCCACCTGAAAAATTAATCATTGCTGGAGACCTTTTTGATGTGTGGTTCGAATATAAAATGGTAATTCCGAAAGAATATTTCACGACCTTGCATAAATTGAAAATTATTGCTGATAAAGGGACAAACATCATATATATCTCCGGAAACCATGATTTTGTTTTTAGAGATTTCTTCCAGAAAATTTTACAAGCTGAAGTATACGAGAATGATTATACTTTTACTGTCAATGACAAGAAATTTTTCGTAAGCCACGGGGATAGCTACACATCAAACGATGCGCAATATCACTTCCTGAGAAATATACTTCGTAACAGAACTATACTTAGGATCTTTGGATGGTTTCATCCCGATGTAGGATTAAATACTGGAAAATTAATGTCTCGCTCAAGTAAAAAATATCGTAAATCCAATAAAATTCTCAACAAGCAGGAGAAGGGACTTATAGAATTCTCAGAAAAACTTTTTGAGAAAGGTTATAATTATACGATCATGGGGCATATTCATAATCCAAGAATTATTGAATGTAAAGGCGGAAGTTACATTAATTTAGGAGACTGGATACATCATTGCAGCTATCTCGAGATCAATAATAGTGTGATAAATCTTAAATTCTGGGAATAGCTCAGTTATACATTAAAGGAAGTATCGATATCTCAATTCCTTCTTCTAATCTATTACCCTCATAATCCATTGTTTCATCGGATACAACAAGTTTATAAGGTACATAATTTTTTAAAGGATTCTTGGGGCATGTAACAATCATGTAGCCATTTTTTTTTGTGATATCAAGCGGTACTGATTGTTCCGTTTCAGAATTGATGAGTTGAATTTTAGCTTTATCCAGAGGGATGATTTTATTGAAACGAACAACGAACTCCGGCATAAGTGTCAGTACTGTCTGCCCATCATTATGTGAGAGTGAGTCGATCACAAGATTTGATGTGTCTGGCTGTGCGAAATTAAAAAAACTCATAGTGTCTATTTTGGTAACATTGCCCATGTAATCCACAAGATCGAGCAGCTCCACAAGATATTTAATCGTATCCGCAGGTGAGGTAAAACACGACATTTCCATCCCATCCAAGAGATACTCATATATAGGTATTCTTTCACGATTTTCTGCCTGAAAAATCCTGATTGACCCTACTTTATTTATTTCTTCATTAAACCGAAGCAGTATCTTTTTGGCACTTATCCCGGTAATGCTCTTAAGAAAAGGTTTGGTCGTATCCTGTAATGTTAATGCAAGTGTTACTTGTGTAGAAGCATCTGTAAGTACAACCTCCTTTTTATCAATAAGTTCACGATTAATATCAGGTTCTTTATTCTGATTTTCATCAAGAAATCCCTTCACGATGTAGCCCTGCAGTGGAAGATTTTCATAAGAAAATGTTGAAAGATTATCAGAATTCCTAGCAGTTACAAAAATTGTATCCATCGCATCAAAGAGCTGAACATAATATGTTCCAGGGCGTGCTTTAACTCTTTCATGCAATATAAGTTTCACCTTTAGCTCACCACTTTCCAGACTATCTGACGTACTAAAAGTAGAAGTATAAATATTCTCTAATGAATTATCTCTCAAGTCTTCAAGCCGAGTATCAATAGTCACAAGATATGCTTGGTTCGGTTTAAGCGCTTCGCGAAATTTGACCCTAATCTCCTGATTTCCAGCAACAATTTTCTTTTTTAACACTGGAGGATAGATATACAAAGCGCTCTCAAAACTCTTAGGATCAATCGGCTCAGAAAATGTTATACTAAGTTCTTTTCCATCAAAGTTTGTTGTCATATGAGAAGGTTCGAAATCAATAATCTTCGGGGGAGTGGTATCTTTTGGACCTCCGGTTGGGGGTTTATCTTTTCCGCATCCAAATAGAAGAAATAGACCTAAAACTATGAACAATGTAAGCTGTTTTTTCATAAGAAAAGTAGAAACTTGACGAAATTTTACTGTCAAGATATGTTAACTTATCAAAAGTTTATTAGTAATTTCTTGACGTAAATTTATTAGAATTTGTTATTATTTAAAATAATTACGGGGGTTTGAATGAAAAGAAATGTATTGTTAATTATCATTTTGGTACTCGTTCTTGCAGTATCCCTCGCAATCTTTCAGGGATGCGGCAAAAAGCAAGATGATGTAGAAAAACCACCAAAAAAACCAGAAGTAACCGAACAACAGCAACAAACTCAGGACCAACCTGAATCTCAACAGCAGCAACAACAAACAGTACAAACCAAACCAAAGGAAGATCCACGTACAGCTAAGGTTTATGAACTTCAGGTCGCTGCAAGTCCAAGCTATGCGAACATTATCACTGAAAAGAACAAACTTGCTCAGTATGGTTACGAAACTAAGATCACCACGACAAAGAAAGGTGGAAAACTCTTTTATCGTTTGCGTCTGAAGGGATTATATTCTGCTCCAGAAGCAAATGAAATGGGAAAAACTCTCGTGGCAAAATTCCCATCAATTAATGAATACTGGTTAGCGAAAGTTAAATAAAATCATACTTATTTCAATAAATCCCGACATGCCCCTGTGGTATGGAGGGATTTTTGTATCTCTATGAAATACGATAACGAACAGTTTCGAAGCTGGACGATCATCGATCTGGATAATTTCAGACACAATGTGCAAGAATTAAGAAAACACCTTGCCCCAGGAGTCCATTATATGCAGATCGTGAAAGCTGACGCTTACGGACATGGATCTCTTGAGATTGCTAGAGAATCGGAGAAATTAGGAGTTGAATGGCTCGGTGTCGCAAACAGCGACGAAGGCGTACTGTTGAGACTTGAGGGAATTACTCAAAATATTCTCATTCTCAGTCCTTCTTTTCAGAACGAAGTTGAGACAATACTCACCAATGATCTTATCCCTTCTATTTCAGATCTCCATTTTGCCAGAATACTTGAACGGGAAGCTGATCGACATAATCTGATCTATCCTGTACATATAATGTTTGATACAGGAATGGGGCGGGCAGGTTTTTTGTGGAATGAAGCTCAAGAAATCACTCAAGAATTTTTAAGACTACAACATTTAAAAATTGAAGGTATATCATCGCATTTCTCGATGAGTGAAATGGAAAATAAGGACTTCACAAAGCTGCAAAATGATAGATTTAATCAGATTGTAAATAATTTAAAAACTTTGGGTATAGAACCACCGTACAAACATATCGCAAATAGTGCTGCAATCATCAATTACCCCCAATCACATCACACTATGGTTCGGGCAGGTCTTTTATCTTACGGAATATTTACTGCAGAAAATCTTAAAAACAAAATAAATCTCAAGCCTGTGATGACCTTTAAATCTAAAATCGGATTGATCAAAAATTTTCCTGCTGAATTTGGAATCAGTTATAACCGTTCGTACATTACCAAAAAAACTATTCGTGCGGCTATTCTTCCTATTGGTTACGGAGATGGGTATAATTTCCTGCTTTCAAATCGAGGTAAAGTTTTGATTCATGACCATATCTGCCCGATTCTTGGTAGAATTACAATGGACATGATCGTTGTGGATATTTCAGAAGTTACAAATGCAAAAGTAGGAGATGAAGTCACGCTTATTGGGCATGATAAGAGCAACTCGATTTCTGTCGAAGAACTTAGTTCATTATTCAATGGACTTACATATGAGACGACTTGCAATCTCGGGAGACGGGCACAGAGAGTTTACATTAAAGAACATGAAAATGCTGCGATAGAACCAATTTCCAGAAGAACATTCATTGCCAACGATTTTTCAGATTCAAAGCTGGAAAAGGTCATCGAAGCTTCGCTCAATCAGAGACTCAACAGTAATGAGATCGGTAGTATTGTATATCAGGAGATACTTAAGAAGCTGTTTTATAAAAGCGATCGTCAAATGAGCTGGAAGAAAGATTTTGAGCATAAAATCATCCTGTCCGATACAGACATAGATCCTATTGTATCAGATTTTTTCTTTCATACAAAAACAAAATTACGCTACACAAAACAACTCACACAAGATTCTTTTAGAATAGTATGTGCCACAAATCCAAAAGACCTTGAAGAGTACTTCCTTTTGCCCGATGTTGAATATAGATGGCTATTGGACAGCAAAATAGACCTTGTTAATTCTTTCAATATAGATAGAATCATGATAAATGACATACTTCTTCATCACAAGGTTCTGAAGAATGGGAAAAGGGACATGAACAGAGTAAATCTTGAGATAGAATGCTCCCATCCAAAACTCAAAGACCTGCTTGGAAAAGAAGTTCAGTTTAATATAGATACAACTACTTATTATCCTAAAGATAAGCATCAACTCACGATATACATAGCCGAACTCACAAAAGGAATCACAATCTCGTTCGATTTCAGCAAAACAGCAATAGAAAAAGTGGAAACTATCTCTCTTTTTGCAGGAAGGGAAAAATATCTGGAAGAAAAAACTGGAAGAAAAAAAGTCAGCATGAAGAGTTCTAGAAATGAATGGTTCTTTCCTAACAGTGGTGTTGTCTTTGTCTGGTAATATAAAAATAGTGACAATGTCCAAAAATATTGACATAAAAAGCTTCTCACTTTTCTAAAACTTCGGAGTATATATGGTCTCAAAATCTCAGAAAATCCGTTTAGGAATATTCATCCTCCTAGGCATCACCTTGCTCATTGTCTTAGTGTCTCTGATCATTGGCTCAACGCTTTTTGATAAAAAGGATACCTATTTTATTGCTTACAAGGATCAATCTGTCAGTGGCTTGAATGTGGGAAGTGCAGTCCAATACCATGGCATTAGAATCGGTAGGGTTGAAAATCTGAGTATTGATCCAGATGATGTGACTACAGTAATCGTAGAGATAAGTGTAACTGCAGGAACACCGATCAAAGTCGATGTAAAGGCAGTGCTCGCAGCAGTAGGTATCACTGGTCTGAAGCAAATTGAACTGGTCGGTGGAGATCCAAGGGAAGAAAATTTGAAGCCGGGTTCATATATTAGTTCAGGTGAATCCACTTTTGACATGATTACAGGAAAAGCTGAGGATATTGCAGAAAAAGTTGATCTAATTTTACAGAATATCGCTAATACATTTGACCTTGAGACACAGAATAATATTAAGCAAGCTATTGCTAATACAAATAGTTCTCTAGATAATATTAATATCATCCTTGAAGAGAATAAAGAAAGTCTTAGCTCAAGCATAGAAAATATCGCGAGAATCTCATCAGAATTGGCTGATCTTTTGGGAACGATCAATAATATAACCCAGAAACTTGACCTCGATCAGTTTAACACGACTGTCTCTGATGTGAACGAGTCTGTAAAACAACTCACTACCGCATTTAATAATATTAACTACACAGTTGTTGAAAGTCGGGAGGATATTATAGAAACGGTTCGACTACTAAAAGAGACCATGCAGAACATCAATGAATTCTCCCGTATGATATCAGAGAATCCCTCACTGCTGTTTAAAACTCAAAGAAGTACTATTCCTGGAGGACCATAATGAAAAGAAATAAAATAATCATTATCCTACTCGCGCTGATTCTTTTTGGATGCTCCCAGGTTCAATGGGCTAAATATTATCTTCTTGATTATGTTCCGCCGGTTATGGAAAAGGATAGATTGATAGAACCATATCCATATTCGATTCAGGTACAAGAATTCAAGATCGACAGAACGTATGATAATTCCAGGATCGTAATACGCCAATCTGCTCATGAAGTATATTACGACAGATTAAGCTTATGGGCACGACGTCCCCCTGATGCAATAACAGCATTAATTATAAATCATATTAAAGCATTGAACCTTGTGACTGAATGTAAAAAAACTTACTTAGATTCTCGACCTGATTATATCATTTCAGGCATAATCCATAATATTGAAAAATATGTGAGTGATCTTCCTCAAAATGAATTTCTTCGAGCCGATCTCAGGATTAGTATCCAACTCATAGATACAAAAACTAACAAGACTGTTGTGAGTTATGAATTCAAGCGATATATACCTTTATATACAGAAAGCATGAGTTTTTTTACAAAAACACTCAGTGATATATTGAAGAATGAGATGACAATATTTTTACGCAAGGTGCAGGATTATTTTGAATCTTTACAGAATCAACAGAATCCTTCACAGGGTTAATTGATACCGGAGGAACAATGAAAAATGTTATAATTATACTTATTATTTTTTTGGTTGGAACAATTTCAGCCTGGGCTCAAGTTGCTACATCGTCTTCTGTTTGTGATGATGAAACTTATCAGACATGGACAACTCCCAAACCATTACAACAACTAGAGCAGGAGGGCGTTGACGACCAGCTGGGTATGGGTAGAATATTTGTGCCAGCAATGTCTGATTCTGAACTGGAACCAGAATATACAATCTATCAGAATGACAAAGTTATTCGTGAAAGATGTCCGATAGGACGGAGTATATTCGTTAATCCCGGAACTTACATACTAGAGATCGGGTCCGGTATATTAGAAGGACAGAAAGTTCTCATCAATGTAACCATAAAAGCAGGTCAGACAAGGATTATCAATCCAACATGGGGTGGTCTTATTGTTAAGATAATAGACCAAAATAGAAATTTCCTCCGCGAACCCTATGAGATTTATAATATTAAGGATTATAAGAATAGTCTGGGTGTGAAATACAGTGCCGAAGAAGATAAACCTGGTGAGAAACAGGAGACCTGGTTACTGAAACCCGGTATTTATAAAGTAATAAAATATGGAGAATCTCCCAAAACCTTTACCAATTTTGCTACCATACGCATCCTTGAGGGCACTCTTGAAGAAATGACAATAGTGATCAACTCCTCAACTAACGATTTTGTCGGCGCAGGTATTCTGCCTGAAATGAAAGAGTCGGATCAGATTACTGCCTGGAAATATTATACCTCAATCAAAGGAAGTTTTCTACTTAGCAGTGATAACTTTGCAAATAAGGATGAATCCACCACGAACATCACCTTAAGCTCCAAGATAGATAATGAGATCAAATATGATGAATTTCCCCACTACTTCTCATCAAGACAGGATTTGAATGTCGGTCTGACCAAGCAGCAGGATAAAGACTTTCGTATATATTCTAATTCTCTTCAATTCCAGCCAACATATATCTTCTACTTCATCAAATCATTTGGGGTATATGGGCGATTACGTCTTGAATCAAACATCTTTCCAACCCGTTTTTATTTTGATTCAATCCAACCAACCATATATAAGATAAATACAGAAGGCGACACCGTCGATACAATAACTAACAGCGATAAAGTACAGATAACTCCTATGCTCTATCCACTCAGTATGGAAGAAGGAGTAGGGCTTAATTTAACACTGTTCAATACAAATACCAGTAACCTTTATGTAAAAACCGGTCTCGGATTTTCCCAGACTTTGAATTCAGATGTATATGAACAAAGCACAACAAATACTGATGTATTTAAGGAACTTGAATCCGTGAGTTTAAGTGGTTTTGAGGGAACAGTAAGTGGAGATTTTCGCATTTCGAATAATATTAACTATGTATTTGAATTTTATACCCTTTATCCCTTCGAGAAGAATCGGAAACAGGTATTCAGATTCGATAATACAATCTCATTTAGAATCTCAAGTATCGTATCACTGGATTACTCCTTAACGATCAAAGAGGATGAGACCAAGACCTGGACCCAGGTAGATCATAATCTTTCTTTGGACCTTACTATAATTTCATTCTAATATGAGTTCCTTTGAATTTAAAGATGGAACCTTATTCATCTCAGAAGAACTGACACGTGAAAACGCTGAAGCACTTCTGAAATTTTTTCGCGATAAATCGTCCTCTATAACCGCAAATAAAAAAATCTCAATTGATCTCAAATCACTAACAAAAATCGACAGCGCAGGCGTTGCTGCTATAGATCAAATAATCGATATACTTAAGAAACAGAATATCCAGACCAAGATCGTTAATGAAGCCAAGAAGATTAGAGATTCGTTGCAGACGTTCTCTTCACTGTCGTATGCAGACGATCTGAATGTTAAGAAATTGCGAATCGGTTATCTTGAACGCATAGGTGAGCATGGTTTTTCTGTTGTAGACAATATTAGATACTTCATCTATCTCGCAGCAGATATGCTTTTCTGGGGAGTTGCAGGAATCTTTATTCACAAAGGTCAACGCAAAGGTGAATTTGTTGTGCAGAGCAATCTTATTGGTGTAAATGCACTTCCTATTGTAGGACTTATTTCATTCCTCGTAGGATTTATTCTCTCTCTGCAGTCAGGACAGCAATTGCGGGAATTTGGTGCAAATATCTTTATTGTAGACCTTATAGCTATATCCATGACACGTGAGATGGGACCACTTATGACAGCGATCATCCTTGCTGGTAGAAGTGGATCTGCGATTGCATCCGAAATTGCCACAATGAGGATCTCAGAAGAACTTGATGCACTGAAGACAATGGCACTCAATCCTATTAAATATGTGGTGCTTCCAAAACTTTATGCTATGACCATTGCCACTCCTTTACTCACTGTATTTGCAGACATCATTGGTATTGCTGGTGGATTCTTAATCGGTATAACATATCTTAAGCTGAGCCCAACAGCATTTATAGACAGAATGGCAAACGTAATGGTGCTTAAGGATATTATCACAAGTATTGTAAAGAGTCTTGTCTTTGCATGGCTTATCACAATAGTGGGAGTATATTTCGGACTTCGGGCTAAAGGCGGTGCTGGCGGAGTAGGAAAGGCAACAACTGCCTCGGTTGTTACTGCTATTTTTATGGTCATAGTTGCTGATTCTGTGCTTGGACTTCTTTTCTATTAAATATGAATAATATTATCGAAGTAAAAGACCTTATCACCGAATATGATGGGCTAAAGATCCTTGATGGCATTTCGATAGACGTCAAAGAAAACGAAGTCTTTATCATTCTGGGAGGAAGCGGTTGTGGAAAGACAACTCTATTAAAACATATCATTGGATTATTACAACCTGTTTCCGGATCGATAAAAATATTTGGAGAAGAAACAACCACGATGGAGGAAGAAGATTTTGAAGAGATCCTTATTAAATGCGGTGTTCTATTTCAGAATGGTGCCCTATTGAACTCACTATCAATCGGTGAAAATGTTGCAATTCCCATTGAGCAACATACCGACTTCGAACAACCGCTAATAGACAGAATGATCAAAACTAAACTCCATCTCGTCGAACTGGGACAGGCGATGAATCTTTCTCCTGCAGAACTTTCCGGTGGTATGAGAAAGAGAGCTGCTCTTGCACGTGCAATCGCACTTGATCCACAGATACTTTTTTGTGATGAGCCCTCCGCTGGTCTTGATCCCGTAACTTCTGCAGCTATAGACTCCTTGCTGCTCAAACTAAAAGAGCAACTCAATATGACCATCGTTGTTGTAACACACGAGCTGGCAAGCATTCACCGAATTGCAGACAGAATCGTGTTTCTTGATAAGGGAAAAGCACTTTTTGTAGGAACTTTGCAGGAAGCTCTTGATTGCGATATCAAAGAGATAAAAGAGTTCTTTTCTGTAGGACGATTTTAACTTATGCTTGGTACGATCATAAATATGAGCGCAGTAATAGTTGGAAGCACGATCGGATTGATCCTTCGCAAACAGCTTCCAAAAAAGCTCACCACCATTGCATTCCAGGCAATCGGATTGTTCACGATTTTCCTGGGTATAACGATGGCTCTGAAAACAGAACATTTTCTCATTATGATTTTTAGTATCGTTCTCGGTTCAATTTCTGGGCAGTTGCTTGATATCGATAGCTGGCTTACGAACTTGAGTGAAAAATTAAAGGGCAAATGGCATTCAAAAAATGAAAAATTTTCAGAAGGACTTGTTACTGCTTTTTTGCTTTTCTGCATGGGCTCAATGACCATACTCGGAGCTATTGAAGAAGGACTTGGTGGGAAACCGAATCTTTTACTTGCAAAATCACTCCTGGATGGATTCGCTTCCATCGCACTTGCAGCTGCGCTCGGAATAGGTGTTCTTCTGTCGATCATTCCCCTATTCATCTACCAGGGTGGACTTACACTTCTGGCTAAAGTATTTGAAAATTCTGTTACAATCCCTGTCATTAATGAGCTTACTGCTGTTGGTGGACTGATTCTTATCGGACTAGGCATAACAATATTGGAGATAAAAAAACTGAAAGTGATCAACATGTTACCAGCTTTGGTTATAGCTGTGATACTTTCGATCATATTCATATAAAACTTCATGGAGGACACATGAAAAAAATCCTGATTCTTACCTTAAGTTTGCTATTATTCTCAACAATGCTCTTAGCTGACAACTCCTCACCAGTTGGGTGGTGGAGAACAATCGATGATGAAACCGGAGAAGCAAAATCTATTGTGCATATCTGGATAGATAATGGTGAAATGCAAGGCAAGATAGTCGAACTACTTCGAACAACCCCTGATGATCCGAATCCTGTCTGTGCAAAGGGTTCAGGAGAATTAACCGGCAAGCCAATACTTGGTGCTAAGATCTTGTGGGGATTGTCTGAGGATAAGGATGGTTGGTGGGATGGGGGAAAGATCCTCGATCCCAAAAAGGGAAAGATTTATAATTGTAAAGTTCGCACGATTGAAAATGGTGAAAAGCTTCGGGTTCGGGGATATATCAAAGCGATAATTCGAATCGGTAGAAGCCAGATTTGGGAGCGCGTACCTGAACCAGTTAAACCTGTTGAAGAAAATAATCCGATCGAAGAAGAAAATAAATAATTAATATCTAATATAGAACACCCTACTTACAAAAAAGCGGGGTGTTTTTTGTAAATTCTATTACTTACCAGGACATTCTGCGATCACATCTGGGTCGATATTCGCACTGCCGTATGCTTTGTCAAAATGTGCACTGAACTCTCCAGCGAGTTTTTTTGCTCGTTGATCATACGCATCTTTATCCTGCCAAGTACTCCGTGGATCGAGGATTTCATGGGGTACTCCAGAACATTCAAGTGGTATATATAGATGGAATAAGGTATTTTCTCGATATACTACATTCTCAAGCTCTCCGCTCAAAGCTGCATCAACGAGTCTGCGTGTAAGATTGATATCCATCCTTGAACCGATGCCATAAGGTCCTCCACTCCATCCAGTATTTACAAGATATACATGTGAATTATACTTTTCCATCTTCTCCCCAAGCATGGTTGCATACACATCAGGATTCCGAGGCATAAATGGCTCTCCAAAGAATCTGGAAAAGGTAGAAACCGGCTCGACAATACCCGTTTCTGTTCCTGCAAGTTTGCTGGTATATCCCATCAGAAACCAGAGCATTGCCTGCTGGGGATTCAGTTTTGCAATAGGTGGTATGACTGCATTCGCATCAGCCGTAAGGAATAAAATTGTTTTTGGGTGACCCGATCTTGCAGAATCCTTAATGTTGGATAAGAAAGTAAGTGGATAGGAACCACGAGAGTTCGGAGTGAGTCTCTCGTCATCAACATCAAATTTGCCATTGGGATACATCATACAATTTTCTATGATTGCACCATGATCGAGATAATCCGCATCATGAAAGACCGCATTAAAGATTTCCGGTTCTTTATCTTTACTAAGATTAATCAATTTCGCATAACATCCCCACTCAAAATTAGCAACTCCCCGTTCGCTCCATCCATGTTCATCATCACCGAGAAGTGCACGTTTTGGATCAGCAGAAAGAGTCGTTTTGCCAGTTCCAGAAAGTCCGAGCAGTAATGCGCAATCACCGTTTTTTCCCTCGTTTGCAGAGCAGTGCAGTGGTAATATTCCTTCCGCAGGCAAGTAGTAATTCATCACAGTGAACATGAGTTTTTTCACACTACCACCATAGGCAGAACCATACACCACTCCGATACGCCTGTCAAAATCCATCACAATCACCATGTTTGATGTTTTACCATCGGGTAATGTTCTTAAACGATCTTTGTAACGTTCTCTATCAAGCTTATTGTACGGCAGAACGAGAATAGTAAATCCCTTTCCATTAAACACACTCACAGACATATCATCAGGAACAGGTCTGAACATATTGTCTGTAAAAAGTGCAGTTAATGCCTGATCACAGATTGTTCTGATGGGTAATGCATAGGAAGTGTCTGCGCTGAGCACTTTATTTGTGATGTAGATCTTTTCCTTTTTGGAAAAGGTTTTTAAAGTATCTTCGAGGATCATGTCAAAAGTTTCTGGATCAAGCGGAATATTGTTTGGTGAGGTCCAGTCTATGGTGTCTTCGCTTTCTGGATGCCGCACGATCATAGTATCTTTGGGGCTTCTGCCTGTAGATTCTATCGGTGTCCAGGTAGTACATGCTCCGTTTGCAGAGATGACTACCTCACCATCATCGATCGAACGCTGTATCATCTCCGTTCGTGGAATGTCTTCCAGAATGTTCGAATGATGCTTCAGTAAATGATCAAGTTTAGATAAAAAATCCATCTATGCTCCTATAAAATGTATTTATTTATAAACTTTTACTAACAAGATTTATTGACCCTCTGTTGTAGAAAAAATATGCTTTGCTAATGGAAAAATTGATTTTCTTGTCAATGATTTCACACACCGTATGGCGATGTCATGAAAAACAGTCCATTGATTGAACTTATTTCAGCACACCAAAAACGTTATCCTTATATGGATATGGTTGATGTGTACAAATTGATCTTTCAAAGCATTATGGGCCCAGGTCATATTCTCCAGAATGAAGAAAAAGCATTTTTATTTTTGAAACAGGAATATAAAAGTAATATCCCGGTATATGAAAAATCTATGTACACAGACATCGTGCTTGAAAATGAACTGGTAAGAGTAAACATACCTATCTACAAAAAAGTGGGCTCTGCCGATCAAATCTTTGCAATGATGCGTGAAACTGCAGCATATATCACTCCTAATAAAACCGTCTTAAATAATTACTGGAATACATTGGGTGACCTCATAAAAAAGAATAGAATTGAAAATTTATCGATAAATGATTATAAAATATTAACGGACTTTTTGCACGATCACGATTTTCCGCACCTTTCACACTCAGAAAAATATAAGAAATTGTATAACCCTTCGTATCGGATTGTATTGAAGGAACTGTTGAAAAAATATATCCATTAGCGATTCAAGCTTTGCAACGAACCAGAGTCATTAAATATGATTGTCACCCTGAGCCGATATATCGTAAGATATAGAGTTTCGAAGGGTCTCGCAAAAAAGATAGATCAACAACCATGGAGATCCTTCGGTCGTTTCACTCCCTCAAGGATGAAAACTCGGCTATAGTAACGCAAGATTCCAATTTATCAAGGCGTATTCCGGTTTGCCGGAAGGAGACTGATCTTGCGTACTCAACATTGGAATGTTGAGTTACATTTCTGCATTTTAACGAAGCCGAACCTGTTACGCCGGAGTGTTAACGTAGGCGAACCATCTTCCTCACCACCGCATGGCCATTGTATTCCAACTTGTATAGATATGTTCCCGGTGCAACCTGTCTGCCATACTCGTCTGTGCCGTCACATACGATCTTGGTCTTTACCCAGAAATCATTCGTTCTTCCGTCGAATCTGCGAATAAGCTACCCTTTGGTATTGTATATCGATAGTATATAATCTTCTACTCTTGTGTAATCGGTCGTGATGAACAATATTTCTGTCTCGTTGGTAAAAGGATTCGGTGTATTCTGGAACAGATACAAATTATGAATAAAATTCGTATCCGGTTCATCTACGCCAAATCCCTGATATTCATACGCGCCAATATCTATTCTTCCGTTGATTATTCTCGGATTCCCTGCTAAATCCGTTTTTGGGAGATGTAATCCGGTTGTGTCAGGCATGCCTGCATCGATACAGGGAGAATATTTCGTTAACTCATAACTGAACGGATCGCCACTAGCAAACAGCGGGCCTTCATCTATGTTGCCGTTTCCCCAATATATTGTGCCATTATTGTTCGTGTTGATTGCATCTATCCCACCCTCGATATTGCAGTACTCTAACGAGGTAGAATTGGATTCATGTTGTGGATGAAACCATATTTCTATGTCGGGATCATTCCGAAGAATAGTGTTGATAAGTACTATATGGCTATCATCAACTAAGCGTATCGTTCCTTCTGAACATTCCTTGTTATCAACAATAGTGCAGTTTATAAAAAATAATTGATCAAAGGTCCAATTAATATTAAACTCACTATTGAAGGAGTTGTGCCCGGTTCGGAACGTTCAACAGCCCAGTGCTCTGAATATACAGCACTCCACTCATCCCATATCGACTCAAAGGAATCGGTAAAGGCAGCCGGTTCTTCCAAGAAGCATCCGATCCAGTTTTCTTGTTCTGTATAAAGTGTTATCGGAGTACTTGAATTCTGCCACGTACCGGATATACCTTTGACCGGTATACCGCTAAATGTGATCGGGAGATTGAGAACAAACTTATATCCTTGCCGGCTATCGAAATTGCCTAAATCATTTTGCCATAAGCAATAATAATAATAATACACCACCTCATCATTTTCGTATATCACATGCGAGAGGATGTCATCTATTGCAGGATCATCGTCAATAAGCTCCTGTCTCTCGAGCACATCGAGTTCATTCATCCAATTGTTGGTGGTTCTGTTGAGTACTGGGAAGGAAATCCAATCAATTGCATCATACATGTAATTATCATAATCATCCTGGAAGTAGGCATGTGCAACAGCAGGTATAGCTCCCGTGTCTGGCGGTGTATCATCATCCCAGTCCATTTCCGGATCTTCGGTTTCTATGCAAAAAGAGAAATGGGTGGCATCCCACGCAAGGAGACGATCACCATAGGGAGGATCTTCATAAAGTATTGGGTCTTCTTCAATATTATTACTAAACGTAGCTGTGCCATGAACAGCGTCGTCTTCTCCTAATTGTAAACAACAATACGTTATGTCAGAATTAGGAACATCATCAAAATAGATATACTCATCATAATCTTGATTCCAAAATATCGAGTTTATTATGTTACAATTTGAAATATCTTCTATCCATAAACAATCACCCTAATGGAAGTGTCGTCGAGAGAGAGTGAAGCCAGGTTAGTATCGTTGTTCTCGATATACCATAACACCTTCCTATATCACGTAGTGAACTCTTACTTTGAACGTAATCAAAAACGACCTTCTTCTTGAGATCATCGCTCGGCTTCTTGCGCTTGTTAATGCCAAAATGTGTAAAACTCTTGCCACAATGATGACAATAATATCGCTGTGTTTTACGCTTAACCGATCCCCGTAATGTAAATATCCTGCTATATATGAAGCCGTTCTTTTTGGTATCTAAAGCTCCACAAACAGAACATCTTTTTTTTCATTATACTCATGACACAAGTATAATCTATCGTAACTTACTCCGTCAACCATTCTTATGTGTCCTTCCAGACACAGTTAAGTTAACGCTCCCTAAACTTAATTAATATATTTTATCAAACTTAATTTATTTCGCTGTGAATCACAATCTGGGGACTCAACCAATTCAATTACAAAACTTCCAAACTCCTCAAATGTATTTTCTTATGCAGATGATGGCTGAGATAGGTCTTAAGTATTGTGTTTACGGTTTGTATATCTTGATGAGCAATTTCAAAGGATTCAAGTTCATGTAAATTTCGAAGTGTTAACAGCAGATCACGGGTTGATTCATTGATCTGAAAATGCTCTGTAGCTAAACGTTTCCTGCTGCAGTTAGCACAAATAAATCCATTATGTATAAAAGAGATTCCGTGAAAAGTTTCTTTATCCTTTGTGCTACACACCGTGCACTTATCGAATTTTAGAGAAAATCCCAGAAAACTCGCAACGCGAAGTACAAATCTCCAGAAAACGAGGATATGATTCTTACTCACCGAAGGAATAAACTCATAAAACTGCTTAAGAAGTTCATAGAATTTCTCGTAATCATCTTCTTCAAATATAAGTTGTAGATATAGTTCTGCTCCTGCATGTGCCAGAGCAGCAATCTCATAATTTGATGATATTTGAGCGTAATCATCTATCTGATTGATCTCTTTGAGAAGCGAGAGAGTGTTTTCTTTTTTGTAGATCACCATCTCATATCTTCCTAGCTGCTGTAGTAATCCATAATAATTATTCTTTGGATTTCTTGTACCTTTTGCAATCACTCCCACATGCCCGAACTTCTTGCTGAAAAATTGTATTATCTGACTGGTATTACTGTATTCGGTCACCTTAAGCGCGATAGCTTCGCACTTTTCGATCCGCTGGCTCATTGTCGTTATTCTACTGTGACACTTTTTGCAAGATTTCGTGGCTGGTCAACATTCAGTCCGCGTAGAACAGCGACATGATAAGCAAATAGTTGAAGAGGTATAACTGTTAGTAACGGAGTAAGCGCTGGTAAGGTTCTTGGAATATAGATAATATGATCGGCAAGGTGTTCAATGCCATCCGTGTCCTTATTAGCCACTACAATAATCTTACCTTTTCTTGCTTTGACTTCTTCGATATTACTCACGATCTTCTTATAAACAAAATCATCAGGGGCGATCACAATCACTGGCATATTTTCATCTATAAGCGCAATCGGTCCGTGTTTCATCTCTGCAGCGGGATATCCTTCCGCATGAATGTATGAAATCTCCTTTAGCTTGAGTGCACCTTCTAGTGCAACAGGATAATTGATCCCTCTTCCAAGATAAAGTGCATTATCAGAATCCTTATAATGACCAGCTATGTCGCGAATCTCATCATTCATATCAAGGATGGACAGTACCTTTTCAGGAATTCGTTTCATTTCTTTCAGAAATTTTGCACCATCCTGAGGGGATACCACACGCATCCTTCCAAGCAACAGCGCCAGAAGTGAAAGTACCGTGATCTGTGATGTGAAAGCTTTCGTTGAGGCAACTCCAATCTCTGCACCGGCGTGTATGTATGAACCAAAATCGGTCTCCCGTGCAATTGTACTTCCGACAACGTTCGTGATACCCATAACCTTTACGCCACGGGCTCTTGCTTCTCTCAGAGCAGCTAATGTATCTGCAGTTTCTCCGGACTGACTTATGACGATCACAAGAGTATCTGAACTAAGTATCGGATCTCTGTACCGAAATTCTGAAGCATATTCAACCCGCACCGGAATCTTTGCGATGTCTTCGATGAGATACTGACCAACAAGTCCTGCATGCCATGAGGTTCCGCACGCCACAATGCAGATGTTTTGAATTGCATTAAGTTCATCAATAGTAAGGGAGATACCACCCAATCGGGCAGTGTTGTAAACATCCATTATTCTTCCTCGAAAGGCGTTGGCAATGGTGGTTGGTTGCTCAAATATCTCCTTCAGCATGAAAAATTCGTACTCTCCTTTATCGATCATCGAAATGTCCCAGTCTATTTCATTTATCTCGCGCTGTACTTCATCATCTGCGACTGTTTTGATTGTAAAATCATCCGCGCTAATCTCTGCAGTTTCGTCATCCTGAAGATAGATTACATGCTTTGTATGAACCACAAGAGCAGCAACATCTGAGGCAATGAAATTCTGCTCTTCTCCAACACCAATAATAAGCGGGCTCCCTCTTCTTGCTGCCCATAATTTGCCGGGATGCTCTCTGTTGATTACAACTATCCCGAGGGTTCCTTTTACCTGGCTCATCATCATGCGTACGGCAGTGTGCATATCACCACTACGTCTATAGAACTGCTCTATCAGATGTGCGATCACTTCGGTATCAGTATCACTGATACATTCATGACCCTCTTCTTCCAGTTTATCCCGTAATATTTGATAATTTTCAATGATGCCATTGTGAACTACGGCAATGGTGCCGGTACAATCTGTATGGGGATGCGCATTAACGGTGGTGGGTTCTCCATGTGTAGCCCAGCGTGTATGAGCAATTCCGACATGTGAATCAAAATTTACTCCTTTGGGGATCGACTGTTCAAGTTCTACGATCTTTCCCTCTTTTTTATGGATGATGAGTGCATTATCAGCATTTATGACTGCGAGACCTGAGGAATCATATCCACGATATTCCAACCGCTTGATCCCCTCAATTATTATTGGTAACGTCTGTTTATTTCCAATATATCCAACTATTCCACACATGAATTATTCCTTTCTAAAGATTGTTGAAGCAACCTGTATTCCTTTTTTAACGTCCACTTGCTGCAGAATAATAAAGCCGACCACAAAGAACAATATGATGCTTAAAATCGCCCAGCGTTGACTGTTCAGTATGAGCACGAGCAATCCATAAATCAGTGGACCAAGAATCGCTGCTGCCTTTCCACTTACTGCATAAAATCCAAAGAACTCAGCATGTTTATCTTCTGGTGTCAGCAGAGAGAATAACGACCTGCTAGCTGATTGACTGGAACCGATTGCAATTCCCGCAAGCAATCCCACGCCATAGAACTGGATGATCGAATGACAGAAGAACGCCCAGATGACAGTTGCAATCCAGATAAGCAAGGTGATTGAAATTGTTCGCTTTGCTCCAATTTTGTCAACAACAAATCCAAAAATAATAGCTCCAAAGAATGAGGTAATATTTGCCAGCACAAAATATAGGATGAGTTGTGAACCTGTCATGCCGAAACGGCGTGCACCATAAATCGCCCCGAATACTATAATCGTTCGTATGCCATCATTATAGATAAAAAATGATATGAGAAATTTCCATAACTCCCTGAAATCTCTGATATGGCGAAGGGTATTCCTTATTCGCACATATCCAATTCTGAAATAATTCGGTCTTTTTCTTGCTGTATCAGATGGTTGTTCTTTCAATAAAAGAAATGTGGGAATAGCAAAGAATCCAAAAAATGCTGCAGTCAGGGGGAAGACCATTGGGACATTAGTCTCTATGAACAGGTATGAAAGCACAAGCGCACTTAATCCTCCCAAGTATCCAATACCCCAGCCAAGACCGGACACTTTCCCAATATTGTCTCTGGTGGTGATCTCCGGCAAGAACGCATTATAAAAAACATTGCCACCCTCATACCCAATGTTTGCAATGATAAAAAGCAGCATTCCCCAAAATACCGCACCAGATCGAACAAAATATAGCAAGAAAGTGAAAAGCACAGATATATAACAGAATGTGAAGAGAAACTTCTTCTTTGAATGTGTATGATCAGCAATCGATCCGAGAACCGGAGAAATCAGTGCTACGATAAGCATAGATATGCTTACAGAAAGTCCCCATAAAGAATCTCCAACTCCCTCTTTTCCCACGATCTCACTTTTAAAATACACACTGTATACCACAGTAACGATCACTGTTGTAAATGCTGAATTGGCAAAATCATAACTGATCCAGCCAAGTATTTTTTTATTCATTGCGCATTAATAAAAAAAGCCCTTACAAGAAGGGCTTCGTATGTATTAGCTTTAAGCACCTTGTTCGAGACTTTCAATAAATTCCAGCTGTCTTCCTGAAGACATATAGTGATTGCTGGAGGGATAGTTATCTCGAATAACTTTATAATATTTTTTAGCTTTTGAGTAATTTTCATTTTCAAAATAATACTCTGCAATATCAAAAGCAAGCTGAGGTACATTGTAGGATTTAGGAAACTTCTTAAGAATCTTTTCCAGGTCTTCGTAATAGACAGCATCTCCCATTTCGAGACGGTCACACTGTGCAAGCCCCATCCATGCTGCTTCCTTCATGAGGTTAGTAGACACTTTGGATCGAGCTTTCATAAAGTAATCTCGTGCAAGTTCCACATCAATAGAATCTTTCTCAAGATTGATTTTACCGAGATATATATAGGAGATATCTCTGTATTTAGAAGAGCCATATTCGTTTATGATCTCCAGGAATGCTTCCTCTGCTTTATTCAGCTCTCCATTCTTGTACAATCGTAGTGCCTCATCAAACTGCACCAAAGTTACTCTTTGAACATTTCCAGCACGTGCAGTAACAGCAATAATGATTATAACCAGTACTATGATCGCTGCAGCAGCAAGAGCGAGTTTCTTCCAATGCTCCGAGACAAATTCTGATACAAGGAATGCAGAAGTAACGAACTTATCTTCTTTTATTTCATGGTGCTTACGACGTTTGATTTTCTTTGCCATATATACCTTTCCTTATAATTTTCAATGAGACACTAATTTTTTATCCTGTTTTTATTTGTCAAAGGATAAATGATGGAATGCTGTTTCAGTCAGTTGAATAAGTTCTTTTCTTCCATGAAAACAGATTTAACTTCCCCCCAATTCCGACGATAGTAATATAGAGGGGTTGCAAAATCGCCCAGATTGGAAATAGTGACATCCGCTGAGTTTGTATCTTAAATCTACTCATTCCTCTCTTTAGTATGATATACTCAGATACTGCTTTTACAAACCATGCTATTCCCACATACAGCGGAAAAAAGAACATCCCTGCAAGCACAAAAATATTCAGAAGAAAGACATCAATAAGATAGAAAAAAAATTCTCGGTTCAGGAATGCTTGAGGTTTCTCATTCGATGCCCATCGAGTGCGCTGATTAAGAAAAGATCCTAGATTGCGTTCTGATCGTGTAGCAGCATATGTTTCCTGTCCAAAGGCGAAACGTATCTTATAACCGGCTCGTTGTAGCAATTGCATGAGAAGAACATCATCACCGGAAATATAATTTTTTATTCTCTCGTATCCGTTTATTCTATCAAACGCTTCCCTCGTAAATCCAAGATTTTGGCCGCTGCAGGAAAAGGATTTATTTGAACCGATTGCCCCTGCGGCAGCAAAAAAAAGTGCTATCGTATCAATATATTCATATTTCTGTACAAAGGACGCTTTTCTCCAGTTGGGAATTAACGGTTCTGAAAAACCAGCAACCATACCCACTCCCCGTCCAAAATATCTGGTCATACCAGAGATCCATTGATAACCAACAATACAGTCTGCATCGGTTGTGAGGATGATCTCGCCCTTACTTTCTTTAACTCCAAGAGAGAGGGCATTTTTTTTTCTGGAGCGGATATTCCTGACTTGATTAGCGTGTAACAGTTTAAGATTTGGTGCTTTTTCCTGAAATTCTTTTATGATCTCACGAGTTCTGTCCGACGAGTCATCATCAACAATGATCAACTCATACATGTCCTGGGGATAGTCCTGATTGATAAGACAGGTGAGAAGTTGGCCAATAGTATTCTCTTCATTGTACGCTGCAACCACAACAGAAACCTTAAGCATCGCGGTATTAGCAGCGAGATACTTTCTATCCAAACCCCGATAAAAAATATAGATATAAGCAAGATAATAGAGAAGAAGTACCCCAAGTATGATGAGAAATATTAGCATGGATTCTTATCGATATTTAATACTTTTATGATAATCCATAGTTCGGTAATACTCATCTATATCAATGAAAAGTGTATCTGCAGCAAGGTTTTGATAACCAAGAGGTCCAAAATTATATCCGAGACTGTCGGAAAGAATCGTTGGTTCGGTTCCACGGATAAATATCTCGTCAGTTACATCTTTCTCAAATGGTTGGGCAAGCAGTCCGGTATTTTCTGAGATGGTAACATGAACAATGTTATCAGGTTCAAGGAATTCATACAATTTCTTATTGATGATCGCATTACCGGTAGAATCTTTTGGTGAGTTATTGTACACCGCTCTCTTCATGATAAAGGGCCACGGAGGAACTGCGACGTATGCCCCTGCCTGTCCTTTTCCGAGTGTGATATTATCATCAAAGCCGACCCAGACACCAAGAACCATTTGCGTTGTATAGGCGATACACCAGGCATCCTGAAAATTATCAGTAGTTCCTGTCTTACCTGCTGCAGGAAGATAAAAACCTCTCCAGCGAATACCTCCAGCTGTTCCTCCATCAACTACAGATTGCATGAGACTGGTCATAACATAGGCAATTTCTTTGGATATCACACGGGACGAATGAGGAAGGTGTTCTTCAAGCATTTTACCTGTATCATCCTCGACATGCGTAATATAAATGGGTTCAACTCTCTCTCCACCATTAGCAAATGGGCAGTATGCAGCAATCAGTTCTGCTGGATAGACCTCAGCTGATCCAAGAGCAAGTGCAGGAAATGGGTACAATGGACTATCTATCCCAAGTCGCTCTGCATACTTGATCACTTCGTAGGGCGTCAGGTGCATGAACAGAGTAATGGCTGGAATATTTCTCGAATGCTTAAGCGCAATACGTAGCCGAGTTAATCCATAAAATTTATCTGAATAGTTCGGGGGCTCCCATAACACGGTATCATTCTGAGTAAAAACCAAGGGGAGGTCGTTCACCATCGTAGCTGGAGTGTAGCCATTAGCGATTGCGGCTGTATAAATAAACGGTTTGAATGCTGATCCCGGCTGACGTTTGGCTTGGAGCATTCGATTAAATTTACTATGGTTGAAATTCCTTCCTCCAAGAATCACTCTCACATAACCTGTTTTCGGTTCAATGCCAAAAACTCCGCCCTGAACATATTTCGTTTCTATATCAAAGGTATCTGCGGGGAAGTCTTCGTACTTGACCTCGTAGTTCATCTTTTTCTCAAACTCCTGAAGATGATCATTCATCACAGAATCAGCATGATTGGTCAGATCTACATCAATAGTTGTATAGACCTGCAATCCACCCCCATACAGCATAGATGTGCCGTATTTCTGCTCAATATAATGCCGTACATATTCCAGAAAATAATCTGCTGGATCTTTTTCTTTCTTGCGTGTTTTTATTTCAACAGAATCATAATATGCTTTGTAGTATGCGGAATCATCTATATAGCCAAGTTCATACATCTGTGCAAGAACGAACTTGCTTCTTCTTACTACCTCGTCGTAGTTCAAGCGTGGATTCAGGTATGATGGCGCTTGAGGAATTCTCGCAAGCAAAGCACATTCTGCCAGTGAAAGGTCTTTTGCAGATTTTCCGAAATAATTCTGAGCTGCAGATTCCACTCCATAGTTGCCACCACCGAGATAGGTTTTATTCAAGTACATTTCAAGGATTTGATCTTTCGAGAATGTGCGTTCGATACGGAACGCGAGTAAAGCTTCTTTGACCTTCCTACCCATTGACTGCTCCAGATTAAGGAACATATCCCGTGCGAGTTGCTGGGTTATTGTACTGGCTCCCTGTCTTATAGATCCCTTCGTGAAATTTGCGAGAAGTGCCCGTAAGATCGATGGAAAATCCACACCTGTATGATTATAAAAATTTTCATCTTCAATTGCAATAAAAGCATTGATCAATGTATCAGATATTTGCGATAGCGGTACGCTCTGCCTGTGCTCGCTGGCAAAGATCTTTATCAACTGCCCATACATGTCATATACACGAGTACCATTCAACAGTTCATATTCTTCGAGTTGTGAAATTGGTGGAAGTTCAGAACTGAGATGATAGAACCATCCGACGAGTATACCAGCGACAAACAAGCACACACAGACAACAATAAATAGCACTTTCGTGAAACTAACTTTTTTCATACTATCTCTTTTTTAAAATTTCTCATCTGCTGTCAAAACTTAGTCGAATATTTTTAAACAATACAATTGCGAGAATACCCGTTATCAAGCCACTTGCAAGTCCTATCATAAGTAGTAATGGAATCAATGAGAATATCTTTGGAGTTTGAATGAACAAAAAATAACCCAGCACAAGCTGTGAAAAAAGATGTGTTACTGCCCCACAGATACTTATCCCAATTAAACTTAACGGAAGACTAGAGCGATACACGAGCCACATGGTCAGTAATGATAATAAACTGCCGACCAGTGAGAAAAGTATGAGTGGTGTAAAGATGAGACCGGAAAATAAATTCCCTAAAATGACCTTGCCCACAGTAACCGCAAGGGCTGAGATAAGATCAAGCTGAACAAGGATGAGTAATATAAATACATTTGCCAGCCCAATTCGCAAGAATGGAATCGGTTTCGGGATGACCGTCTCCAGGATGAAAAGCAACACTGCCATAATTGAATATGCTGCAAGGATGAGTGTTTTTTCGTTCTTTGTTTTCATATCAATGGGTAATGAAATCGAGTTCACTCTTTCGGGGAATATAAATGATCGTTCGATTCGGAATGCATACGATCGCATCATTGCTGAATCTTAGCCAACCATGTTTAACGCATATTTGCTGATTGCAATCAGATTCTTTTACTCGTATCCTCCTATCTTTTACTTCAAGGATTTGCCCATTTCCAAGGTCAATGATCGCATCATTTGCCAGTGAAATTTCACGTGAATTACCGTCTATTTCAACTATAGCATAATCATAATTTACGATTTTTTGGTAGGTCGCTATTGAAGAAAAAATTATCAGAAAGATCAGGAATACGATCAAAACTCCATCTGCGAAACTGAAATGAGTAATGACCCTCGGTTTATTCAAACAGATGCACTCCCTTTATCTCACGACCACAATTCCGACATGTATCCTCTTTTGTAATATTTTCGATCATTGTGTAATATCCCGCACGTTTGATGAGTAGTTCATCACAATCTGGACAGTGAGTATTGTGAGTATCTGGTATCTGAATGTTTCCTATATATACATAGGATAGTTTCTTTTTAGCAATATCAAATGCCATCTTCAGTGTCGCTGGCTGCGTAGGTGGTTTATTCATCTTATACACAGGAAAATAACGTGAAAAATGCAAGGGTATTTCAGGATCAACACTGGCAACAAAATCAACCAACTCTTCAATTTCATCTCTTGAATCATTCAAATCTGTGATGATGAGATTTGTAATTTCTATATGAGTTGAAGGTGCAGCAGTTTTAATAGTCTGCTTAACAGGTTCCAGGAGTCCGGAACAGTATCTTTTATAGAACTCATTGTTCATCGACTTCAGATCAATATTCATCGCATCGATTAAGGGAAGGATTTCTCTTAATGGCTTCGGATTGATAAAACCATTGGTGACCAGTACCACCTGGAGTTTATTTTCTTTGAGTATTTTTGCAGTATCAAGAATGAATTCATACCAAATCAAAGGTTCTGTATAGGTAAAAGCCACTCCAATCGAATTGTATTGCCTGCACAACGTTACCAGTCCCTGGGCAGTAATTGCACTTGTTACTGCTCGCTGCTGTGAGATGTTGTAATTCTGGCAGAAGTCGCAGGTAAGATTACATCCGTTCGGTCCGACTGAGAGTATTTGTTTGCCAGGATAAAAGTGATAAAGTGGTTTCTTCTCTATCGGATCCATCGACACGGAAATTGTCTCTCCGTAACTTGCTGCATACAACAACCCCTTTTCATTTTTTCTTCCAATACACATACCGCGTTTGCCCTCTCCAATCTCACACACTTGAGGACATAGCTGGCATTGAACAGCTGAATCATCCAACTTCTTATAATACTTTGCTTCTTTCATGTCTTACCTCTTCAATCATCCAAGCAGTTCGTTTATAATAAGCAAGTTTTTTTTCAGCGCATTGCTGTTCGCATTCATTATTTTCTTAGCTTGGGAGCCCATCTCTCTTCTTAGTTCCGGTTTCTCAATTAATGACAGTACTGCTCTATTCAATTCATTACGGGGAACAATTTCAATTGCTTTCCCTGCTTTAAGAAGATTAACAGAATCACGGCAGCTTTGATGGAAGGGTCCCATAATGACCGGTTTGGAAAAATAAGCAGGCTCAAGAGGATTATGCCCGGTAAAATCATAAAAACTCCCGCCCACCAGCGCAATATCACATACTGCATACGCTTTATTGAGTTCTCCCATTCTGTCGATCAAAAGTAATTTTGATGATGAGTTCAATTCAGAAAGTTTCTGATATTCCACATACATATTTTTAAATAATTTCTCAATCTCTGGTAGTCGTTGTAAATGCCGAGGAGCAAGTATGATCTGAAAATTAATCTCTCTTTCATTTAAAAAATTACATAATTCTGCAATCAACTCTTCTTCTCCGGGACGGGAACTCCCAACGGTAACGACAAGGTCAGCTTGCAGGTGCCATTCTTGTTTGATGGTTTTAACATTATATTCGGGTAAAGAGAGTCCAAACTTCAAGTTTCCAGTGATATCTACTTTTCTGTGTGTAAGTTCCTCAAAACGTTTCTTATCTTCATCAGTTTGAACACCGATTTGTGAAATATAGCCAATTACTTTCTTGAAAATGAAGCTAAACTTTTTATAACCACGAAGTGTTTTATCAGAAATGCGACCATTAATAAGCACAATTTTCATTCCTATCTTATGCGCATAATAAAGCAATGAGGGCCAGATCTCGGTCTCGGTGATTACAAGTAAATCAGCATCAATTTTTTTTACACATTTTCTGATGAAGTGTGGTACATCAAGAGGAAGGATGAACGGGAAGACTGAATTTGGATACTCTTTTGAGAGATTCCTTGCACGTTCATTTCCCGTGACTGTCATTGTAGAAAGGAAGATGAAATATTCATCTTTGTGTACTGCAACTAACTCTTTTATCAATGGAGTAATAGCATTAAATTCACCAACTGAAGCAGTGTGAAACCAGATTTTTTTCTTATTTGTCTGCGGAAAATTGATCATTCCCATTCGCTGCTTCCACTCAGATGGGTTTTGCATGTATTTAATCAGAAAGTAGGGATATAGAAGTATAGATATGAATGACAACAAACACAAATAATGGTCCATGTTATGAAATAAGACGTTTCATCTCACGCACTGCTTCTGCTAAACCGAGTATCACGGCACGTGCTATGATAGTATGACCGATATTATATTCCTCAATTTCCTTGATCGGAGTTAGATGATGCACATTGTGGTAGGTAATGCCATGACCCGCAGCCACATAGAGCCCGGTTTTCTTACCTGTTCGGGCAGCCTCTTTAATGCGCTCGATCTCGTTTTCTAAATCCTTTTCAGCTTTTGAATTTGCAAAATATCCTGTATGAAGCTCAATCGCATCTGCACCAAGTTTGTGTGCCTGACGAACCACTTCATTGTCTGGATCGATAAATAGACTAACAATAATCCCTGCCTTTTTTAACTCTTCGATCTTCTCCTGCAGTCCTTTAATCTCAAGATTCAAACCACCTTCGGTGGTAACTTCTTCTCTTTTTTCGGGAACGAGTGTCACAGAATCTGGATGAATAGCTTTAGCTATGGCGACCATTTCCTCGGTGGGTGCCATTTCAAGATTGAGACGGGTTTGTACAGTTTCTCGTAAGATTCGTAAATCCCTATCAATAATATGTCTGCGGTCTTCCCGAAGATGAATAGTGATCTGATCCGCACCGTTCTGCTCTGCGATAAACGCAGCTTCCACGGGATCGGGTTCGACAGTCTTACGTGCTTGCCTGATCGTTGCTACATGATCGATGTTTACACCTAACTTTGCCATAAAATCTCCTTTTGTATTTTAATCACAAAAAATAAAAAACAAGATATGAAGTTTTTTTACACGTACAATTGTGGTTCCATTTTCGTCTCATTTCGTGTAGTTCGTCGATTATTTTAAGAGTTACATGATATTTTCGCGAGGTTTGAAGCCCTTGCCAAGCACCTGGTGCACTTCCTGAATAATCACAAAAGCATTTGGGTCGATATCCTTCACTATCTCTGTGAGTTTTGATATTTCGCGCCTGGAAACTATACACAGTATCACATCTCGATCCTTTCGTGTATAGGCACCTTCGCTCTTCAGGAAGGTCACACCACGATTCATTTGTACAAAAATTGCGTCTTTGATCTTTTCATATTTATCAGAAACAATCAAAGATGCCTTGGCATAGCCAAGTCCCGTAATGATAATATCAATAACTTTGCTGGATACATACAAGGCAATAAATCCCCACAACGCGTATTCAATTCCTTTAAAAGTAATTCCCGCAAAACTGATCACAAAAAAATCAAACAGGATGAAAGTATTACCTGCGGTCATGATCTGCTTCTGGCTGAAGATTTGCGCTATGATATCCGATCCACCGGTCGAGCCCTTTGCTTTGAACACAATGCCAAGGCCGATACCAAGAAGTAATCCACCATACAAGGTTGCGAGAAGCGGCACTTCTGTAACTGCTTTCAGATGAAGAATGTCATTGTAAAAATCTGTAAATAATGAAAAAGCGATCATACCGAATAGTGTTCGGAGTCCAAAGCGTTTTCCAAGTACTTTCAAACCAATAAAAAAGAGCGGGATATTGAAGATCAACATGGTGATACCGATAGGAATTTTGAACAGGTAGTTGATTATCACTGCCAGACCACTCACCCCACCAGCTGCTATCTTATTGGGAGAGAGAAAGAGTACTATGGACAAACCCATGAGATTTGCCCCAACAATAATAAGAAGATAATCAAAGAATATTCTAAGTTTAGGTTTCATGATGTGATGTTACTGAAAAGAGGTTCTAAGAGTTACTTTTTTTCTGCTTTTTACTGCGTCGTTTTTCCCAGAAATCAGAGAAAAATCGCAGCTGCCAGACTTTCACGATAGCTTCCCGAACGATCTTCTTGGACATTTTGGATGTACCGTTGATGCGTTCATAAAATATGATTGGGATTTCTTTGATACGAAATCCTTTTTTCCACACCTTGAAATTGACTTCTATCTGGAAAGAGTAGCCATCAGAAATTATATTGTCGAGATCCAGTGATTCGAGCACTTTTCTTCTAAAACATTTGAAGCCACCTGTCGGATCTTTGATCGGCATTCCTGTTATGATACGCACATATTTTGATGCTCCGATACTCAGCAGCAGCCGCCGAAAGGGCCAATTGATGACATTCACGCCGGTAATATATCGAGAACCAATTACCAGGTCATTCTCTTTGATTGCTTCAAAAAATGCAGGGATTTCATCTGGATTGTGGGAAAAATCGGCGTCCATTTCAAAGACATAGTCGAACTTGTGTTCTATTGCGTATTTGAATCCTGCAATATACGCACTTCCGAGTCCCATTTTGCCTTCACGTTCCAGAAGATGAACTCTGTGATTCTTCTGCATTATCTCTTTAACCAGATTACCTGTACCATCTGGTGAATTATCATCGACGATCAATATCTCGATGAATTTATTCTGTCCAAGTACTGCGGGTATGAGTTTTGGAATATTTTCCAATTCATTATACGTGGGAATTATTATTAATGCTTTCATAGTTTCTACTACATCTTATGATTAAATATTAATCCGTCCAATGGGAATATTGTGTCAAATAATTTAGAAACAATCATGCATACCCCAAAAAATTTTAAGCGATGACACTTTTGAATAATGGCTCGAGAAATAGACACATATAGAAAATATCAGAGATTGAATCTTATGAGCGTAAAGTACTGTCACATTGAGGTTCTTTATCGCGTCAAAGTAAAACGAAGACGGATCGAAGTGTGGGAGATCCTTCTCCGCCAGCCGGCGGATCAGGGTGACAAATGCATATTATGGAAAATTATCACTTTAGTCGAAAAGTAATTATATAGTATAAAAAACCAGCAAAACCTTTATTCAAAGTGATTCACAGAAATCAACCTACAATTTATAGGGGTATGCCTGGTTTAAAAACAATTACTTATTAAGAAGTTAAGATAAGATAGAAAAATATAAATATTTTGACAAGCTCAATCAGCTTTTTAAATTTGTTTCCAAACTGGAGGTACAATGGCACAGGAAAATCCTGCCAAGAAAGCGACTTTGATAGAAGTTTTGATGGTTATCCTCATTGTAGGAATAATTGTCATTCTTATCTTTCCGGCGATTGGCGAAAAACGTAAAAAAGACAGAATTAATGAAGAAGTGTACCCTACATTCCAGGTGATCCTTCAAGAAAATGAGAAGTTCAATGACGAACAGGGTTACTATGCATTTGATATTTCTATGTTGAACATTCCTGAGATTCTGGAAGAAAAGCAATATTTTGAGTTCGCTTTGACAGACTCCACAGTAGAAGCAATAACGAATAATAAATTCGGAAGAGCTGGTGCAAAGATCGTGTATAATTTCATAAACGACGAATGGAGTGTGGAAGGTACTGAAGGAATCATAGAAGAAAGCTGGCTTCCTTAAGGACTACGTCCCAATATTTGATAAGAGAATTGCATGCCATCTGAGCTGCAATTCTTTTATTTTTGATATGATAAGTCTATGAGTAAGAAATTTTGTTTCGGACTTTTTTTGTTGATATTCATCAATATGTATTTGCATTCAACTCCTTTGAAACTTTTTGGCGAGGAGTTATTTACTCGCAATTCTGCTACACATATTCTCAGTGCTGGTTTTCTATATTGCTATTCCTATGAGATGCTTGAAAATACTAGTAGTTTGGATAAAAGTAAATCTGTTATGGTTTCTTTCAGTATAACAAATATGATCGGTTTATTCAAAGAAATCTTTGACGAGAAACAGCGGGGGAATAAGTTTAGTTACAAAGATATATTTTGCAATCTCGTAGGTTCTGCAATGATGTATGCAATGTGGCGTTAAAGGAAAAAGATGGCAATAAAGTTTAGTAAACCTGTTGAACAACAAGAATTTATCCAGACTGTTGGTTCCTATTTGCAGTCTGTTCGTGTGAATAATAACCTCTCCATCAACGAAGTTTCTGAAAGGACAAAAATAAAAAAACACTTTATCGTTGCAATAGAATCAGATACTCTTGCAGATGTTATGGATATCCAATACGCACGTATCCACATCATAAATATTGCCCGTTTTATCAAAGCAGACATACAGAAAGCAATTGAACTCTATGTGAAACAATACAATCTTGAAGATAAGAAATCGAACCCTTCAATTAAAAAGAGTAATGGTAAGAAAGATTATGAGCGGAAAATACTCATTCCCAAACTTTTCTTTAAGATATCCGCACTGGTGATCATAGCTGCGGTAGTTTTCATCGTCGGTTATAATCTTCATAAGAAGGGAATTCTCCAGCGAGATATATTTGAAAATCCACCTGAAGAACAACCTAAAAATCTCGAAGAAGTTCTTCAGTCCAATGACGATTATACCGAAACCTACTCCTATAAAAAGGAGGATTTTTATAAGAAATATATCCTCAAGGATAAGGAAGTGCCCTGGCACGTGTTCCCGAAATACATGAAAACCAAATAGTGCTTGCAAAGAGACATTGTGCAGCCAGTTGATATCGAAAAATACCTCTACTTTCTAAAAAAACCGGGACGGTATACTGGCAACGAACTTAACACAAAGACAAAACAAATCTCAAAAAAAACACTCAATTTTGTACTTGCCTTTCCAGATCTTTACGAAATAGGTATGTCTCATCTAGGATTGAAAATACTCTACTCAATCTTGAATAAACACCCTGATTTCTCTGCAGATCGTGTCTATGCACCTGATGAAGATCTAATTGAATTGTTAAAAGAAAAAAACATTCCACTATTTTCAGTTGAAGACAAGATTCCTTTAAATCAGTTTGATATTGTCGGTTTTACACTTCAGTATGAACTCTCTTATACAAATATTCTGTTAATGCTTGAGCTCGGACAGATTCCTTTGAAATCAAAAGAAAGGGGAGACAGCAATCCTCTGATCATCGCTGGAGGACCGGGAGCATTTAATCCTGAACCGCTGGCAGATTTCATTGACGCCTTTGTTATCGGAGATGGAGAGGATGTTATTCTGGAGATAGCAGATTGCCTGCTAAAAAATCGTGACAGTAAAAGAGAAGGAAAGCTTCTGGCACTTGCACAAATCCAAGGAGTCTATGTTCCAAATTTTTATAAGCAAGCCGTTAATAAAAAAGGAAGCTATGTAATCCGGTTAAGGGAGGATGTGCCCGAAAGAATAACCAGACGTTTTTTCCTGAATTTTGATGATCCGAACTCCATTCATTCACCTCAGTTACGACCACTCACTGATATTGTCCATAGACGACCATCCTATGAGGTAATGCGTGGTTGTACTCGTGGTTGCAGGTTCTGTCAGGCAGGTATGGTCTATCGTCCGATACGCGAAAGGGATATGAAAATGCTTCTTGAAGATATTGAAAATGATCTCTCTCTGAATGGGTGGGAAGAAATATCTCTTAATTCTCTGTCTATCTCGGATTACTCCTGCTTGCAACCATTACTGCTCTCTTTACTCGACAAGCTGCCTGAAACAGAGACATCAATCTCGCTTCCTTCACTAAGGCTGGACAGCTTTGATGATACTTTTCAACCCAAACTTGGAAAACTACTTGGCAATACAGTCACTTTTGCTCCAGAAGCCGGGACACAAAAATTAAGGGATGTAATCAATAAGAATATCACTGAAGAAGAAATCATCAACTCTGTCAAAAAAGCACTTACCATGGGAATTCGATCCTTCAAGCTATACTTTATGGTTGGGCTCCCAGAGGAAACTGATGAAGACATCAAAGGGATCATTCAGTTGATTGAGGAAATTTTTGAGATCTCTCCAAGAAGAATTTCAAAAATAAATGTCAGCATCGCTCCTTTTGTGCCAAAATCTCATACCCCATTTCAATGGGTAGCCCAGTTACAAATTGATGAATTTCTGCGCAGAATTCTGATAGTTAAACATCATTTTCATGAAAATAGAAAGATAAACATTAAATATCATACACCTGAGCAGTCACAGATCGAAGCGGTTATTGCACGAGGAGATCGTAGTGTTGGGAGAGTAATCCTGCAGGCATACAGATCTGGTGCAAAATTAGATGCATGGGATTCATCATTCGATCACGAACGTTGGATTGAAGCTGCTGAGAATATTGAAATAGACTTGCGTGCATTCTTAGGAGAAATTCCTCCAGAAAATCCTCTTCCATGGGATCATATAGATAGCGGAGTAAAAAAAGAATTTCTCTTTTCTGAATATCGTAGATCTCATGAAGTTCTCACTACTCAAGATTGCAGAAATGGTGCTTGTAGTCATTGCGGAATTTGTGAAAATTCGTCGCCGAAATATTCTCAAAAGTACAATGATGAAGAACGTGCAGAAAGTAGAAAAATTAAAATAAGTCAGGAAGTTGAACAACGTTTTTTTTATAAAATAAAATACGCAAAAGGCGACAATTTATGTTTCATATCCCACAGGGAGATCTCTACTCTGATCTATGCAATCGTTCGTAAAAGTAAATTGCCAATATATTACACCAAAGGATTCAATCGTCATCCGAAGATCTCGTTCGGTCCCCCGCTAAGTCTTGGGCTTGCAGGGCGAGAAGAATTTTTTATCATTTCCCTAAAGAATGTATTAGAAAAAAGAGAGGTACTCGAAAAACTTGACGAAAATCTTCCAAATGGTTTTGTAATCAATGAAGTAATTCCTCTAGGAAGTGCTTCTGAAAAGAAATACTACACGAAAGAACTTCTCCGTATTTCATCGAATGCATGTATTTCTTGGAATAAATTTTTAGAATATAAAAATAAAAGCATATTTTCAGGTCGAAAAGAAAAGCTTATTTATCTGAAGGATTTTTTTGAAGATGTAAAAGTTTTTTCACATCATGTCGACATTCAAAAAAAGCTTGGCTTGAACATCTTTCAAATTCTGGAAGAAGCATTTGGTTTTTCCAGAGAACAGATTGGCACCTTCTCGATCGAAAGAATAAAAATTTTCTAATTAGTTTAAATATTTTTGGAGGTTTTTTAGATGAAAAATGAACTGGTTGTTAACATCGGTCCTTTTGAGAATCGTCTTGCTCTTTTGGAGAACAACAAACTTGTCGAATTATTTATCCATCGAGAAGATCAAAAGGAGATAGTTGGTAATATATATAAAGGAATCGTGAAGGACAATGTTCCTGGCATGGGAGCAAGTTTCATAGATATTGGACTTGAGCGCACTGCATTGCTTCACTTCAGAGATGCAGTTCCGGACTTCATGGATCTGGAAGAACTCGATGATGAAAATCTTAAAGAGATCAAGAATGATATCTATAAAATGGGTGAATTACTTGAGTCAGGTCAGGAAGTGATGGTAGAAGTTGAACGTGCACCACTTGGGAAAAAGGGTGCCCGTCTTACTGGAGAAATCTCAATACCGGGACGTTTTATGGTATTCATGCCTAACAAGAACTATATTGCTATTTCAAGGAAAATTACTTCTACAAAAGAAAAACGTCGCCTAAAACAAATTTTTTCTAAGATTAAAGATAAAAATGTCGGTCTTATTATTCGAACGTTTGCAGAATATCATGATGAAAGTGAACTGAAGAAAGAATATAAAAATCTTATGAAAACATGGGAAGAAATTCAGGATAAGTTCAAAAATTCTCCTGCTCCTGCATGTATTTATGACGATAATGATCTCAGTTCGATAATTATACGGGATCTCATCCATAAGAGTATAGATGTGGTGACCATTGATTCTAAAAAAGTTCGAACAAAAATCATTAAGCAGCTTAAGAAGATCGCACCTGATTTTATAAAAAAGATCAAGCTTTACCGTGAGGATGCAAACATCTTTGACGCGTATGGAATTGAGAAGGAAATCTCAAAAATATTCCGCTCTCGTATCTATCTGGACAGTGGCGGATTTATTGTGATCCAGCAGACAGAAGCGTTGGTTTCTATTGATGTGAATACTGGTAGTTTCGTCGGGGATAAAAATCTTGAAAATACGGTTACGATCACTAATATAGATGCTGCAAAAGAGATCGCTCGTCAAATTCGTCTTCAGGATCTTACTGGCATGATATTTATCGACTTTATCGATATGAATAAACCGGGCAATCGAATGAAAGTCATTCAGACTTTCCGAGATGAAATGAGTAAAGACTTTTCACCTCATAAGATATTCTCTTCCAGCCCTCTCAATATGGTAGAAATGACGCGGAAACGTGCAAAAGCAAACCTTTTATCTAATTTTTATGAAGCATGCCCATGCTGTCAAAGCGTAGGTAGAGTGCTTTCTAGAACAAGTATTCTGGATAATATTTTCAGATGGATGGACAGAGCAGCAAAATACCACTCAAAGGATGAACTCGAGATCCATATTCATCCCTGGGTATATGACTACATTATCGAGAAAAAACCTACAATTTCGAAGGAGTATCCTTTCGAATGGAAATTTGCACTCGATGGTGAGCTTGGGATCACGGATTACAAGATTATCTCATCGAAAACAACATGTGATATCACAGATCTCTACGAAGTTTAGAGATTTTATTATAAAACTTGACATGGAAATCGCCCATCTGAAGTTTGCAGTTCCTAATTATAAGGAGTTATAGATGTACGCAATAATAGATTTCAAAGGGCAACAACACAGAGTTAAAAAAGACGACATCGTTAAAGTCCCTTTTCTTGGTGATAAGAACGAGGGTGATGAAGTCGAGATTGACACACTGTTGCTTCTTGATGATGAGAAAAAAACCGATATTGGTAAGCCCCATGTGAAGGGAGCAAAAGTCATTGGTGAAGTTCTTGGTCATGGCAGAGAGAGAAAAATCATTGTTTTTAAAAAGAAACGTCGTAAAAGCTACAGCCGTAAAAGAGGACACCGCCAAGATTATACAGAGATCAAGATAAAAGATATCATTAAAGGATAATATTATGGCACATAAAAAAGGAGTTGGCAGTACTCAAAACGGAAGAGATAGTAATGCAAAATATTTAGGTGTAAAGAAATATGCCGGGCAGTTTGTTGAAAAGGGTAATATCATTGTGCGCCAGAAAGGCACGAAGATTCATCCCGGAAACAATGTTGGTATTGGTAATGACTACACGATATACGCATTGGTAGATGGATATGTTAAATTTGAGCCCTACAAATTTACAGGATTCCGCACAAAAAGAAAAAATAAGCGCCAGGTAAGTGTTTACGAGAAGATGAATTAATTTTTGTTTTCCTGAATCTGTAGAAATTTTCATTGGCAGTTAAAAATATTTGACTGCCATTTTTTTATCTCGTTATATAATCGAAAATGTCAAGGAGATAATGTGTCGTTCGTCCATCTTCACAACCACACGCAGTATAGTCTTTTAGATGGTGCTAGCAGAATTTCTGACCTCATGAAAGCAGCGCAGAAATTCGAAATGCCAGCTGTCGCAATGACAGATCATGGTAACATGTTTGGTGCAATCGATTTTTTCAAAACAGCTAAAGAATATCACATCAAACCGATTATCGGTATGGAGGGATACATTATCAACGGCAGCATTCTTTCTGATAAACACAAGCAAAATCATCGCTATCATTTAACTTTGCTGGCAAAAGATCAATTGGGCTATCATAATCTCATAAAACTCTCAAGCATTGCTTATATACAGGGATTTTACTATAAACCCCGCATAGACAAGACCTTGCTAAGAAAGTACTCAGAGGGTTTGATCGGTATGAGCGGGTGTATGCAGGGAGAAGTGGCACAAAATATCCTTTCACATAAATATGACAAAGCAAAGAAGATCGCATTGAATTATCGTACAATTTTTGGTGAAGGTAATTTTTACCTCGAGATCATGCGTCTGGGTTTAGAAAATGAGGAATTTCTGAATGAACAGATCGTGAAACTCTCACGAGAAACGGGCATTCCATTGGTTGCCACTAATGACTGCCATTACCTCATACAACATCATGCAAAAGCACAGGATGTATTGCTCTGTATTCAAACAGGGAAACTTCTCGAAGAAGATAAACGCATGAAATTTACCACAGATCAAATCTATTTCAAAAGTCCCGGGGAAATGCAAAAACTCTTTGAGGATCTTCCTGAAGCGATCGAAAACACGATCAAGGTTGCAGAGCAATGTAATCTGGAGTTGGATTATGGTGGATTCCTTTTCCCGGTCTTTGACATTCCTAAGGAATATAAAGATGACTATGAGTACCTCAGGGATCTTGTCTATCAAGGAGCTTCCAGAAAATATGAAGAGCTTACTGATGAGATTACTAACCGTATCGAACATGAGTTGAAAGTTATCAAGGATATGGGATTTGTTGGTTATTTTCTCATTGTGTGGGATATCATCAAAGCTGCTAGAGATATGGGTGTAACTGTCGGTCCAGGGCGTGGCTCCTGTGCTGGCAGCATTGTCGCCTACTGCATTGATATTACCAAGATCGACCCGATCCGTTATAATCTTTTCTTCGAACGATTCCTCAATCCAGCCCGTGTTAGTATGCCAGATATTGATACTGATTTTTCCAACCAAACACGTCCACTCGTCCTTGATTATATCGTAAGAAAATATGGTCGAGAGAATGTAAGTCAGATTGGTACGCTTGGTTCACTGGGTGCTCGTTCCGTTGTTCGTGATGTGGGAAGAGTCATGGGTATTCCTCTTTATGAAGTTGATGCAATTGCAAAACTCATTCCAGGAGGTCAGGATTCTTCTCTTAAAAGGGCATATGAAGAAAATCAAAAGCTGAGAGAAATAATTGAATCAAATGATTCTTATAAGGAGTTATGGGATTATTCCACTACACTCGAGGGATTACCCCGACATGCAGGTGTACATGCCGCAGGTATTGTTATCGCTCCACAGAAACTTACAAATTATATTCCTCTGTTTATAAGCACTAAAGATCGCACAATTGTAACACAATTTGATGGTAAATGCTTAGAAAGTCTTGGATTGCTGAAAATAGACTGCCTTGGTCTTAAGAATCTTACTATTATTGAGAAAAGCCTGCAGCTAATCAAATTGCATCATGATTTTGACCTGGATATTGATACCATAGATCTTCATGATGCAGAGACATATAAACTATTCGTAGAAGGTGAAACTGACGGGGTATTTCAGTTTGAAAGTCCGGGAATGAGAAGGATCCTTACACGTATCAAGCCAAACTCTATTGAAGACCTGGCTATCTGTAATGCACTGTACAGACCAGGTACACTTGATAGTGGCATGCATGAAGTATATATCCGACGTCGTACTGGTGAAGAAGAAGTAAACTATATCGACCCGATGCTCGAAGATATCCTGCGTTCAACCTATGGGGTGATCGTTTTTCAGGAGCAAGTAATTCAAATCGTCCATTCACTGGCAGGTTTTACTCTCAGTGAGGCTGATATTCTAAGAAAAGCTATGGGTAAGAAAGTTAAAGAACTCATGGATAAATACCGTCCGCTGTTCATTGAAGGGGCAGTTAAGAATGGTATCAGTAGAGAAAATGCTATAAAAATCTTTGAACAGATCGAAACTTTCGGCAGATATGGATTCAATAAATCACACAGTGTGGCATACAGTATTATTGCATATCAGACTGCATACCTGAAAACCCATTATCCAGCAGAATTCATGGCAGCTCTAATGACGGTCGAGAATGATACTACAAAGATCGCGCGCCTTATTGAGGTTTGTCATAAAATGGGTATTGAAGTACGCCATCCCAATGTAAATATAAGTGAGTATGATTTTACTGTGAAGGATGGGAAAATTATTTTTGGTTTGAAAGCAATAAAAAATTTAGGTGAGAACTCCATCAAGGCAATTATTGAAGTTCGAAAAAAGCACAAAAAGTTCAAGAATATCTTTGAGTTATGCGAGAAAGTAAATGCATTTCAAATGAACAAAACAGCTCTTGAAAGCTTAATCGGTGCTGGTGCATTGGATGAACTAGATGGAAACAGAGCTCAACAAACTGCTTGTGTTGAAACAGCTTTGGAATATGGTTCTCAGAAAAATCGTGAACGCATGAAAGGCCAATCATCTCTATTCGCTAATACTCCAACACTGGATGAAGATATGTATCCGCCGCTCCCCGACAAAAAGGATTGGGATTTCGGTAAAAAACTCGATACTGAAAAGGAACTTCTTGGATTCTACATCTCAGGTCATCCCCTTACTGCTTATGAGAAAGAGATCCAAACACTTACAAATATTAACACAAGAATCTTTAAGCAATTATTAAAAAAACAAAAGTTGCATGAATTGAAAGGAAGAGAACTTCGCACTATCGGAATCATTGATGAAATTAAATTGATAAAAGATAAAAACAAACGAACAATGGCATTTCTCTCCTGCGAAGATTTGCATAACAAATTTGAAGTCGTACTTTTTTCATCAATATATGCAGAATTTGGTGAACTTCTGAACGAAAAAGACATCATATACGTAATTGGCAAAATTTCAGATAGGGAGCGTGATAACCAGGATAAATTTGCGATCGTAGCAGAGAAGATCATTCCCGAGAAAGACTGGCAGCATACTATTTCAGGAAATATATATTTTGAAATTAATGAAACAAATTATGATGAAGAAGAGTTGGATCATTTCATTGAAGACCAGATCGCTCAATATCCGGGAAAATTCCGCGTGTTCTTCAATGTAAAGACAAAACTTTTCGGTACACTGAAGATTGAATCTCAGAAGTATAAATTATTTCCACATAAAAATCTTTACAGATATTTACAGAATAATGGACATTTTATAGAAAAGATGAAGGTGGACTTCGATGAAAGATAAATTTTTATTGCTGCTTCTCATTTTTCTTTTACCGGCAATGCTTTTTGCGGAACTTAATGTGTATTTCGATTGCAACAGATTTCCTGCTGAGAATAAGAATACCACATTTGAAATTACCTATAAAGTCTTTGATTCAGACCTCGATTTCAGCGCTCAGAATAACATTCTTACTGCACGGTTAATCATAAATTTCAAAATCTATAATGCAAACGGGGAGTCAATGTACAATAAGGAATTCGTTAAGCAAATACAGGTCGACCTTAATAAAACTTCAATCTATGAGGATGAATTCTTCATCGATAAAATCATCGCTACAGTGACCCCAGGAACATATATTTTTTCAGTCTCTATACGGGACAGGATAAGTAAAGAAAGTATCCTGTGGGAAAAAACTTATGATACTCTAGATCTGTCCCATATGAATATAAGCGATGTTGAGATTAGCTCATTTCATCAGGAAGATTCTTCAGAAGGTTTCATGAATTTCAAGCGTAATAACATAGTATTTCTAGTGAATCCCAATCATCTTTTTAATCCATTACAAGATGACGGTTTCACCTACTACTTCGAAGTTTTCAATGAGGATTCAAATGCAATTTTAGAAGGCTCATGGAAGCTTAAACTAAAAAATAATGACGATCAAATTATTTATTCCTATGATGAAAGTTTTACAAGCTCCTCACCTATTAAATCTTTCTGGGAATGGATACCTATTTCCGATTTGGAAGCCGGCACATACATGTTAAAAATAGATCTCTACTCAAAAAATGATCCTTTGGAACCAATAGCTAATCGCACGGAAACAATTTTTATTCAGCCCGATGAAAATACTGTATCAGATACTGATGTGGAAAATGAATACAGGTACGCAGTGTATTTTATGACTAATGCAGAAGAAAAAATATATGAATCGCTCGATAATGAAGGTAAGATGGAGTTTCTAAAACGGTTCTGGCAAGCTAACGATCCCAATCCCAAGACAGAAGAAAATGAATATAAAGAAGAGATCATTCGCCGAGTTAATTATGCAAACAGAAATTTCTCCCAAAATGATGATGGCTGGAAAAGCGATCGTGGCAGGATCTATATCCGTATGGGTAAGCCAGAAGAAGTGATAGACAAAGCATACGAATTCCAGGCAAAACCCTACATAATATGGAAATATTATATGGGAGGAAAGCGAATCTATATCTTCGTTGATTTTACCAGTCTTGGAGATTACAAATTAGTGTACGTAGATAATGATGAGTTCGAGTTCAGTGATCCAAATTGGCTTGATTATATGGGACCGTATTTCGATGAGAATGAGCTTCAGTAATCCTCTCCAAGAAATGCATTTTTTATATGTTTGAGTTCGTAATCTTTTCTTTTATTATCATATTCTAATGTGATCACATCAAAGCGGATCGGAATGTCGAGTTCTCGTTTTGTCAGATAATGATATGCAGTTTTTATGATCTTCTCTCTCTTTTGTTCTGTAATTGCATCCAAAGCTGCTCCATAGGCATGGGATTTTCTGGCTTTGACCTCTACAAGAATGAGCAGATCGTCTTTTTTACAGATGATGTCGATCTCTCCATAAGGCGAGTGATAATTCCTCTCGATGATGTTATACCCCTTGTGCTCCAGAAATTGTGCAGCAGTGTCCTCTCCGAATTGAGATAACGTGTTACTCATAACAAAAAAATATTAACCGTAATTTGATTGTAAATAATTTATGAAAAAATACGTTGAAGTAGCTTTACCTATTAATACAGATAGAACTTTTACTTACTCTTGTTATAATGAAACCTCTCTCATTCAGGGGCAGCGTGTACTGGTCAGTTTCAACTATAGACTTCAAACAGGGATCATTATTGATTTACCAGAAAAACCGAATTGCGAGTTGAGCAAACTTAAAGACATCATAGAGATCATAGATGATGAACCGATCATGAACCATGAGCTATTATCTTTTGCACAGTGGATTTCAAATTATTATTTTTGTCCCATCGGTCTTGTATTAAAAGCAATGCTGCCGTCGGGAATCAATGTCAACACATTCCAAAAAATCATTCTAAAAAAAGACAAGCACGAAACAGAAAAAAAGAATGTTATCATAGAATATCTGAAACAACATGGGGATGAAGCTACACTTGCAGAATTGAGAGGTAAAAATTTTCTCTCACTTTTCAAACAACTTATTGAGTTTGAAAATGAAGGGATTATAGAAATTGAGAGAAGATACAAAAATAAGATACAGAAAAAAACTGTTAATTTTATTAGAGTTATTAATCCTCCTGATGAAGCAGCACTTACTCCTAAACAAAAAGAATTATTCCTTAATCTCGATAATCAAAAACAACCGATCCTTATGGCAAATATCGCAAAACAGTTTTCCTACAATCTCATAAAACGTCTTGAAAAGAAAAGATTTATTGAAATTTATAAGAAAGAAATCCATCCTGATATATTTTCTGATATTACCAAAAAGAAACCTGAATATTTCGATCTCTCCGAAGAACAATATACTGTGCTGCAATCAATAGAAACTCAAATGGACAAGAATTCATTCAAGACCTTCCTACTTCACGGTGTTACAGCCAGCGGCAAAACCGAAGTGTATATTCGCGCTATGAGGAAAGCTCTTAATGATAATAAAGCTGCGATACTACTAATTCCAGAGATATCACTTACTCCACAAACGGTGGAACGCTTCTACTCACATTTCGGGGATACTATCGCAGTTTTACATAGTAAATTGTCTGATCGAGAAAGGCTACACTATTGGAATGAGCTACGAAAGGGAAAAAAGAAGATCGTTATAGGACCACGTAGTGCATTGTTCGCACCACTTTCAGACATAGGTATCATCATTGTAGATGAAGAACACGAAAATACCTACAAACAACATGAACGACCCCCTCTTTATAATGCGCGTGATATGGCTGTATTGAGAGGTAAATTGAATGATGCAGTTGTTATACTTGGGAGCGCGACACCTGTTCTCGAAACATACTATAATACACAAAATGATAAATATTCTCTACTTACTATGTCTAGGCGAGTGAAAGATCGGATTCATCCCAAACTTACAGTAGTCGATATGCGTCAAGAAGATGATCACACACAAATTCTATCCAAAATTTTGAGAAATAAGATAGAAGAACGTCTTAATAGAAAGGAACAAATATTACTCTTTCAGAACAGGCGTGGCTTTGCTTCCTATGTCCAATGCGCAAAGTGCGGCCATGTGCTTCAGTGTAAGGATTGTAATATCAGTCTGACCTATCATTCATATAATAAAAAAGTGGTCTGTCATTACTGTGGCAGAGAACACCTACTCCCCAGAAAATGTCCTGAATGTAATGGCTATATCTTTCATTTTGGCTCTCCCGGGACAGAAAAGATTGAGAAAAATCTGGAATTCTTGTTCCCTACAGCTCGAATAGCAAGAATGGACACTGATACTACTTCAAGAAAAAATAGTTATCGAGATGTGTTTGATCAATTTCGTAATGGCTATATTGATATTTTGCTTGGCACCCAAATGATCATAAAGGGGCTTGACTTTCCCAATATTACCTTAGTGGGTATTATCTCGGCCGATGTAAACCTAAACCTGCCGGATTTTCGTGCCTCCGAACGAAATTTCCAACATATTATTCAGGTCGCTGGGAGAGCAGGTCGTAGCCAAAAGGAAGGAGAGGTAATAGTACAGACTTTCAATCCAAAACATTACAGTATCCAGTATGCATGCCAGCAGGATTTTGATGGTTTTATTGAGCATGAATTTGCCCTAAGAAATCAATTGCATTACCCGCCATTTTATAAACTTGCCCGTATTCTATTTTCTCTGAATAACGAGAATCGTTTGAGAGTTGAAATGGAAAATCTCAAACAAAAATTAATGAAATATCCTCTTCGCAAACAACTTTACATTCTTGGACCAACTCCATCACCTCTGACAAAGGTTAGAAAGCAATTCCGGTATCATATTGTTATCAAATCAAAAGAAACAAAGCAAATCCAGCATTTCTGGAATTGGTTCAATGATAATGTCCCCATTCCGCGTTATATAAAAACCCAAATAGATATAGATCCGGTCTCACTTCTGTAAGTATGAATCCATATTTTATGATAGGTAAAATTTGACAATAATTTAATGTGACTAAACTTTACCTAAAGTTCATTTATATCGCTTGTAAGAGATTTACCTTCATAAGCGATAACAAGGAGTCTTTTTGATAATAGATAAATATTTTGATAGCAGACGAGACCTTATCAATAGGGCAATTAGTAAATATTTGGAGTCAGATAAAACAAAGCCCGAAGTACTACATCAGGCGATGCGTTACTCGGTGCTTGCTGGTGGGAAACGGCTTCGTCCCATCCTCCTTCTGGCGACCTATGAAATGCTTATTAACCGTCGTGACAAACGGGCAGTACAACCCGTACTCCCGGTGGCTTGTGCGATTGAAATGCTCCATACTGCTTCTTTAGTACACGACGATCTCCCCTTTATCGATAATGCTGATGAAAGACGAGGAAAACCAAGCTGTCATAAGAAATATGGTAGTGCTGTAGCAATTCTTGTTGGAGATGCACTTATTACAAAGGCATTTGAGACTGCGTTAAAACTACGAAATAGTAAGAAAGCTATTCAGTGTCTTGAAGAATTGATTGAAGCAGCTTCTACAAGAGGCATGATCGGTGGGCAAGTTGTAGATATCACAGCTTCACAAAAAAGAGTGAAACTTCATGTATTGCGGGACATTCACTTAAAGAAGACCGGCGCACTTCTTCGTGCTGCAGAAAGATGTGCATGCATTCTGGGAAATGCATCTGAGCAAACAACGAATGCGCTTAGCGATTTTGCCCTGAATATAGGGCTTGCATATCAAGTCATTGATGACATTCTTGATGAAGTAGGAGCTGACGATGTCCTAGAAAAGGAATCTGGGGAAGACCAACGTAACGAGAAGGTCACCTATCCCACATTACTTGGCATCGAAGAATCAAAGCGACAGGCGCAGAAACTCATCCACGATGCGCAAAATATTATAAAATATATTCCAAACAACAACGTTCTTATGGAGATTGTAGAACGTATCCACGATAGAATTCCCTAGTGCTAAGAAAAGTATCAGCTTATATCAGAATACTTCGACCACTCAACTTCTTGTTTGTTATTGTTGCCGTTATCTTTGGTGCTTTCTACAAATATTCCATCCCTTTTCCCATACTTCTTCCTCTTGTAGGCGCTTTTGCAGCAGCGTTCATCTCAGGTGGGGGATATGTATTGAATGATTATTTTGATTATTCCATAGATGTGATAAATAGACAAGATCGTGTATTGCCCTCAGGATTAATGAGCAAAGATGTCGCCAGGATTTATGGTTATATGCTGATCGTTTTAGGAGTTTTCCTTACGCTCTTTCTTAGAAACGTATGGGCTACCATCATTGCAGTAATAAATTCTTTTCTGCTCATGTTATATGCCATGAAAAGCAAGCATATCCACTTCTGGAAAAATTTGTTGGTTGCAACGATCACAGCTTCTACCTTTCTATTTGGTAGTGTTATAACTGAGAATCTAAATAATGCTTTACTGGTAATAATCTGTGCATTTTTCTATACACTCATACGTGAAATAGTGAAAGATGTCTCTGACAAATATGGGGACAGAGCATTACTTTCAAAAACTCTTCCGCAGATCTGGGGTAACAGAAAAACTATCTTACTTGCTTTTCTTTTCTGGGCAGGATTTGTGGTGACAATTATCTGGGGTTATCCCGAATTTTATTCTTCGGTTTTTTTCATTATTATCCTAACCTTTTTCTGTTTGGTAATAGGAATAAATCTTCTTATAATCTATGTTAAACCTACGGTTAGGATTGCAGCAATTTCACACAGATTCATGAAATTGCATATGCTTCTTTTTTTAATTATATTATGGATGGCACAATGAAAAATTATTATGTGAAATTTATGTACGCCTTTTACGAGAGGGGAAATGCCGGATTTCTCTGCCTAATCGACCCGGACAAGCAGAAGCCTGCAGAAGCAGCAGAGCTCGCACTTCGATGTCAAGCAAATGGAGTTGACGCTATTCTTGTAGGTGGCAGCCTGATGGTTAAAGACAACTTTAATGAGACAGTTAAACTAATGAAACAGAAAATTGATATTCCAGTCCTTGTTTTCCCTGGGATTTTTAACTTCGTCTCTCCTTATGCTGACGCTATTTTGTTTCTCAGCATGATGAGTAGCAGAAATCCTCAACTTCTTATTGGAGAACAGGTGCGGACCGCACCTCTCATCAAGAAATATGACGTTGAAGCTATTCCTACAGGTTATTTTCTCATTGAATCTGAATCATTGACATCAGTACAATATATGAGTAATAGCCTGCCGATTCCCCGAACAAAATTGGACATTGCAGTATCTCATGCGCTTGCGGCACAATATCTGGGTATGAAATTACTATTTTTTGACGGCGGGAGCGGTGCCAAGCTTTCAGTCCCCAAAGAGATGATTTATGAAGTAAAGAAAAATGTCAGCATTCCTCTTATTATTGGTGGCGGTATCAGAACGCCCAATGAAGCTCACGAAAAGATAGAAGCCGGAGCGAACTTCATCGTGATCGGTACTGCTATAGAAAAACACAACGACAATAATCTCATTAAAGATTTTGCTCAAGCTATTCATTCATAAGCTACTATGATCGATATTCATACGCATGTGCTCCCTGGCATAGATGATGGTGCTCAAACTATAGAGGAAAGCATAGAAATTATCCAGGCATTGGTCGAACAGGGCGTCTCAGAACTTGTCGCAACCCCGCATGTAATATCAGGTGTGTATAACAACACACATACAATAATTACAGAGAAAATTGACCTGCTTGAAGAGGAGATTGTAAGGAATAATCTCAACATAAAAGTTCACAAAGGTGCTGAACTCTATTGCGAACCAAATATCTTGAAAAATACTATTGATAATGATCTCACAATGGGAAACAGTAATTATGTTCTTATTGAATCTGACCTCGAACGATTTCCAACAAACTTTGAAAATATTCTTTTTCATTTTCAGCAGAAAGGATTTCGACCCATTTTAGCCCATGCAGAGCGCTTCGTTCCTTTCATGAATGATCTGGATCATCTACTCTCCATTATCAATCGAGATGTGTATGTACAAATGAACAGCGGAAGCATTCTCGGTGCTTTTGGAAACGCAGTAAAAGACCTTGCGCTTGAAATGCTGCGTATTGGTTGCGTTCATGTTATTGCCTCGGATGTTCACGGTGTGAAAAAACGCCCGATCCTCATGAAGGATGCCTATGATTTTGTCGCTTCATCCTACACGGCTGAAATTGCTGAAATACTTTTTTATGAAAATCCAAAACGGATTTTGAATAACGAACCGCTCATTGATAACTTCGAAGGATATTTTGATGAGAGAAAAAAACCCGGATCTCTGAAAAATATACTGAAGTCTATTTTTAAATGGTAATCCGGGCAATATCTAATTTCAAATCTATCTAAGCAGTATCATCCTCTTTATTATCTCTGAGCTGCCGCTTATGAATTTATAGAAATAAATCCCGTTAACAGCTTTATTTCCAAATTTATCTCTACCATCCCAGACAACATCATACGAACCCTTGTCTTTGAATTCATTAACCAGCTCAGCAATAAGCTCGCCCCTGATATTATATATTTTCAGAGAGACAGTACTTTCCAGAGGAATCGAATACTTGATTTTTGTGTTATATGTAAATGGATTGGGGCTATTTTGGTGAAGTATAAATTCCAGTTCTTGAGGATTGTTAGTTCCAAAATTGTTTGTAATAATTGATGCTGCAATATTATGCATAGTATCATTTTCATTCCATCTTAGATTTTCGAAACATACAGTTGTTGAATCATAA
>Ga0209834_10000097_pt1 | contig 50654 bp, 44 predicted proteins | sample Mar14236cmmetaG_FD_184134 | JGI IMG/M metagenome (GOLD analysis project Ga0209834, IMG submission 184134) | Marine hydrothermal vent microbial communities from Guaymas Basin, Gulf of California to study Microbial Dark Matter (Phase II) - Marker... ... | reverse complement strand
CATTTGGACAATGGGGTCAATAAAAGCGAAAAAGAGGCCGGGATAATGGATGAAAAAACCAACCTGTCCTGGTAATGGTGACAGCGCTGGATAAATCTGCTGCCAGAAAAACAGCCGGAGTTATGATAGAAAAGAAACTTGCTGCTGTGTGAATATTTCTCCCAGTTGGGTATTGATCTATCGCTGAGAAGAGGAGATCCGGGAAAATACAGAAGTGCTGATGTTGATCAAAACCACCTCGATGTTATTTAATAATCAGCTTGTCCCTTGTATCCAGGAACTGCATCCTTATGACCTGCCAGAGATCATTGCTCTGCCCATTCTGGCCGGAGAAAAAAATTATCTGAATTGGTTGATAGAAGAAGCCTTCGGAGAGTAAATCACTCCGAAAATAGACGTTATCACAAGCAAATTAAGTATGATTTCAGTCAATGAAGTCGTGGTATGATAAATTGATAGGAAAGATATGTATATTTCCGACAGAGCAGGTAAAATCCCTTTCAGATGAGTTGTGATAGGGGTTTTTGACGCCTGTCATCATTATTCAATAATAAATTGCAAGCTGGTGTATCAAATTTGAGGACACGGAGAGGAAATAATGCAGGATAAACTAGATCAATTAAAATCAATATTGGCGATTATTTCTGATTTGCATGGCGCAACAGCTCTGTTGAGCTGGGATCAGCAGTGTTATATGCCCCCGGGAGGCGTTGTGGACCGTGGGAACCAGATCGGCACGTTGAGCAGTCTGGCCCATTCGAAATTCGTCTCCGAGGAAGTTGGATCACTCCTCGAAGAACTGAAACCATATGCCGAGACTCTCGATCCAGAAAGTGATGATGCCTGTTTGATCGAAGTAACAGACCGGGATTATCAAAAATCCATCAATGTTCCCAATGAATATGTGGCTGAGTGGGCTCGGGTTACCACAGTCGCCCACGGTGCCTGGGAAGAAGCTCGGGCCAATAATGATTTCTTACATTTCCAGCCTCATCTTGAAAAGATCGTAGATATGAGGCGCCAGTATGCTGATTTTTTCAAGCCTTATACCCATGTTTACGATCCACTCCTGGATGATTTTGAGCCCGGTATGACGACTGCCGAGGTTCAGAAGATATTCACCGGTATGCGTCCCAAGCAGGTGGAACTGATCAAAGCCATCAGTGAAAAACCCCAGGTGGATGACAGCTTCCTGCATTTGCATTATGAGGATCAGCAGCAGTGGGAATTTGGAGAAGCGGCTATCACCAAGTATGGATATGATTGGAATCGCGGCCGGCAGGATAAAGCCGCCCATCCGTTTACAACCAATTTTGGGCTGGGTGATGTTCGCATCACTACCCGGGTTGATGAGAACTTTCTCAATACTGCCCTGTTTGGCACCCTGCACGAAGCCGGCCATGCCATTTATGAACAGGGAGTTGCCGCGGAGCTGGAACGAACACCTTTGGGCAGTGGCGCTTCCCTGGCAGTTCATGAATCCCAATCCCGGATGTATGAGAATCTGTTAGGGAGATCCTACGATTTCTGGGTACATTTTTACCCCTCGCTTCGGGAAAGATTCAAAACCCAGCTTGGGAATGTGGACCTTGATACATTCTACAAAGGCATCAACAAAGTTGAACCTTCATTGATTCGCGTTGAAGCTGATGAAGCAACCTATAACCTGCATATTATGCTTCGGCTGGAACTTGAAATCGCATTGATGGAAGGTAAGCTGAAGGTTGCTGATCTGCCACAAGCCTGGAATGATCGCATGGAGGATTATCTTGGCGTTGTTCCAGCCACCGATGCAGAAGGTGTGCTGCAGGATGTGCACTGGTCCGCAGGTCTATTTGGCTATTTTTCGACCTATGCTCTTGGCAATCTGGTTTCCAATCAGCTGTGGGAGAAGATCAATCAGGATATTCCGGAATTATCTTCTCAAATCCAGAACGGGAATTTTGCTGAATTACTGGTCTGGCTGCGAGAAAATGTGCACCGCCATGGAGCAAAATTCAAACCACAGCACCTGGTGAAACGAGTTGTTGGATCAACTATTTCGCCAGAAGCGTACTTGAAATACCTGAACGATAAGTTCGGGGCGATTTACGAGTTGTAAATTAACTTTCTGATTCGCAGAAGACAACCATTGATATCTCTTAGGAGAGGCCGTGGGACAGATTCTTTTTATCGATGATGACACTGATTCCCTGGCAATGTATGTCAGGGCAGTGTCACTTGCCAATCATCAGGCAGATATTGCCTCCAGCGTTAAAGAAGGCTGGGAACTGATCAAGGAAAAACCCTATGATCTGGTCTTTGTGGACCTGAATATCCCCGGAGTATCTGGGTTTGAGTTGTTGCAGATGGTAAGAAAGGATAGAAAGACAAAAAAAATACCAGTGATTGTGATCTCTGCTATGCCGGAGGACAGCCTGGTTGAGGACGTATTAAAAGCCGGGGCGCAGCTCTTCCTTGAAAAACCTGTTGCCCTGGATGAACTTTATTCTGTCATTGAAAAATTTGAAGGGAAATAAACCCTCATTGTCTGACTGGGGCTCCAGACCTCCTGCATGTCAATCCGTCGATTCCTGATCTTACTTCTGTGTTTATCATTTTTCTTTGCAGGCTGTGATGTTCTGCCCTGGAAACCTGCCCCGACTTATATTCCTGAAGAACATATCCCAACTTTGATCGAAATGACCGCCCAGGCCATGGTCGATCAAGGGCTGGTTACCCCACCTACTCCGGATCCTGGGGCAATTACTCCATCACCTACTATCACTAACACTCCCACTATCACACCCATTCCTGGGGATACAGCAACACCAACACTGGATGTGATCATGGGTACCCCAGAACCATTGACTCTGCCAGATCCGCTTCCGCAGGCTGAGATCCGGATCATTAATCCAGGCAGGTTATCCAGGGTCAGATCCCCTTTCAACCTGCATGCCTATCTAGCTCTTTCCAAAAGCGAACAAGAAGAGAATTCCTCAATTATGATTTCCCTATATGGAGATGACGGCCGGATTCTAAAAAGAGAGGTCATTTCCGGTGAGGATGGCGAGAGCGGAAATTCTCATCTGGTGATGGATTTTAGTTTTAATATTTCAGGAGAAGCTGAAACTGCCCGTTTGGAAGTCAGTGCAGTGGATCCCTATAATCGGATAACATCCCTGGACAGCACGGACGTGATCCTGTTATCAGATGGAACCCCGGAAATTAAATCAATCCTGGATCTTTACGCCAGTTTGATCATCCAGCAGCCGATTCCAAGCACTTTGATCCAGGGTGATGTCTTGATTGTCCAGGGAGTAACCCGTTTTGCACCGGACGATCAGTTATTGGTGGAATTGATCAATCGAGAGGGGAATCAAGTTGGATCAGCGGTTTTATCAGTAGCGGAAGAAGATCTGGGGAACGGTTTCCGCCCTTTTAGCGGGGAAATCCCATATCAGGTAAGCTCTTCATCATGGATCCGGGTCCAAGTCATCGCTCGAGACGGAAAATTCTCCGGCATCCAGCATCTCATCAGCGTGGAAGTTCTGGTCAGCCCCTGATCATTTAAGTGGTTTTTCAGCCTAATCTGGATCGTATAATCTGGTAGAGCTGTTTTAATTCACTTGTTTTAAAAACCCCCAAACCCACAGAATAAACAACAATCCCGATCAGTATTCCCCCCAGGGCAAGGAGCCAGACAGAAAAATCACCTGCCAAGGTGATCCAACCCAGGATGGCAGCGGTCATTAACCCTCCAGATACCAGGGATTTTCCCAGACCTGATCCGATCTGTTTCCCGTTCAATCCCCCAAGGCGTTTCCGCATAATTAATATCAGGCCAACCATTTCTAGCCCTGTGGCTAGAGTGTTTGCCAACGCCAACCCTCCATGCGGCATCCAACCCTGACGCATGAACATGGCGGAAAAAATATAACTGAATAAAACATTGAGGGACATTGCAGCAATGCCGATCACAACTGGTGTTTTAGTATCGTGAAGGGCGTAAAAGGCTCTGGCCAAGATCTCTACCATGGCATGACCCACCAGGCCGACTCCGTAAAATAACAGCGCCCAGGCCACCAAACTTGTGGAGTGGGCATCGAACTGGCCCCGCTGCAAAACCAGGGTGATAATAGGCACACGCAGTATTACCAATCCCAGGCTGGCGGGAATCGACAACAGCAATATTCCCCTTAATGTTGCCGAGAGTGAATTTCTCATCTCCCCCAGTTTGTTGTTTGCTACCTGTGTGGAAAATGTGGGCAGGGCAGCAGTGGCGATTGACTGGGCAATGGCTGCCAGGGGCATTAGCATCAGGGTAAAAGCGACCTGGATGGCTGTTACGCTGCCTTCTGGCATACCTGAAGCCAGGCGAACGTTAATCCACAAGTTCAACTGCACCACAGCAACACCCAGGACACGAGGTCCCATTAAGCGGGCGACTTCCCGGACATCAGGCATGTCCAGGCTCAGTGATGGAGTATAAGCAGCTTTCTGTTTGAATAATAAGGGCAGTTGTAAAATGAGATGCAAAGCGGAGCCGATCAAAACTCCCCAGGCCAGCCCGTAAATTCCCATGCTGGGAGATAGAACTGTGACACCAAAGATCATCCCAAGCTGGTACATGGCCGGGGTTAACGCTGGAACGAAGAATTTTTGGTGGGAGTTGAGAATGCCCATTACCAGGCCGCTTAATCCGAACAGCACAGCTGATGGCAGCATCAGGCGGGTAAGGGCGATTGTTAGAGCTTCCTTGGCTGGATCAGATACATAGCCTGGTGCGATCACATAACGCACTAGCTGGGGAGCAAATATTGCCCCCAAAGCTGCCAGCGCTGTAAGGATGATCAAGATGATATTGAATATTGAAGAAGCCAGTTTCCAGGCTTCCTGGCGTTTTTCCTTGGCCAATAAGCTGGTGAAGGTGGGGATAAAGGCTGAACCGAGCGCGCCGCCGGCAACAAGGTTAAAGAGAGTTTCAGATATCCGGTTGGCTGCAATAAACGCTTCCATCGGCGCAGAAGTCCCAAAGGCATTGGCAACCAGGATCTGGCGGATAAGGCCGGCGATATTACTGAGCACATAAGCAGTTGTAACAAGGCTGGCTGCGCGGGCAATTTGGCTATTGGCTGAGGGTGGAGCAGGGGTTTCTGAAAGGTTCTTCACAATCTTGGATTATATCATTACCCATCCCCTTGATCTCCTGGGAACTGGCCTGCTTCTTAGAATTTGTATATACCCTTATGCTATAATCGCTCCAGAACCGGCAGAATCCAAGCTAGTAATATATATAATTTAAGGTGAACTGATGTTAGGTAAAATTGTCCGATTGGTAGGTGGAAATCCCCATCAGAAGATTTTGGATGGCCTCGCAATTGAGGTTGAGGCAATCAATGCTCTTGAAACTGAGTATGAAGGATTAAGTGAAGAGGAACTCCAAGGCAAAACGAATTCATTTCGTTTGCGCCTGGCCAGGGGAGAAACCCTGGATGATATCCTCACTGAAGTCTTCGCCACTATCCGGGAAACCAGCAAACGAATGATCGGACAGCGCCATTATGATGTCCAGATGATCGGCGGGATTGCCATGCACCGCTGTTTTGTGGCGGAAATGCGCACCGGTGAAGGTAAAACGCTTGGCGCCACCTTGCCTCTCTATTTAAATGCTCTCAACCTATCCCCGGATTGGATCAAAAAAGCTCAAGCAGCCTGGGGCGAGAACCCCGATTCCTGGCAGTTCATACCCCTGGATGGCTTACCTGTTGGACAGGGTGTTCATCTGGTCACGGTAAATGATTACCTTGCCCGGCGTGATGCCCGCTGGATGTCCCCGATCTATAATTTCCTGGGTTTAAGTGTCGGCGTGCTGCAAATGGCTGCCAGAACTGAACACGGTAAAAAAGCATTCCTTGTCAACCTTGAGAATAAATCCCCCCAGGAAGATCGCAATCAGCTGGACATGGTACTGAGGAAAGAAGCCTATAACGCTGATATTGTATACGGAACCAATAACGAATTCGGTTTTGATTACCTGCGCGATAACATGGCTATGATCCTGGATAGCCGGGTGCAGCGCGGTCATCATTACGCCATAATCGATGAGGTGGATAATGTATTAATTGATGAGGCACGAACACCACTGATCATTTCAGGCCCATCCCATGATGACCCGGAATGGTATCGGCGTATGGCTACGGTTGTGAAGCGGCTTAAGCCCGAGGATTATGAGATCAGCATTCGTGATCGTAATATCACCCTGACACCCCTGGGTGAAATGCACATAGAAGAATTATTGGGGCAGCCGCTTGGAGATCCTGACAATCCAGAAGATATTACACAAGAGCAGGCCCGGTTATTGGGTTATTTGGAACAAGCCCTTCGAGCCGAATTTATATTTAAGAGGAATAAGGATTATCTTGTTCAGGCCGGAAAAGTGGTGATCGTCGATGATTTCACCGGGCGGTTGATGCCAGGGCGGCGCTGGTCTGATGGTTTGCATCAGGCTGTGGAAGCCAAGGAAAATGTCAAAGTCCAGGGCGAAAATGTCACCTATGCCACTATTACAATCCAGAATTATTTCAGGATGTATGAAAAGCTCTCTGGCATGACCGGTACTGCGGTGACTGAATCTGAAGAATTCAATGAAATTTATAGCCTGGATCCGATTGCCATTCCTACTAACCTGGATTATGTGGCTGCCCAGGACGAGACCTCCCTGGTGACACTTAAAGGGAAAGAGCCCGAAAGCGGGTTTGAGTATACCTATTATGCTGACAAAGATGATTCAGAGAAAAACCCGTTATATTGGAAAAGAAAGGATTATTCCGATTTGATCTATATCAGCGAGGAAGCCAAACTGCGGGCGATCACTGAGGAGATTCTTACTTTCCATGTGGTTGGCAGGCCATTATTGGTAGGTACCACATCAGTTGCGAACTCCGAAACCTTGTCAAATCGTTTGGATGGCCCATCGATCAGAAATCTGGCCTTTACCTTGATGATTCGGGAAAGCTGGATGCGAAAACATGACCGCTTCCCTGACGGCAGGCGAATCCCCGAGCTGCAGCTACTGAACGTTCCTCTTACTACCCTGAAATTAGGTAATCTCAGGAATATGATCAAGGAATTGGATCTGGATCTTGAGCTGAATGTCAATAATCCAGAAAATATGCAGCTCCTATTGGATATCCTGGATCTGAACTCATCCCATGCAGATCGCCTGGCCCAGGTCCTGAAGCGGGGGGTCGATCATGATGTGCTTAATGCCCGTAAACATACCGAGGAAAGCCAACTGATTGCTGGCGCCGGCGCGTTTGGGGCAGTGATGATCGCTACCAGCATGGCCGGGCGCGGTGTGGATATTAAATTGGGTGGTGAACTGGCAGAAGAGATCACCGCGGATGTTGTCCGGGTTTTGACTAGAGCAGGTTTTGAGGATCCCTTTGAGCTGTCACTCCAGGAACAGGAAAAACTGGTCAAGCAGCTGGATAAAGAAGATTATGGCATTTATGAAACGGAGATCAACTTTTTCCTTCAGCATATGCGGAATCAAGAGCAGGTCAAAACCCTGGGTGGACTGCATGTGGTCGGCTCAGAACGGCATGAAGCCCGCCGGATAGATAATCAGCTTAGAGGTCGGGCGGCCCGCCAGGGAGATCCCGGTTCATCCCGATTTTACCTTTCCATGGAAGATGATCTGATGGCCCGCTTTGGTGGTCAGCAGATGGAAGCGCTCATGACCCGCCTGCAGGTTGATGAATCTATGCCCATCGCCAATCCCCTGGTAGATCGGGTTGTAGAGCAGTCACAGAACAGGGTGGAAGGCGCTAACTTTGATGTCCGCAAACATTTGCTGGAATATGATGATGTGCTAAACACGCAGCGTGAGAAGATTTACGGACAGCGGGACCTGGTTTTCAAGAAACCAGACCTTTCAGAAGATATCCTCGAGATGCTTCACTCAGAGATCCAGCAGCGAGTTGAAAATACAGTTTGGGAAGCGGAAAGGGATGAGGATCAGGATAGCCCTTGGCGGCTGTTAGCCTGGCTGTCTCAGATCCAGCCTACTTTGACATTCCAGCACCAGCAGGTACCGTCCTATACAATACGTCTGCTATTAAATAAGATCCGCCAAGAATCCCCGGGATTAAAGAAAGATCAGCTGGTGCCGGTTTTGGTTGAATTGGGGAAAGATGTCCTGGTAGCTGAGGAAAAATATATACTGGGAGCAGTGGATCGAATTTTGGTTGAACGCCAATACCGCTACCAGGATCAGCTGGATAGCCGGATGGAAACACTGGACACTTTCCTGGAAGGTTTGTCCCTGGGGAGCGAAGAACCGCTCAATCCCCAGGCTGTCTTCAACGAAATGCGTGAACTGATCAGAACCCGGTTTGAACTTTCCCAAAATCAGATCAAGGAATTGATTGAAGGCCCCGGAGAAGAATTAGAAGAGATTCTCAGAACCCAGGTTGAATCCCAATTGTTAGATCTTGAGTTCAAGCGACTGATTGGCGGTGTGGAACGATTGCTGGGGGCTCCTCTGGAAGCCGAGCAGATCCAAAATGAAGATTCAAGCTGGGAATCTGTCACTGAATGGATCTTTAAACAGATCGAGGAGCAGTTTGCGAACCGGCACAGGACATATTTTGATGATCCTGATGATTCTATCATCACGAAGAGTATTGAAACCGGCCTCAAAGAGGTCCAAACTGATGAACTTTCCGATTCCGACCTGGTGAAGATCCTCGGATTAATGGTGGAGGGTCGAAGAGCGGCTTTTGATAAAAAGAGCCATAAACGAATCTGGCTGCGAACTCAGCGTTTGCGCTACACCTTCTATGCAGCGAGACTTCTTAATCAGATAGATCAAGTAACCGCCCAGAATGATATTTTAGAGCATCTCGATAATGCCCGGCTTATCGTTCAGGATGCCTGGGGGCTGAATGAGATCACTCGCTTAAAAGATGTTCAGCTATCCCAATTGGAAGATAAGGTCAGAGATATTATCCGGGAAGAGATTGGGGATGATGTTTTTGAAAAATACACTCATCAAAACCTGGATACTGTGCCGGATGACCTTAAAGAGGATATCCGAGATCTCTTAGGCCGCTCCGTTGTCAGCAATATCTACCGGGATCTATTCCTGCGAGTGATATCAGAGTTATGGGTGGAATATCTTACCCAAATGGAAGCCCTGCGTGTGGCAATCGGTTTGGAAGCCTATGCCCAGCGGGACCCGCTTGTTCAGTATAAAAACCGCGGGTTCGAAATGTTCCAGCAATTGATGGACGATATGAGGATTGGTGTGGTCAATCGTATCTTTACCTTCCAGCCCCGCAATCTGGATCGGATCCAGGCCGGCTTTGAAGAATCCCCTGCTGCGCCGAAAGCTGATTGATCAATTAATAACCTGACACAATAAACTACAAAACAGACCTCTCGTACAGGAGAGGTCTGTTTTCATTTAGGCAGTGATTTTCAGGTACAATAAATGAAATCAATCCCTGACATATGGATAAGACGCCGATGGCTGAAAATCAGGTTCCTGAAGTCGCTGATTTTTACAAGAATTTACCCAAAGTGGAGCTGCACCGCCATTTGGAAGGTTCTTTGCGCGTTAAAACCATGATGGAAATAGTCCGGGCTCACGAGATGGATGTCAAGAACACCGGCTATCTGCGTCCACTTGTCCAGGTGGAGCATGAGGATCCCTACACATTCGAAAATTTCCTGGCCAAATTTGGTACTCTGCGCCTTTTTTATAAGTCCCCTGATATTATCAAACGTATTACCTGGGAAGCGGTGGAAGATGCTGCCCGGGATAATATCCGCTACCTGGAACTGCGTTTCACTCCTGTTGCACTCAGTAGAGCTGAAGGTTTTCCAATGACCCAGGTAGTAGATTGGGTCATTGAAAGTGTCCAGGAATCTTCCGCTCACTTTGATATCATGGTTCGGCTGCTGATCAGCATGAACCGTCATGAAAGCCTAACCCAGGCTCAGAAAGCGATCGAGATCGCCCTGGAAAAAAAAGATCAGGGCATTGTCGGGGTGGACCTGGCCGGCAATGAAGCAGACTTTTCTGGAGAACCTTTCCAGGAACTGTTCAAGGTCGCCCGCCAGAGTGGATTGAAGGTGACTATCCATGCCGGGGAATGGGGTGGGGCAGAAAACGTACGGCAGGCCATTGAGGTACTAGGGGCTGACCGGATCGGTCACGGAATCCGGGTTTTGGAAGATCCTTATACTGTAGCTCTGGCCAAGGAACGGGGAACGTTGTTTGAAGTATGTGTGACCAGCAACCACCAATCTGGAGCAGTAGAAGATATCACGGATCACCCTATCAGGAAAATGATCCAGGAAGGTTTAAACGTCACCATTAACACTGACGATCCCAGCATCTCCAGGATCAATCTGTCCAGTGAGTATCAAACTGTAAATCAGGTGTTGGGGATTCCTATGCAAGTGGTAGGTGAGCGGGTGGCCGCTGCCGCGCTGGGAGCGTTTTTACCCGCTGAGCTCCGCAAAAAGTTGGCGGCGCTTATATCAAGCGAATACACGAAAATGATCAATAAACGGGATTGATCTTATTCCCGGCTCTCTTCCCATTCCCTGACAGATGCATCAATAATCTGTCGAACTTCCGCATCAGGAATTTCTTCAGCATCATTATAGGAATTCAAACCCACCCAGAAACGAATTTCCTTGTTGTGATTCTCCATCAGGTGAATACCTTTGCCCGCCAAGGGGGATCCATGGAGTTTCTTCTGGAGGATCTCATTCACCTCATCGATCACGCTGAGCATTTTAACCTCGGGTTCCCCTTCTTCCTCAACATCGATTTCCGGGGGTATGAGGTCATTTTCAATGGGGGGTTGAACTATTGTCAGGGGCTCAGGCTTGGTATGTGCTTTTTCCTGGACCGTGATGATATTTAATATATCCCGTGGTAAGTTCTCTTTTTCTACATAAGAGCCATTGAGATCATATACTGGCGGTTTGCCCTCTTCTTTCCAGACCTGCATCACAAGCCGTGAATTTGGGCTGGGTTTCTTGATCTGGGCTGCCACACCTGGCACTGATAGATTTTCCTCTGGAGTCGTTTCATCTTTTTGGAAGAGTTTGTTCAGCAGAGGTGAATTCATGGATAACAGGAATAGTCCCAAGAAAAAACCGATCGCCAGTGCGAAAACCACAATAAAGACAAGCAAGGCTATTTGCATAAGAACTCCTTCTCACTCGGGAAGCGGTTGGCAGGTAGGGCAGAAATAAGTACTGCGCTGCGCGATTTTGATCCGCTTAATGGGTGTTTTACAATGTTTGCATGGTTTCCCTTCTAAATTATACACCGAGAGATATTTTTGGTAATCCCCTCCCTGGTACATCCAATCAATGCTAGAACCTTGATTTTCAATACCTTCCTGGAGAACCTCCCGGATACTCAGCCAGAGTCGCTGTGTTTCGCTGGAATTAACTGAATTAGTTTTCTTGGCCGGGTGCAGTTTTGCCCGGTAAAGGGCCTCATCGGTGTAGATATTTCCCAATCCGGCAATCATTTTCTGGTCCAGTAGAAAATATTTCAGCTGCCTGCTGTGTTTCTGGAGGATCTGATGGAAAAGCGCTGGTGTGAAATCATCTACCAGAGGTTCGGGGCCAAGGTTCCCGATCACTTGGACGGGATCTTCAACAAGCCAGACACGCCCGAATTTACGGATGTTATTGAATGCCAGCCTGTATTTATCGGTGAAGTTCAAGATTAGCCGGTAATGTTTGCCCGTGGGATTGGTTTTTTCTTCTACGACCAGTTCCCCACTCATGCGCAAATGGATGATCAATGTATCCCAGGAAAGGCGGATGAGCAGGTTTTTGCCGCGCCGACCGACCCCAGTGACAAATTGTCCCCGGATGCGGTCTTTGAAATCTGCGGGTGAGGGCGCTGCAAGCGTCCGTTCCCAAAGCAGGTCAGCATCCTTGATCTTCTTGCCTAGGATCGAAGGAGATCCGGTTTCTCCCTGAAGAAGATATCTGCGGAATGTTTCAACTTCTGGCAGTTCTGGCATGGATTTTATTCGTCGAACATCTCGCCGACGCTGCGTCCCTCATGAGCCCTGCGAATGACCTCACCCAGGAGGGGAGAGATATCCAGGATATCCACTTTGCGCTTCTTCCTGAGGGTTTTTATACCTTCAGGAGCTACAGGGACTGAGTTTGTTGTTATCAGATGGGTTATGGGTGATGCGGCCAGTTTCTCGATAGCCGGTCCGGAGAATACTGGATGCACGAAAACAGAGAATATTTCCCTGGCGCCATTCTGTTGGGCTACCATGGCTGCTTCTGCCATCGAACCCCCGGTATCCACTTCGTCATCCACGATGATGACATCACGGTCGGTGGTATCGCCAATCAGAGATAATGCCTGGGCGGCATTGGTCTTCGTTCGGCGCCGTTTCTCAATGAAAGCAATCGGAACGCCTAATTCGGCGGCCAGGTTGCGGCCTTTTTTCGCGAATCCAAGGTCGACCGTAAGGACAACCGGGTCTTTCATGGTGGGTAATAATTGGAACAAGCGGTCTTTTAGTAGATGGTAGGCGGTTAGAACGTCTCCGGGAATGGAGAAGAAACCCTGAATTTGACCGGCGTGCATATCCATGGTCATATAGCGGTCTGCGCCGGCAATTTCGATCATATCAGCGACCAAACGAGCTGTAATCGGCACCCTGGGTTTATCTTTTTTATCTGACCGGGTATAGCTAAGGTGGGGGATCACTGCAGTCACCCGGCCGGCAGAATCTAGTCGCAGAGTTTGTAATGTAATTAACAGCTCCATTAAATTACGGTGGACCGGGCGGGAAGTATTTTGGATTAGGTATACATCCTGCCCCCGGACGCTATTATGTAGGCGGACCCAGATATTTTCATTGGGATAATCGATAATATCCCTGCCGCTAACTGGGACGTTAAGGTATTCAGCAATGCCCTGGGCGACTTCGGGAATTGCTGTCCCGGCGAAGAGCTTGATATCACCGTACATAACGGGATGATGAGAGGTTTTTTGCGCCATAAGGGATTCCTTTATTGTTGTTCCTGCCATTCACTTTTTAACATACTCATTATAATAACATCCACATATTTTCCATCAAGGTATTGGGCCTGGCGGAATATTCCTTCTTGTGTGAAACCGGCTTTTTCGTATGAACGCATCGCTTGTTGATTGGTTTCAAATACCCGCAGCCAGATCCGGTGCAGGTTAAGATTTTCAAAGCCATGTTTTATGATAAGACGCATGGCATTGGTGCCAAAGCCTTGATTCCAGTATCCCTTTTCACCAATGAAGATGCCTACTTCGGAAGAGCGGTTTTGCCAGTCTATTTGAATGAGGCCGCAATTGCCTACAAAGATCCACTCATCTACTTGTGGATCTGGCTGGATCTCTATTGCCATCGGCCTTTCATAAGAAGACCTCTTTAATAAATTCTCAAACCAATTTTCTTCTTCAGCCAGGGATAGAGGCACAACCATTGATAACCCATATTTTATTTCAGGATCGTTCAGCCATATGACGAATTTTGGCAGATCCTCTTTTTCAATGGCCCGAAAGCGTAACTGGTCACCAAATATCATAAACCGGCTCCTTGGATCAATTCTTCAACCGCCCGCCAGGGAGAAAGCTCCCTTTTAATGACCTTGGCAAGGGCAGCTTGATATATATCTGGTGAGATGCTCTTTTCCCAGCGAGAACGCAGCGCTGTCCCCAACAAGGTTTCTAGCTGGTTCTTCAACCGCTTTTCTTCTCTCAACTGCCATAGATCGCTGGATTTCAGAAAATCAATATGTGCATTAAGACTGCTCACCAGGTCCGGGATTCCTTCTCCTGATGTGGCAACTGTAGGAAGTACAGCTGGGATCCAGCCATTTTTGGTTTGATCCGTTTCAGAATCTATCTCCATTAGTTGGCCGTGGTGATTAATGTGTTTTCCTTCAGGATGGGCCATAGATAGCATGTTCCTGAGGGCGCGGAGAGTGTTCTCTGCGCCAGGTTTATCTGATTTATTAACTACCAGGATGTCGGCAATTTCCAGGATGCCGGCTTTTATTGTCTGGATTTCATCCCCTAATCCTGGGGCTTCGACAACGATGGTTGAGTGGGCCAGTCTGGCGATATCCACTTCGGCTTGTCCCGCACCGACGGTTTCTATAATAATGATCTCAAACCCGGCGGCGTCGAAGACCTGCACAAGTCCTGCAGTTGCAGCTGCCAGGCCGCCCAGGGAGCCGCGGGAAGCCATGGAGCGGATGAAAATGCCAGGATCGCCTGCCAGATCCTGCATGCGTACACGGTCGCCCAGAATGGCACCGCCAGTGAATGGGCTGGTTGGATCCACTGCCACGATGGCCACCCGGGGAGGGATAGTGCCATCCGCCGGTTGGCGATATGCCAGGGCGAGTTGGTTAACCAGGGTTGATTTACCCGTACCTGGCGCCCCTGTAACTCCGATCAGGTGGGCTTTTCCGGTATGGGGGAAGAGCGCTTCCAGGATTTCTAACCCTTCAGCGGTATTATTTTCAATTTGGGTCAGGGTGCGGGTCAAAGCCAGCCGCTCCCCGTTCAGGACCGCTTGGGCGTGGTTTACTGGCATGCCTTTTGGATGTCTTCAATAATAGTCTGGGTGGAGGTGCCTGGACCGTATATCCCGTTCACTCCCAAATTAATGAGTTCGGGTTTGTCTTGATCTGGAATGATGCCGCCCAGGAAGAGTCTGGTATCATCAAGCCCTTGTTCCTTGAGCAGTTTTAGTATTTTGGGAACCAGGGTCATATGCGCCCCGGACAGGATGGACAAACCGACCACATGGACGTCTTCTTGGAGGGCGGCCTCTGTTATCATTTCCGGAGTTTGGCGCAAACCTGTGTAGATCACTTCCATACCGGCATCTCGCAGAGCCCGGGCGACAACTTTGGCTCCCCTATCATGGCCATCCAATCCGGCTTTTGCAATTAATACTCTGATCTTGTTTTGAGAGTTTTCCATACTGCCTCCAGAGTACATTTGTCCTGAAAAAATTATACCCCAAAGGAGGGGAGAACTTTATTTGAGATCGATCAACAAACTCACTGGACAGTGATCCGAGCCCATGACCTGGTCGTGAATGATCACATCTTCCACCTGATCAACCAGCGCATCTGAAATCAAGAAATAATCCAAACGCCAGCCCACGTTGCGCTCCCGGGCACCTCCCCTATAGGTCCACCAGGAGTACTGCTCTTTATCGGGATATAGATTGCGGAAGATATCCACAAAACCATGCTCAAGGTAAATGTCGATCCATTCCCGTTCTTCTGGTAGGAACCCAGTATTGCCTTCATTGGCCTTGGGATTTTTTAGATCGATATATTGATGGCAGGTGTTGAAATCGCCCCCGATGATGATCTTTTCGCCGTTGGCGTGGAGTTCATCACAAATTTCCAGCAGTTCCTGGTAGAAATCCAGCTTATACCCGACCCGGCTCAAATCCCGTCCACCATTAGGGAAATAGATATTGAAGACCCGAATTCCTGGCAGAAGGGTCTGCATGACCCGGCCTTCAGAATCAAAGCGGGGAATGCCCAGCCCAATTTCTGTGGCAAGTGGTTCCTTTTTCGCAAATGTAGCCACGCCGCTGTATCCGGGACGTTCTGCAGGATTCCAGGTTGGATTCTTTTTTTCGAGTGACTCCCGCTGGGCCGCGGTTAGCTGATCCGGTCGGGCTCTGACTTCCTGCAAACAGAGCAGGTCGGGGTCATATTTCTCCCACCAGGTATCGGCCTTATTCTTAAATGCGGCTCGTAATCCGTTGACATTCCAGCTTGTGATTGTAAACATCTTTTGATTGTAACCCATTTACGGAACAGTTTCCTCAAGGGAAACCGCATCGTTTTTTAGTACGATTTTCGATCCCGCCCAATGACTCAAGTTGTGGGCTGATAAAGAAAGACTGGACTGAATCCGGTTTAGATAGCAGAGATATAGATCTGACTTTAATTGGGAAAACATGTTAAATACGTCCCACAAAGGTGGGATTTAACGATATCAGCCACGAGTTTACTCGTTGGATAAGTGATGCTAATGAATAATTATCCTCTGGATCAGAACATTCAAAAAAATACGTAAGATTACAGTTGAAATAATCATCTAATATATGTGAAACAAAAGATTTCTCTACTCCTGTTTCTCTCCTCCTTAGTAACGGCGTGTGGGCAGATTGGCTCACGCGCCGCTGCTTATCCTGAACCGAAGCTGTATCGATTGCAGCCGGGGGAACTGGTGCTGGCGGCATCTGAAGCTGATATCCCGTCCATCCAGGCAGAGGATAATTATTTCGTGCAGGTTGAGAGGGCGGATCTGGAAGACGCAGACCTGGTTGTTGGCCTATTTATTGGTGGAGAATCCAGGGCTTACCCAGTCCGCCTTCTCAGTTTGCACGAAGTGGTAAACGATCGGATTGGTGAGAAGGCCATTGCCGTGACTTGGTGTCCACTGTGTTACTCGCCCGTGGTTTATGACCGAATTGTAGATGGGCAGGAGCTTTCATTCCGTGCTTCAGGTTATTTGCTGCATAATAATCTTGTGCTGGTAGATCATCCTACTGATACACTCTGGAGCCAGCTGTTAGGGCAGGGGATTCGGGGAGCTCTGCGAGGATCGGTGCTTAAGGTAATCCCATCCACCGTCACAACCTGGGAGATTTGGCGTGAGAACTACCCGGATTCCAGGGTCTTATCGGCTGAGAGAATCGGTTATGAGGGGGATCTCCCCGATCCTTATGGGGGCTACTTTAGCAGTGGGGCGGCAGGATTGGGCGGTGCCGGAGAAATCGATCCTCGTCTGCCCGCCAAAACTCTGATCCTTGGCCTGGTATCAGGTGAAGACATCAAGGCCTACCCCGTGGATCTGATAAGGGAACAGCGGATCATAGTGGACCAGGTTGGCGATTTTACCTTCAGCATCATCTGGGATGAAAAACAAGGTATTGGAAGAACTTTCCTGGGGGATATCTCTCAAGACTTGCCGGAAAAAGGAATGATCGATTTTAATTCTTTGACCCCGGTTCCAGCTCAACTGGTATACTGGTTTGCCTGGACAGGTTTTTATCCGGAGTCCGATCTTTACCGCTCCAGGTGATAGACCCGATACTTAAAAAAGGTCAATGTTGGATAAAATCAATAAATACCGGATCACAATCATAAAGCTTACGGTTTTTTGATTATTTTCACGAGAGAAATAAAAAATCCAGAACATCAACTCTATATATATTACTTAGGGGAAGGCCATTGAGCACGGAAATAAATAAAAAAAATAATTCAGACAGAGATCACAAAACACACCAAAAACGGCTGCTGAAAATCCCTGGCGTCTCAAATTACCGCGACCTGGGCGGCTATATAACCCGGGATGGGCTGTCGGTGAAATGGGGCCAACTTTACCGATCCGGCCATCTGGCTGATCTGACTCCCCGCGGGCTGGATCTAATCACATCTCTTGACTTATACGCCATTATTGATTTCAGGTCTGCCTATGAGACCCAACGCCATCCTGACCGGGTTCCAGCAGATGTCCGAGCATTCCATTTACCCGTTATGGATCAAGCCAATCGGGAAATGTCCCAAGAGATCCGTGAAAGGATTAAAAACAACAATTTTGATGGATTTTCCGCGGATCATTTGATCACCAAGGCCTATCGACAATTTCCGACCGAGTTCACTCCCGCTTTTAGATCGTATATACATACTGTACTGGATGCTAATGGTGCCCCTGTTCTGTGGCACTGCACAGCTGGAAAGGATCGGACGGGATACGCAGCTGCGATTCTGCTGCGATTGCTGGGAGTTGATCAGGAAACTATATTTGAGGATTATTTTCTCAGTAATCAGTATGTCAATAAACTCAATAAGAGGATGTTGGCTGTGATACTTGCCAGAGGTATCAAGGCTTACCGGATGATCAAGCCGTTATATGGGGTCCACTTAGATTGGCTGAAAGCCGCATTCGAAAATATCGATGAAGAATGGGGAAGTTTTGAAGCCTACGTCAGTGATGGACTTGATCTCAGCTCTTCTGATGTGGAGCAAATGCGAAATGTACTATTGGAATAGCGTGCTAAGATCAAACAGGTGATGTTACAATAATTTCCCGGATATTAGTATTCAGGAAATATTATGTCCAACCCCTTTGTGATCTCCCAACAAACAGCTCGTCGTACTCTTCTAGCCTGCCAGGGTTTATACCCGCCCCGGTCCTGGTCTGGTAAAAGGGGCGCAAAAACCTATCTGAAGAAGGTGCGCTCGATCCAGTTCGATCCCATTAATGTTGTGGGACGCAATCCTGATCTTGTTTTACAATCTCGAGTGAAGGATTTTCGGCCCGAATTATTGGATGAGCTCCTGTATAAAGACCGCTATCTGGTGGATAACTGGGACAAGATGGCCAGCTTGAGCCTGGTGGAGGATTGGCATTATTTTTCCCATCATCGCACCAGGATGGAAGAGATCTTTGGTGTGCCATCGGATGTGGTAATGAGCCTGGCGCCTTTTGTGTTGAGCCAGATCCAGCAGGAAGGGCCGCAGTGTTCCCTGGATTATCACTTTAAAGAAAAAACAGATTGGCACTGGGGTCCAACCCGGATTACAAGGGCCAGCCTGGAAGGGTTATTTAAGATAGGTAAATTGGGGGTACATCACCGGGTCAATAACCGGCGTTATTTTGACCTGATCGAAAACCTGCTTCCGGCTGAAGTGCTGAAAACCACTGATCCCAACCAGACCCTGGGGCAATACCAGCGCTGGCATGTAAAACGCCGGATCAAAGCCCTGGGATTGGCCCATCCTAACGCCGGAGAACATTGGGGCGGGATGATCGGGGTGAAATCACCAATAAGGCAGCGGATCCTTCAGGAGCTGGCTGAAGATGGCGATCTGCTGAAAGTTGAAGTGGAAGAATTACCGGGAGACGTCTTCTACCTCCGCCAGGAGGATAAAAAACTCATCAATCGGTCCAAAAAGGATATTACTGCCCTGGAAGCGGCATTTATCGCCCCCCTGGATAACTTGCTCTGGGACCGGAAAACCGTCAAGCGTATATTTGATTTTAGCTATATGTGGGAAGTTTACAAACCCAAAGAGAAGAGGGAATACGGCTATTATGTGCTCCCGGTGCTGTATGGTGATAGATTTGTGGCACGTTTGGATCCTGGATTTGATAAAAAGACCAGGATACTGACGATCAATAACTGGTGGTGGGAGGATGATGTTAATCCTGATCGAGGTATGATCTCGGCTCTAAAACGCTGCCTGGGGGATTTTCTGGCCTACCTAGAGGCTAAGGATTTGAAATTCTCAAAAACCTTGCTTAAGAAAGGGAATTTGGAATGGCTGGGGGAATTTAAGTGATGAAAAGGAAGAGATGATGATCACAAAAGAAAGTGCAATAGAAATTCTGCATGGAAATATTCAAAACAAGAATCTTCGGAAGCACCATTATGCTGTGGCGGCAGCCATGAAGAGACTTGCTCTGGAATTAGAGGGGGATCCCGCTGTTTGGGAGGTTGTGGGTTTGCTGCATGACGCTGATTATGAAAAAACCAAGGACCAGATGGACCAGCATACTCTCCTGCTGGGGGAAATTCTGGCCGACGAAGATCTGGATGATGAGATCATCCGCTGCATTCAATCCCATGCTTCTGAATATTCTGGTGTTTTCCCATCCACTGCCATGGACTTTGCTCTGCTGAGCTGTGATGATCTGACCGGGTTGATTGTTGCGACAGCGCTGATGAATCCGGAAAGGCTGGCTGGAGTGAAAGTTAACTCAGTGTTAAAGAAATTCAAAAATAAATCTTTTGCTGCCAGTGTCAATAGGGACAAGATAAGAAAATGTGAAAAGAACCTGGATATAGATCTGGAACGTTTCGTGGGTCTTGTGCTTGAGGCCATGCAAGCGGAGGCTGAACTGCTGGGTTTGAATTAACAGTTTACTAGTAAGGAGTATAGTTGGCCGGCGTAAAACCGAACCGGGAGCTGAATTAGCTCCCGGTTTTTATTTCCCACCCCGGTGCTGCCTGCCCCTGTTCGATGTTACCGCCGCTTCCAGGGTGTTGCTGACCAGGCATTCTCCCAGGTCGCAGAGATTGTTCCCATCATTGTCTACATAATCCTTGCACTCACCTGGATAGGCACAGGCAGAAGGACAGAGAATGACACACCCATCTTCGGTTTCAGAGGTGATTTCCTCTCCGGGTGCCGATTGTTGGGTCTTGTCCTGGGGAGTGGAGAGAGAGTCGGATTGAGATGCGGAATCACTCTTGCCTGAGAGACATTCGGTCAGGTCACAGATCCCGTTTCCGTTCTGGTCGATATAACGTCGGCATTCTCCCGGGTAACTGCAGCCCCGATCACAAATAACTGTGCATGAAGAAGATGCGGTAGCGGTATCCGGGACTGCGGCTGAGGATAACTGCTTGTTAATTATCTCCTGACCGGTTTCCTGACCAAACTCGAGTAAGTTGGAGGCAGAGATTAACGAGGCCAGGCTGGCAACACCCATCAACTGCAGGAATTCCCGCCTGTGCAGTGTGCCTGGTGCTGAACTGGAGTGGAGGGGACTGGCAGCGGGAGTGCGAGCCGTCTGGCGCCAGACCCCAAAATACTTGGATGCTGTTTTAACGATCCAGCGCCAATGGACAGCAATTTTGACCAATATGATCACCAACCCGACTATGGAGCTGTAGATATGAAGGTCCTTCCAGAAAAGGTAATTGGCGAGATTGATGTTCAACCAGGTGGAAATAACTATACCGGAGACGCCGATAACAAATCCGCTTATCAGCAGGTTCCAGTCAATCAAATAATAGATACGGCTCTGTCCGGACGTCCGTCCAAATATTCTTCTGGTTACAGCGAGGACCCATTTCCAGTGCGCCAGAATGTGGTACAGAGCGAAAAATCCAACACCGACTCCCAGCCACTGGTGTATTGTTAATCCGGTCAAATCCAGAAAGAAAGTCAGCAAAAAACCGACAAAAAGAAATGCATCTATCAGCCAATTGCGTTTGCCCTGTGCCATACGATTAATACTCCTTGCATTTAAAAAAACAACGAACAACAAGGAGATTTTAACGGTTCAATATTAAGGTTCTGTTTAGAGAATGTGAAGAAAATTTATGGGAGATCTTATCCGCCAAATGAACTGATGGCAAGCATAACTAAGATCAAGTAGAGAGAGAATGGAATCAATAAGAGTAATGGAAGAAAAGCCCTCCTCCAGCGTTTTTTCCCCGCTCTTTCGACTGGATCTGCAGTTTCAAGGACCCAGGCTGGAGGAAGCACCATCGAACTGTAAACCGGGATGAACTGCCAGAAAGCAGTCAGGGGTGCGAGGATCAGGAATTCAATATGGTTCACCGGAGTACCCATTATGGCTGGCATGATCACTCCACCGACAATTCCGTCCGCTCCCATTTCGTAAACCGCGCCAAGCAGTAAAACTGCACCAAGGGGAAAGCGTTCCTGATTCTGGACCTTGACGAATATCAAGACCATGCCGATGTACCAGGGCATGGTTATCAGTAAATCGATCAGCAGGTTGGGGTGGGCGGCTACTCCGGATGCTCCAAAAACCTTTTCAACAAGAAGGAACAGGGTTTCGATAATGGCAGCGTTAAATGATCCAAACAGAATGGCATTAACGACCGGAGACTTTGAAAGCCTTCTTAACCATAATTTCCTGGTGAGATAGAGCAGCCCTGTGTAAAGACCGCTGAGGGTGATCGAAACAGCCAGGGTGAGGTTTTCTGGGGTGGGTTCAAGGAACACTACGAGAAACGAGAAAGCCAATCCCCAAAGGACGCCGAAAAATACAAATTTACCGAGACGAGATAGCTTCATAGATTAAGTACAGTTCAGGCTGGGGAAAAGTTGCGCTTGTATTGCTTATTCATAAATAGCCCCTACTGCTCCAATGCCCGTGCACGGGCGTTGTTTATGTAACTCCCACGAGGTAAAAAAGACAGATCTATGAGCAGGTCGTCCCGAGGACGGGACGACGAGCATATTGTATAAACGGGTCGACGAGCGTTTGAGGGTGCCCGGTTTAATCAACCAATTCATGCGCTGGATGGTGGGACTGGTCCCGCCTGTGATCTTGTCTGGATTGTTGGGAAAGCGCTGGCGGAATGCTCGCCAGAAAAGGGAGAATATGATTGCTGATCTGGTTGCCCGGGCAGAATCGATCTCAATTTGATTAAGGGGGGGGAGACCCGATTAACGGGAGAACCTTTCCTTGATGCCAGTGCGAATGCTCCAGATCAAATTGCGAACCCAGCGGTTAAGGGTTTGATTTATCTCAATCAGCTTATCAATAATCTTGTACATTGCCTGCTCAGGTTTGCTGGCATCAATCCCTGTATAGGCAACAAAGATGATGATCAAGAGCAAAATGAAGATAATGATCAGGATTGCTTTTGAAGTGTTCATATCAGTCCCGTTTGGTTAATCGTGTTGATATTATAAAGGGTTAAATCCTTAATTGTAAGGAATTATACTTCTGAGGTTTATAACACCTCGGAGGTATTATCCTAAGAAGAAACTATGATACAGTGCTGTGTAGAATGTTTAATCGATTTTGTACCCTTTCCCAAGATAAATTCACATCTGCCAGCTGATCCAGTTGGATATAATTGATTCTATAAATAAAATGGGATTATCCGGAGGTGCAAGATGCGTTTTAAAGATAAAGTAGCTGTCGTGACCGGAGGGGCGAACGGAATCGGCCGGTCTGTTGTAGAGCAGTTTGCTAATGAAGGGGCCCGAGTGGCGATCTGGGACCTGGCAGACGAGGCTGGAAAGAAACTGGCAGAGGAGATCAACGGGCGCAATGAAATTGCCCAATACAGGCATGTGAACGTAACCCAGTCTGAAGATGTAGATACTGCTGTGGAAGAGCTCGTTGGAGAATGGGGAAAGATCGATATTCTAATCAACAACGCTGGCATCCTCCGGGACAGCCAATTGGTCAAGGTCAAGGATGGGGAAATCCAGAAACGCATGTCGGATGAAATGTTTGACATGGTGATCGATGTCAATCTTCGAGGAGTGTTTATCTGTACTAGAGCTGTTGCTCCACATATGATCAAAAAGAAATGTGGTGTGATCTTGAATGCGACCTCGGTCGTAGGATTGTATGGGAACTTCGGACAGACAAATTATGTTGCAACCAAATCTGGTGTAATTGGTATGACCAAAGTATGGGCGCGGGAGCTTGGCCGCTACGGAATCAGGGTTAATGCTATTGCTCCCGGATTCATCGCTACAGAGATGGTCATGGCCATGCCTGAGAAAATTTTAGATGGAATGAGACAGCACACACCCCTGGGCCGGCTTGGTGAGCCACAAGATATCGCTAATGCTTATGCTTTCCTGGCTTCTGACCAGGCCAGCTTCATCAGCGGCACAGTTCTGAGTGTAGATGGCGGCATTGTGGTTGGGACCTGAAATATCATGAAAGCTGATCACCTCCGAAAACTAATATTAATGCCCATCATTATCCCCATGCTGGCCAAAGAAGAGGAAATCGTAATTCCTGCCAGGATGTGGATTCAAAGGTGACTCAAAACAGCATTGCCCGACTGAAGAGTTGTCTGTAAAGAAACGCTTGAAGCCCTGATCGGGGCAGCTGTCTACCGCCTGCTGGATTTTGGACTGAGGCGCTACCTGGGAGAGGTGGCAAGTTTTGTCAACGGAACGATCTATATTCTGATCGTGTTATTTCTCCCCTACGGAATTGTGGGTACCTGGAGGTTAAGGTCATTAGATATCCACCAAGGTTGGGAGAGGTTATTAGGTTATTTCAAGAAGGGCTGATCCGGTTTGTGCCTGAAGTAACCTCATATTTGCTCCCGGGTTGGTGCCAGTCTGTTTTTTCGGAATGAATTGGTGGATTATACTCTGGATAAAAAAAAGACGAAGTGCCTGGAGAGGACTTCGTCTTTTTTATTATTTGGGGTTTTATCCAAACTTGGCAATCAGATGATCCATTCGGTCTGATAAATCCTGATTGATCACCTGGGCTGCAGGATTTTCACGATACCAGGCCGCGGTTTCTTGAGCTCCATCTTGATAAATGATATCTGCCTGGAACTCCGGTACCAGGGATTTGATCTTGGAATCATCAAAAATCACCGAATGGGCTTTATCTCCCAGCAATCCGGCACCCCACTCCGGATCCACCTGGGCTATGGCTGCAGATGGTATGTAAACTGGATTGAGGGATACCCCTTCTGCATCAGCGAAAGCCTGGTAAATTGCATTCCAGGTCAGGAAATTATCTGATGTGATATGGTAGGCTTCGCCGATCGCCCGATCATTTCCCATCAGTCCAACAAAGCCTACTGCAAAATCCCGATGATGTGTTAAAACCCACAGGGATGTGCCATCTCTGTGGATGATTACTGGTTTATTCATGATGTAAGTTATCTAGACCAGGGGTTGTCAGAATTATATATACTTGAATATTATTTTGAAATCTTAGACAAAGAGAGGAAATAAATGAATATTTTAGCTGCAGTGGTATCGGGGATCGTAGGCACAATGGCAATCAGCATGGTGATGGCCCTCGGACCTAAAATGGGTCTGCCCAAGATGGATATCGTAGGCATGCTCAGCACTATGTTCGGTAAACCCAACCGGACCCTGGGCTGGATCATGCACATGATGATGGGGATTGTTTTTGCTCTGATCTACGCTTTCCTTTGGTCGCTAGGGATTGGCAGCGCCAGCTGGTTAGTCGGTTTGCTATTTGGTATTGGCCACTGGTTAGTGGTTGGAGTGATGTTTGCCTTGATACCGATGATGCATGCAGGCATCAAGAGTGGAGAGGTAGAAAAACCGGGTCTGTGGATGACCAACCAGGGAGGTTTGATGGCTTTTATGGGTGGGGTGATGGGCCACATGGTATTTGGTATTGTAGTTGCTTTGGTCTATGGACTTTTCTAAGGAACTAAACTTTATAGATAATAAAAACCGCTTTTATGGAGTGCATCCCATAAAAGCGGTTTTTATTTCTTCTGTGAATTAGTTTATTCATCCTTATCGACGTACGTTCCAAATTGTTCTATTGATCCGTTTTCCAAGCGCAGTTCATAGATCTCTGTAGCCCGATAAAGCTTTTGCTGGAGCTGGAAGAATCCATGCCAGTGAGCCCAATCGGGCGCACCCATCATAGCGCCCTGGCGGGCCCGGCGGCCTTCATGATGCCAAATGTAGTAATGCAGGATCTGGAATTCATCGTTCCAGGGGTTCTCTTTCAGCAGCCCGGCTTCTGCCAGCTCAACCCGCATGGCTTCGATCGGGGTCCAATAAGCTTCGTTATAGAGTTTGACAGCTTTGTCACCGCTTTCAAAATAACCGGCAGTGTGGGAGCTGCTGTGGCAGGCGGAGCAAACTTCCATCATCTCTACCCTTCCGGCTTCACCGTCGCCCAATAAGGGAGACATAACATCGTCACTGTCCCTGACTTTACTTTCGGGTGTCCACAGGTTCCAGTACAGACGCTGGTTGACATTATGGGTTGGCGCCAGATCGCCAATGCCGCTCATATGGCAGGTTGCGCAGGTTGGGGCGCGGTAGTCACCGGGTTCCCATTCCCCATAGGCGCTGTCCCAGACCCAGTCCCCACCTTCGGTGTCGTAGATCTGGCCATGTTTGGTGTTCTCATAGATCTCAATATCCGGGTGATCGGGGCCCAGGTGGCAGCTGGCACAGGCTTGTGGTTTGCGGGCCTCGGCCTTTTCAAAGGCATGCCGGGTGTGGCATACAACACAGTTTCCGATCTCGCCATTGGGATAGACATTGCCGATGCCTTGAACGGGATATGTCTCAGCGGTGGGGTGGCCGGTCTCATCCACAACAATATCTGTGCCGTGGCAGAGCATGCAGCCGGTCTCATCTGAGGCAGTATTGAACTCTGGGTGGTTCTGGCCTTCGTGAACTTCGACCAGAGCTGTCAGGCCGGCTTTGGGCAACCGCTGGAGATGGGCCCGGTAATGGCCGCTGGCGTTGAACTCGGCCACCTGGTCTTCGTGGCATTCAGCACAGACCGAAGGCGGGATCAACATTGAGACTGCAACCTCCAGGTCCTCATGACCTTCCACACCCGAGAGGGCCATAGGAGAATCGGGGTCTACCTGATGGCAGTCAATGCAGGAGATACCTTCCTCGGCATGGCGGCTGCTGTCCCAGTCTGCCACAATACCGTGGGTCTCTGTGGCGTGGCATTCGATGCATTCCCGGGCCGCATCCGTGAGTTCATATTCGCTAATTTCAGATGCCGGCTGGTCGGCGCAGGATACCAGGACAGCGCTGATCAATAAAATCGCTAACAGGATTACCAGGGGTTTTATAGATCTCATATTTCACCTATCCCTATACTAATGACGGACATCTTCATCAAAGCGGTATTTATATTTGGTTTCGAGCAAATACATGTTGAGGTTGGCATGGCCAATCTCGGTGTGGCAGGTGGCGCACTGCGAGTCAGTTGTGTTGTTGAAATACATAGTATGGAAGCCGTTATCTGCTGTGGCTTTTTCGAGATTCTGGTGGCAGGTAAGGCAGCCCGAGTCGTAGACAAATTCCTCGCGGCGCTCCCGCGTAGCCTGCCAGTCCAGGGTGCCCTCTTTCCGGGTCAGGGTGACCCAGGCGTCATGGGTCCCTGATTGGGCCTTGCCCAGGAAATGGACAAAGACGTTCTCATGAGAAACGTGGCAGTCGGTGCAGGCTGACATGATACCGCGGTCATTATTGCCGCCGTGGGTTGAGTCCAGGTAGGACTTGACCATCGGTTCCATGGCGTGGCAGGTGCCGCAGAATTCCGCCCGGGATGTGACCTCGATTCCGGTTTCGATCACCACCCAGGCAAAGATACCCAGAATGAATATGGAAGCAAGACCAGCAAGCCAGTAAAGTACTTTTTTCCTTTTTTCCATAATATTCTCTTTGTATACAGAAGTATGGTCGTATGCCCTTAAGATCCTTGTAACTTATGGAGAAACATATTGTTGCAAGAATATTCTAATTCATATTTGTGAAGAATGGTACATATATTATTTAGTCTATAACCAGAGAATGACCAGAAGGAGCGAGTATGAGTGAGAAATATAAGCTGTATGGATACCGCTGGATTGTGCTGACGATTTTCATGTTCACCAATCTGACCATCCAAATGTTATGGATCACCTATGCGCCTATCACAGGGATGGCAGCAGAATTCTATGGAGTAACAGACCTGCAGATCGGTCTGCTGTCCATGGTATTCATGATTGCGTTTATTCCCTTTTCTATTCCTGCTTCCTGGGTCATAGATACCTATGGATTCAGGATCGCGGTGGGGATTGGTGTTGTGTTAATGGGAGTCTTTGGCGTTCTGCGCGGCATTGCCGGGACAAATTATAGCTTTGTGTTGTGGAGTACGATCGGGATTGCCATCGCTCAGCCATTTTTGCTTAATGCCTGGACAACAATCCCGGCCAAGTGGTTTCCGGTTAAGAGCCGGGCCACCGCTGTTGGTTTGATAACGCTGGCCAATCTTGTTGGTACAGCTCTGGGTATGGTGCTGACCCCGATGCTGGTCGAAACTATGTCCATATCCAATGTGCAGCTGATCTATGGCGGTATCGCGGCTTTTTCATCAGTATTATTCTTAATTTTGGCCCGGGAAACACCGCCAACTCCGCCCTGTGCTCCGGGAGAGGAAACTCGGGCCCTGATGCTGGAGGGCTTGAAATATGCCTTAAAGATCAAGCCTTTCTGGTTTTATCTGATTGTGTCCTTTTTCGGTTTGGGGATCTTCAACGGTTTGACCACCTGGATCGAAGCTATCATCCGGCCGCGCGGGTTCAATCTATCAGATGCTGGAACATAGGGTGCGTTGATAATCGCTGGCGGCCTGGTGGGAGCAGTGGTTCTGCCTGCTCTGTCAGATAAACAGCAAAAAAGACAGCCCTTTCTGATGTTGGCCTTCCTGGGGGCTATTCCCGGCCTTTTAGGTTTGACATTTGCGCAATCAACCCCCTTGTTGTTCGGATCAGCAGTCGTGTTGAGTTTCTTCCTGGTCAGCGCTATGCCAATCGGGATGCAGTATGCGGCCGAGATCACCTATCCCACGCCGGAAGGGACTTCGAATGGCCTTATCCAGTTATTTGGACAGGGCGCCGTTGTTTATGTCTATGTCATGGAAGCCATGAACACAAATAGCGGTTCGTTTACCCCATCCCTGATCCTGGCGCTTGGGTTATTAGTCGCCAGCGCCGGGTTGGTGACCCAGATGAAAGATCCACTCCCCGGTCAAAAATTCATTGATAACTGAAGTCTTTTCTACTTACTATTTACTACTTACTTAAACCAAATACCGCTCCATCGGAGCGGTATTTGGTTTGTGACCCGCCAAGGAATCGAACCTTGAACCTATTGATTAAGAGTCAATTGCTCTGCCAATTGAGCTAGCGGGCCTATGCTTCGTAGAAGCAGGAAGATTGTATCTTTTCAGAGGGGAAATGTCAAGAATTCCGATCCACTTGGTTCAACCTTAATGAATTGGTGTCAGATCTGGTGCTCAACATACCGTAAGCTGTTGGCTGCGGGACCAGAAGGAAAAGAAAATATGATATTCTTGGTTCTCCTTGTTATTATCTTCTTCCTCTTATTCAATTAGCATCCGAATTGGGATGCTCAACAATTGATGGTTGGGGGAGAGATCCAATCTCTTGCCCCGCCAAACCCTGCCCTTTGCCCTTATTTTCGACCTGATAAATTGCTTTCGTTGGTGTCTGGACATACGAATTCTGTTCCTGGTTATCGATAGAATTAACTGCAATAACTGAAATTTACCATTCAATCACTTCGTTAATCAGGAATGTTGTATAACCTACCCAATTCTATCTTCCTGGAGTAACATTACGTCAAGCATAAGCTGCTGGGCAGTAATTCCCAACTATCAAAATTATGAAGAGATTATTTACCATCAAAGGACGTATCACCCTCCTGCTGGGATCTTTTTTCCTCCTGGTAATTATTTCTGTGGGAGTGATGCTGAGGAGTGTCAAAACCCAGGAAAGTGATGCTCTGATTATCAATATGGCAGGACGCCAGCGCATGCTCTCGCAAAAATTGACCTGGCTATCACTAACTGATCCTGATAATCCCGAGTTTCACAATGCCTTTACCCTTTTTTCCCAGACTTTGGAGGCGCTGCGCTACGGTGGTGAAACGATTGATTCCTCCGGCTCTGTGGTGATTCTCCCTGAAGCCCCTGATCAGGAATTAATTGTACAGCTGGACCAGGTACTCTTGACCTGGGAGGATTTCCAAGTGTATTTGTTGTCCCCTGATGCAGCTAACCTTTCTATTGAATCTTCCCGGATTCTTGATCAACTTGATGGCGTGGTAAGTTCATTTGAAACCCGGGCAGTGATCAAGAATCAGCGCTTGGAGTACATCCAGGTCGTATTCCTGGCTTCAGCTATCCTTCTGCTGGGCTGGGGTTTTTTATTGACTCGACGAAAGATATTAAATCCATTATCAGTTCTTGATACTGCCGTCCAGGAAATGACAGCAGGGAATCTTGACTGGGACATTCCACCTATCGAACAAAACGAATTAGGAGACCTGGCTTCTGCATTTGACATAATGCGAACTGAGCTGGCATCTTCCCGAGATTTGCTGGAAACTGAAGTGGCTCAGCGCACACGAGAACTTGTGGCCGCTTTTGAACTGAGCCAGGAGATCGTGGCCAAACGTGAACAGACAGAGCTGATTGATTCGGTTGTAGAACGAGCCCGGGTATTGATGGGAGCCGAATCGGCTGCCCTTTGTTTAATAACTCCCGATGGCAAAGAATTAGAAATGCTGGCAAATTCAGGAAATACTTCTATATCTCCCGGACTGAGCAAAATAATTGAAGCGGATCTGATTGTTTCAGTCGTTGGCGAGGGGAAGACGATTGGCGAAAAAACAGGATGCGCAGACTGTGCTTTCCTTGATGAAAAAAAAGCTGGTCAGTGTGTAGTTACTCCCTTAAGGGCGATGGACCGCACTATCGGTGCTTTATGTGTAGTACGATCAAAGAATGAAGAGGAAATTGGAAGCAAACCATTTGACTCCGAGGGACAGAGGGCTCTTGCACTGCTGGCAAACTCTGTAGCTGTAGCAATAACAAATACCCGTCTGGCAAAGCTTGAACATCATAAGGTTAAGCAGGAAGCTGCCCTGGCTGAAAGAGAACAGATAGCAGCTAATTTGCATGACGATCTGGCTCAAACCCTAAGCTTCACTCGATTAAAACTGGAACAGTTAGAAGAGGATCTTGCTGACTCGCCAAATCTAAAAGACCAGACCGACATCAATCAAATCACATCTGCGATTGACTCAGCTTATCACCAAGTCCGGTATACGCTGACAGGACTTTTGAGGCCGGTTCCAGCAGATGAAGACCTATTCAGAAATTTATCTGCCATTGTGGCTGATTTTGAACAGGAGAGTCATTGTCAAGCTGAACTGTGTATCAATGATCCTGCGGCATTGGAAATTCCCCCAGACACACAGATCCAGGTTCTTCATGTTGTCCGTGAAGCACTTTCTAATGTCAAACAGCATGCCCAGGCCACCCAGGTTAGGGTTCATGTTGACAAGTTGAATGGCGGGTCAAGATATACTATAGAAGATAATGGGATAGGTTTTGACCCTCACTCGCCAGTGGGAAACAATCATTTTGGGTTACAGATCATGCAAACCCGGATCGAACGCTCAGGTGGAATTTTCCAGGTCGTTTCTGGTTCGCAGAAAGGAACTAAAGCGATAATGACCTTCCCGATCAAACTGGATGAGGACACATCTGGAGAAAGATAATGGGTAAAGAACTTTCGGTAGCAAGGATATTGCTGGTTGATGATCATGATTTGTTTCGGGCCGGTTTAGTGGAGCTTGTTTCCAGCCAACCAGATTTCGAGGTTGTCGGAGAAGCAAGGGATGGTCTTGAAGCGCTTAAATTATCCCGGGACCTTAAACCAGACTTGATTGTCATGGATATTCAAATGCCGATTTGTGATGGATTGGAGGCGACCCGTTTGATCTGCACTCAGCTTCCCGGATCAAAAATCCTGATACTTACTGTTCGTGATGAAGACGAAAAATTATTTGCTGCCATCAAAGCTGGTGCAGTGGGTTATTTGCTTAAAGACACAGATAAAACTAAGTTCTTCGAGGGTTTAAGAACTGTCCTGGCAGGTGATGTTGCCTTGCCTCCTCCCCTGGCAGCCCGCATCTTTGATGAATTTGCCCGATTAATGAATAAACCAGCCAGGGATGCTGTCGAAGACAATTTGCCTGATATCACTCCACGGGAATTAAATGTATTGGAACATGCGAGCAAGGGATCGACAGATAAAGAAATTGCTGAAACATTGTCGATCAGCATCAATACAGTAAAAAGCCATATGCGAAGTATCCTGGAAAAATTGCAGGTATCAAATCGGCGCGAAGCCTCTCGTTTAGCTGATGAATATGGTTTGTTGAAATAATAAGAATCGCCCAAAAAGAACTAATCCCTTTTTCAAAGAGTGACCGTATTGGGTCACTCTTTTTTCATTCTTAGATCTCTTAACGACGGATAGACACAAATTCCCAATATCATTATGCTTATACCATGAAGACCCGCGAGGTATTTGTTGTTGGTGATTCGCTTTTCGCCGAGACGCTGGTTGAGATATTGGGGAAGAGTGAGAATATCTCCGTTATCGGCACAGCACCCAACTCGGAATCAGCTTTGTCTTTATTAGAGAAACAATTCCCTGATGCAGTAATTGTAGCTGTAGCAGATGAAAATGCGGTTGCAGCATTTTCCCCCATTCTTGTAGCAAATCCGAATCTCCCTATTATTCACACCGATATCAACACCAATCAAGTACAAGTGATCACCAATCAGTTCATAGACGCTCATATTACGGATCTTATGGATGCCATAGCTGATTTGCCAGACCGTGATTCTGGACGAGATCATAAGATGTCAAAATAAAAATCTATTCAAAGCCTGGAGATAGATTTATGGAAGTTAAAGATTTTTCATGGAATTCATTAGCTGGAAGAATGCTATTGGTTGTGTTCTTTAGCCTGGTAACACTTGTTGGATATTTTGTTTTTGGCTCATCCTTCTCTGGCTCCCCTGCAGAAACTGGTAGAACGCTGTTTGATGAAAACTGCCAGTCGTGTCACACCTTTGGTGGAGGAGAGATCGTTGGACCAGATTTACAGGGAATTTTCGATAGGCGAGAGCGAGAATGGGTAGCCCGGTTCATTACTTCTCCGGATTGGATGATTGCGGAGGGTGATCCTGTCGCAATGGAACTGCTGATTGAGTTTAATGGCGTTGAAATGCCTAACCAGGCCCTTGCAGAAGCTGATGTCGAATTAATAATGTTATTTCTCGAATCTCAGGATAGCTTAACTCAAGCGGTTCTAGAGCTTCCAAGAGGGAGTGCTGGCCGTGGCGAAAGTTTATTCACAGGAGATCAACTTCTTGAGGCTGGGGGAACACCATGTATGGCCTGCCATACTGTGGGGGGGATTGGTGAATATGGTGGCGGCACTCTTGGTCCTGACTTGACCCGCGCATATGAACGCTATGGTGAACCTGGATTAACCAGTGTTATGCAAAATATATCTTTCCCCGCAATGAAATATGTTTATGGGGGAAAAAATCTATCCGGTCAAGAAATTGCTGACCTGCTGGCCTTTTTTATAGAGGCAGACACAGCTGGTGATGAGGGTATGGCAGATCAGGCCACAGGACTGTTTTGGATGAGTGGGATTGGGGGCGCTGTGGTGCTCTTTGGTTTTATGGCATTATTCTGGCCTCGTCAAAGTAAAAACCAAATTGAACGATTGAGGATAAAAGCAGAAACTGCTTCAAAAGGAAAGTTATGAAAAAGTGGACTTTAGAAAAAACATCTTCCAGTGAACGAAAATGGGAAGAGTTTTACCGGAATCGTCACCAACATGACCGCCGTGTGCGTACTACCCATGGTGTAAATTGCACTGGCAGCTGCTCCTGGGAAGTATTCGTTAAGGATGGGATCGTAACCTGGGAATTGCAGGCAACGGATTATCCACAGCTAGAAGAAGGTCTTCCACCTTATGAACCCCGGGGTTGCCAGAGAGGGATCAGTTATTCCTGGTATTTATACAGTCCAATTCGCGTTAAATATCCCTATGCACGCGGCGCCCTGATTGACCTCTGGCGAGAAGCTAAATCCCTACATTCTGATCCAGTGAAGGCCTGGCAGAAAATAATGGATGACCCAAAGGCCCGAAAGCGATATCAAAGCGTTCGAGGCAAGGGTGGTTTTAGACGGATCTCATGGGAGGAGTCCCAAGAGATCATTGCTGCATCGATGATCTACACCACAAAAAAATACGGCCCCGACCGGATCGCTGGGTTCTCTCCCATTCCAGCAATGTCTCAAATTAGTTATGCTGCCGGGAGCCGGTTCATGAGCTTGATGGGTGGGGTAATCATGAGTTTTTATGACTGGTATTGTGATTTACCGCCAGCCAGTCCGGAAACCTGGGGTGAACAAACAGACGTGCATGAATCGGCAGATTGGTTCAATTCGCGTTTTATAGCCGTGGTGGGCTCCAATCTGAATATGACCCGCACACCTGACACACACTTTGTATCCGAGGTTCGTCATGCTGGGGGAAAACTTACGGTCTTTTCCCCTGATTTTTCTCAAGTGGCAAAATTCGCTGATTACTGGATTCCGGTTCACGCTGGCCAGGATACTGCATTTTGGATGGCAGTCAACCACGTCATTTTGACTGAATTCTATGCCAAACGCCAGGTGCCATATTTTATGAATTACCTGAAAACATTTACAGATATGCCGTTCCTGATTGAGATTAACAAAAATTCGCCTGGAAAATATCTGCGCGCGAACACAGTGAATGCTTACAAGAATGTTGAAAATGGCGATTGGAAACTGTTGATCTGGGATGAGAATAGCAAGAGAGCACGAATGCCAAAAGGGACCCTGGGGTTTCGCTGGGCTAATAAAGAACCGGGGAAGTGGAATCTCGAACCAAAAGACGGGCTGAATGATGAAGAACTGGATCCTGCCCTGAGCTTCATAGAATCTTATGATGAAATTATCGAGGTTGAATTTGATGACTTTTCTTCTGATACTCGCAATTTGCGCGGAGTACCGGTTCGATATATTGAAACAGAAAATGGACGAAAAGAGGTTACCACTGTATTTGATCTGATTATGGCCCAATTTGGTGTCAGCAGGGGTTTGGCTGGTGATTATCCAGAAGATTACGATGACGCTGATGGCGTTTATACTCCTGCCTGGCAAGAAAAATATACAGGCATCCACTCCGATACCTGTATTAAATACGCCCGGGAATGGGCAACCAATGGTGAACAAACCAATGGGAAGAATATGGTCATCATCGGGGCAGGAGCAAATCATTGGTACCACAATAACCTGCTGTATCGGTCTGCCATCGTTGCTCTGATGCTCACAGGCAGTGTAGGAGTAAATGGCGGAGGGCTTGCCCATTATGTTGGTCAGGAAAAATTGGTCAACATTGGTTCCTGGGCTTCAATTGCCTTTGCTCAAGACTGGGGTATGGCTCCCAGGCATCAAAACACCCCGTCTTTCCATTATGTGCATACAGATCAATGGCGGTATGAACGAGGATATACAGCCTATGACGAAATGCCCAACAAACCTGAAAAGGACCATACGATAGACCATCAAATCCGGGCAGTTCGCCGGGGCTGGCTGCCTTTCTTCCCGCAGTTCAAACGAAATTCTATTGAGGTTGTTCGGGATGCCGAGGATCAGGGCGCAAAGAATGATGCCGAAATTGTGGACTATGTTGTTGAGCAGTTCAAGGAAAACAAAATCCCCTTAGCAGTTGAGGATCCTGATGCGCCGGAAAACTGGCCCAGAGTCTGGATGATCTGGCGTGGAAATGCTATTGGCACCAGCGCAAAAGGGCATGAGTATTTCCTTAAGCATTACCTTGGTACACATAACAACACAATCGCGGAAGAACAAGCGCTCGGGTATACCTCCGAAGTTGTGTACCACAAACATGCCCCGGAAGGGAAAATGGATCTTGTGGTGGACCTCAACTTCCGGATGGACACGTCTGCTCTTTATTCTGATATCGTGCTTCCTGCAGCAACCTGGTATGAAAAAGATGATCTGAATACCACAGATATGCACACTTTCATTAATCCCATGCAAGCTGCAATCCCTCCCGCATGGGAATCTAAAAGCGACTGGGACATCTTTAAAGTACTGGCAGCTAAAATCAGCGAATTGTCTGAAACGCACTTCGATGTACCATTCAAGGATCTAGTGATGCTGCCATTAAAACACGATACACCGGATGAGATGGCTCAGGCTCAGATCCAGGATTGGAAAACTGGTGAGGTTGAACCTATACCCGGAAAAACAATGCCGCATTTTAAAATTGTTGAACGTGATTATCTGAATTTGGGAGAAAGATTTGTCAGTTTGGGTAGAGGCATTGAAAAGAATGGAATCGCTTCCCATGGACTGCGCATCCCTGTTGCTGATGAGTATGAATACCTGAAACAACAACAACCTCGAGAGTTTGGGAAAAAGGGTGGTGATGTTAACTTTGATGGGGATATTTACCCATCCCTGGAATATGGCGTACAGGTCTGTGACACAATTTTGCGATTGGATCCTGCTTCCAATGGCGAATTAGCTCATCGGGCCTTTGAAGCTGAGGAGAAAAAAACAGGACTTTCGCTGACACATCTGGCCGCTGGAACCCGTGATCAACGAATATCATTTGCAGATATCATCAGCCGACCTCGACGTGTTCTGACCACACCTACCTGGTCTGGCCTGATCAATAAAGGACGCGCCTACTCTCCATTCACACTGAATGTTGAAGAAAAAGTACCCTGGCGAACTCTAACTGGACGCCAACATTTTTACCTCGATCACCAAAATTATTTCGCCTGGGGTGAACATTTACCTGTTTATAAACCTCGGCCTGACCACACTATGCTGGATGAGACTGAACGCAGTCTGGCCGAAGCCCAGGGCAAGCTGATGAATTACATCACTCCTCACGGAAAGTGGAGCATCCATTCTACATACTCAGATAACCACCGTATGATGACTCTTTCGCGGGGAAATTATCCAGTTTGGCTTAATGATAAAGACGCTGCTGAAATGGAGATCAATGACAATGATTGGGTTGAAATCTTTAATGACAATGGTGTCTTTGTTCAACGGGCAATCGTTTCAGCCCGCATTCCGGCTGGAACTGTATTTGTTTACCATGCTACAGAGCGAACAATAGGTATTCCGAAATCCCCCCTGAGAAAAAATAAACGAGCTGGTATGAATAACTCATTAACCCGAACTCGACTCAAACCGGTGCTCATGTCTGGCGGGTATGCCCAGTTTACCTATGCATTTAATTACTGGGGTCCGACTGGTGTAAACAGGGACACATTTGTATTTGTGCGGAAGATTGAGAAACCAAAATTCTAAACCTTTAGATTGCACCGCCTCTCAAGAGGTGTTTGAGGACCAAGGAGAAGCTTATGAATGTACGGGCTCATATGAGCAAGGTCTTTCATCTGGATAAATGTCTTGGCTGCCATACTTGCTCGGTGGCATGCAAAAACATGTGGACAGATCGTAAAGGCGCAGAATATATGTGGTGGAATAACGTGGAAACCCGCCCGGGAACAGGCTACCCCACTTTATGGGAAAACCAGGATTATTTTAAGGGCGGATGGGAGAAAAACTCAAAAGGACTTAAATTAAAGCTGCACTCCCGGATCAAGGGTCTGATGTCCTTGTTTTACAATCCCAGCCTGCCGGACCTCAAAGATTACTATGAACCCTTTACGTTCCGCTACCAGGATCTGTTTAATGCACCCGAAGGGGATGATCAACCAACTGCGATTCCAATCTCGATGATTACAGGAAAACCAATGGATATCGACAGTGGGCCAAACTGGGATGACGACCTTGGCGGCTCAACAATTTATGCTAATAACGATCTTAATCTAGATTCTGTTCCTCGAGAGCTAAAGGAACAGATGCATGAACTTGAGAGATTGGTGTATAACTATCTGCCGCGCATTTGTAATCATTGTCTCAACCCGGCTTGTGTGGCTGCCTGTCCTTCTGGCGCGATCTATAAAAGGGCGGAAGATGGAGTTGTGCTTGTAAATGAAAATGAATGTAAAGCCTGGCGTATGTGCATCGCAGCCTGTCCCTATAAAAAAGTATATTACAACTGGTCCTCAGGCAAATCAGAAAAATGCATTATGTGTTTTCCAAGAATGGAAACCGGTCAGGCCCCGGCATGTGCCCACTCATGTGTTGGCAGAATCCGCTATATGGGAGTACTGCTCTATGACGCGGATCAGATACCAGCCGCCGCCGAAGTTGATGACCAGGACCTGATTGAAGCCCACCGCAAGGTTATTCTTGATCCATATGATCCTGAAGTGATCGAAGCTGCTAAAAAGAATGGCATTGACGATGGTTGGATCACTTCAGCCCAGAAATCTCCTGCTTATAAATTTGTAAAGGAATGGAAGCTGGCCCTTCCACTGCACCCAGAATTCCGAACGATGGTAATGGTGTATTATATTCCGCCGCTCTCACCCCTGATTAGTGTGACTGAAAAAGATCTCTTCAAGCTAGATATTCCTGAAGATCAGCAAGATTTTGATATGTTCAATCGACTCGATGCGGCTCGCCTGCCGGTTAGGTATTTGGCAAACTTATTCTCGGCCGGCAATGAAGTTGTGATGGAGGAGATATTAAGAAAACTATTAGCTGTTCGGATTTATATGCGGAGAAAGACTGTTGTTGGTAAAGTGGATGAAATCTCTTTAAAAGCTTTAGCTGATGCAGAACTCAGTGAACATCAAGCCATCGCAATCTACAATCTAACAACCTTACCGAAAATTGAAGATAGATTTGTTTTCCCGCCCTACCATCGGGAAATGAGCATCGAAGCAGGTTTGGATCCGCTCACCCATAAGGGAGAGACAGGATTTGGTTATATTCAACCACCCAAAAGGAGTTCCTGATGGATGATCTGACTCTGTTTGCACAAGCGTTCAGGTACCCTTATCCAGGTCAAATAGAAACTTTGTATTCAAATACTAGAACGATCGTGGATTTTCCGGGTGGACAGGATCTTGCTAAATTCGCAGAAAAAATAAATGCGCTGTCTCTTTCAGACCAAGAAGAACTCTATACCAGAACCCTGGACCTCAGCCCCTTGACTGCACCCTATGTTGGTTATCATGTATGGGGGGAAAGCTATAAAAGGGGAGAGTTTATGGCGATCCTCAATAAAGAAATGAAAACCCTGGATATTGATCTTGGGGGAGAGCTTCCCGATCACCTTCTGCCGGTTCTGCGTTATCTGCACGCGACTCCCTCCCCGTTGCCTGAATTGATCGAAATCCTTGATCAATCGCTGAATTCCATGATTAAGTCTTTGAAGAAAGGTGAGGAAGATAATCCATACCTGTTCTTGTTTGAAGCCCTTAAGCAGACGTTATCAGCAGTAAAGGTAGAAGCATAAAATATCCAGGAAAAATTTAACTTTTCGGAGTAGAACATGGATTGGAACCAACTTCTTTTTGTAATTTTCCCCTATGTATCGATCGCAATATTTATTGTGGTCACAGTTTACCGGGCGATCTTCAGGCCATTCACAGTTTCCAGTTTGTCCTCCCAGCTGTTGGAACGGAAAATGCTTTTCTGGGGGTCGATCTCTTTCCATAATGGAATTTCGATAATTTTAGCGGGACACCTGCTGGCTTTACTATTCCCAAAAAGCCTGGTTCTATGGAATTCGGTTCCAATAAGATTATATTTGCTTGAGATATCTGGCCTTGTGCTGGCTTTATGGAGTCTTGTCGGTATCATTATCTTGATAATACGCCGTTTCACAGTGGCTAATATCAAGGCCGTTACCTTGCCATCAGATATTGGATTGCTTTTACTGATCCTGCTTTCTGTAATTTCCGGAATAATAACTTCGACGGCATATCGTTTTGGTTCAACCTGGTTTACAGGCGTATTCTCGCCCTATATATGGTCAGTCCTGACATTCCAACCTCGACCTGAGCTGGTCGCTCCTTTGCCCTGGATGATACAGTTTCATGCTTTCAATTTCTTTATCATGCTGGCAATTCTCCCATTTACTAGATTGATCCACCTCATTACATATCCCCTCAGCTACCTCTTCCGCCCCTGGCAGATTGTGGTCTGGGTTCGTGAACAGCGAGCCCATCCGGAAAGACAGCATTAATCACTGGAACTGATCTAAGGAAAAAAACCTTGAAAGAGAAAAATATAGCTTATAGAGTTTTGGCCCTTAATACCATTGCTTTTACAGTCTGTTTTGCAGCCTGGATGCTGAATGGTGTGCTTGTTACATACCTGGTTGACAACGGTATTTTTAATTGGGATGCAGCCCAGATGGGAGTGTTAATTGGCATCCCGGTCTTGACGGGATCAATAATGCGGCTTCCACTCGGTGTCTTGACTGATAAATTCGGAGGACGTCCAGTTTATGCAATTCTGATGCTGCTTTGTGCGATTCCAATGTACTTATTGGGAACTGCAAATACCTACAACGAATACATGTTATATAGTTTGGGATTCGGGATGGCAGGCACATCATTTGCCGTAGGTATCGCTTTCAGTTCAGTCTGGTTTTCCAAAGAGCGCCAGGGGACTGCTCTGGGGATCTTTGGCGCCGGCAATGCAGGAGCAGCCCTGACCACACTGGGCGCACCAACTTTATTACGCTATCTGACTGATGGAGGGACCAATATTGAAGGTTGGCGTCAATTGCCTACGATATATGCTGTCGCCCTGGTTGGAATGGCTGCAATTTTTTATCTCTTCAGCACCAATAAAAAACCTGAGAATGGGCAAAGAAAATTAATGGAAATGCTGAAACCGTTAAAGAGTGTTCGTGTCTGGCGGTTTGGACTTTATTATTTCCTTGTTTTTGGCGGATTTGTAGCTCTGGCACAATGGTTAGTACCTTATTATGTGAATGTCTATCTGATGTCGATCGTTACAGCTGGATTGTTGACTTCAATTTTTTCGTTACCATCTGGCGTGATCAGGGCATTAGGTGGAGTGATGTCTGATAGATTTGGCGCTCGTGAGGTGATGTATTGGGTTCTGGGAGCTATCGCTGTTTGCTGTTTCCTTCTATTCTTCCCAAAAATGGAAATCGAATCTCCGGGAAGCGGGATCATGGCTCGGCGAGCGGGTACAGTCTTGGCGGTCACTGACACGGAAATTCAAATTGGTGATGATGTGTATACTTTGGATCCAGTTGTAAACCACGATATTGATGATTCACAGGTGATTTTATTCCCCCGTATCGATTCCTGGCATGAAACCGAAGTAGAAGTTGGAAATCAGGTTAGCAAACGCCAATTATTGGCTCGAGGAGTGACTCATATCTATTTCCAGGCAAATGTCTGGGTATTTACATCGCTGGTATTTGTCATTGGAATTGCGATGGGAATTGGAAAGGCAGCAGTCTACAAATTCATTCCGGAATATTTCCCAAGTGAAGTTGGTGTAGTTGGCGGAATTGTTGGCGTCGTGGGAGGTTTGGGTGGTTTTTTCTGTCCGATTATTTTTGGTTTTCTGCTTAAATCAATCGGATTATGGACAACTACCTGGATGTTCTTCTTCCTGGTAGCGGTTATATGTTTGATTTGGATGAGCATTGTAGTTCGTCGAATTTCTAAGAAAGATACCCGGATCGAGGCAACTAAGTAATTGCATCTGAAGGAGATTTAAATGGATCGGAATATTGAGAAATGGGACGTTGAAGATAAAACTTTTTGGAATACAGAAGGATCCAGGATTGCCTTCCGCAACCTTTGGATTTCGATTCCTAGTTTGTTAATAGCCTTTGCAGTCTGGATGTGCTGGAGTGTGATTACTGTCCAAATGAAGAACCTTGGTTTCCCTTTTGATACTGTCCAGTTGTTCACATTGGCTGCTATTGCCGGATTGTCGGGAGCGACATTGCGGATACCCAATTCCTTCCTGATTGCTATTGCTGGGGGAAGAAATGTGATTGCGTTAACAACAGCTTTGCTGCTTTTGCCGGCCCTCGGATTGGGCATTGCTTTGCAAAATATTGAAACATCTTTTGGGACATTTGCGTTTCTGGCAGCTCTATCCGGTTTGGGCGGAGGTAATTTTTCCTCTTCTATGTCAAATATAAATTTCTTCTTCCCCAAAAGGATGCAGGGCTTGTCTCTGGGGTTAAATGCTGGCTTGGGTAATATTGGCGTGAGTGTGATGCAATTATTGATCCCCTTCGTTGTTGGCTTCAGCCTGTTTGGAAATCTTGGCGGTGCAGGCCGCCCGCTTGTTGTAGAAGCTGGCGGAAATCCAATTGGAACGTTGGCTTATATTCAAAACGCCGGTCTTGTCTGGGTTCCACTATTGATCGTCTTGACTGCTGCAGCCTGGTTCGGAATGAATAACATGGTTATCGCTACCCCGAAACTTGGTACTAATTTCACAGCTTTAATGAAAGTAGTAGGCCTTCTGGTAATTGGGGCGGCAGGTGCGGGAGTAGGCCTGTACCTTTTACTGGGTCTCGGATTGAGTATGTGGCTGGTCTTGCCGATCACAATCATTATCACAGTTTTGATGATGCGAGCAGTCCCCGGCGAGATTAAAGACAACTTAAGAACTCAATTTACCATATTCAAGAATAAACATAACTGGATAATGACCTATTTGTACACGATGACTTTTGGGTCATTCATTGGCTACTCTGCAGCATTTCCTCTACTCATCAGGGTTGTGTTTGGAGAACTGCCAGACGGCAGTATCAACCCCAATGCTCCCAATCCTTTTGCTTACGCCTGGCTTGGTCCTCTGGTTGGATCCCTGGCAAGACCTATTGGTGGCTGGATTTCTGATAAGTGGGGCGGGGCTAAAGTCACCCAATGGGACACTGTGGCGATGATCTTGTCAGCCCTTGGCATCTCTTATTACATCAAAGAAGCGAGTAATTCAGCGGCACCAGAGCAGTTTTTCATTCCCTTCTTGATATTGTTCTTAATGTTATTCATTACAACCGGGGTTGGCAATGGTTCAACATTCCGGATGGTGCCAATCATTTTTAAACCATCTGAGGCGGGTCCTGTGTTGGGATGGACCGCGGCAGTGGCAGCATATGGTGCCTTCATTATTCCCAGAGTTTTTGGACAACAAATTAATGCCGGGACGCCTGAGTATGCATTATATGGATTCGCGTTTTATTATCTGACCTGCCTGGTATTAAATTGGTTTTTCTATGCCCGCAAGAACGCAGAGATTGAATGTTAATCAGTTTTACAGGATTTGAATAGCAAAGGATCTGAACTGATGGTAAAGGATATAACTCAAATTTTAGAAAAAGCTGCAGGCAGACACACGAAATTGTGTCCCCGAATCGTCCTTGGAGTGCGGATCGGCTTGGCAGGTGCTGCTGCAATTGGTCTCGAGGTTCCGCGAAACGACAAACGCCTGTTGGGTTTTGTTGAAACAGATGGCTGTTTTATGAGCGGAGTTGAAGCTGCAACTGGATGTTCTGCCAATCATCGGACATTAAGAATAGAGGATTATGGTAAAGCAGCAGGGACTTTTGTCAACCTGAAGACAGGTCAGGCCGTACGAGTAGCACCGAGGATCGGAGTGCGTCAGCTGGCGCTGGATTACGCTCCGGAAGTGGACCGTCCTTATTTCGGGATGCTTCTGGGCTATCAACGTATGCCGCTGGATGAACTCTTAACGATAGAGGAAGTTCATATATCAACGCCTGTTGCGTCCATTGTCAGCCGTCCAGGAGTTCGGGCAAATTGTGATCGTTGTGCCGAAGAAATCATTAATGAACGTGAGATCTTTCAGGATGGCTTGACTTTGTGCCGATCCTGCGCGGAACCAGCATATTACCAAACGCTCCAGAACAATCAATTAAATGCTGATCTTGTTTTTTCTCATCAATTATCTTCCGGTGTTAGGCAGAAATGAGGTGGGCGGCAAGAATGTCGAGGAGTTGTCTATGAAAAAACAACTATATCAGGTAGTAGTCCCTAGCATCGATCATTGGCGGGACATGGTTAAGTGTCAGGCGGCCTGCCCTGTAAATACAGATGCCAGAGGATACATAACCGCAATGGCAAGGGGTGATCTGGAGTTAGGTTATGAAATTGCCCATGATCCAAATCCATTAGCTACTATTTGTGGCCGAATTTGTGGAGCTCCATGTGAGGATGCTTGCCGCCGGGGAGATATCAGTCTGGATCAAAAACCGATTGCTATTCGTGCAATTAAGCGTGTTCTTACTGAAAGGCATGGACCAGAAGCTGGAGAAATTATTCCAGACCGATATCAGTCATCTGAGTCCCAACCTGCCGATGGAAATCTCATAATCAAAAGAAATGACTTGTTTTCTGTTGGAAAAGGTAATCAAAAATTGGAGCCGGATATTCCAGGAACAGGTCCAAATATTAACTATTCGTCAGTGCGGTGGTCACGCAGAGAGTTAAAACGCCTGAGTAATCAACCAGAACATCAAAAAGGCAAAGTTGCGATCGTTGGTGCCGGGCCGGCTAGCTTGGCCGTGGCCCATGATCTCGCTTTACTTGGCCATAAAGTCACAATTTACGAAGCAGGACCAAAGACAGGCGGGATGATGCGGTACGGGGTTCCTGTTTATCGATTTGATCAGGAAGCAATGGACCTTGAAATTCAATCCATACTTGACCTGGGAGTGGATATTCTTTTTAACACACCGATCGGAAAAGATATCACGCTTCCCGAACTACGCCTTGAAAATGATGTTGTATTCCTGGGAATCGGATTGATGAGAGGACGCGATTTACATATCGAAGGACATGAGCTAGATGGAGTTATAAAGGCTGTAGATCTCTTGCTCAACTTTAACTTAGGTTACAAAGTTTCATTAGGAAAAAGAGTGATTGTAATTGGGGGAGGCGATGTGGCAATGGATGCCGCCCGAACAGCATTGCGATTGGGTCAGGTCAGCGTGGACCAGCATAAAGCCATGTCAGATTCCGATGCTAGATCTGATGAAGAATCGGAAACAGTCAGTACAGCTTTTGATGTGGCGCGAACCGCATTACGCCTTGGAGTTACCGAGGTTCAAATGATATCCCTGGAAGATATGGATGAGTTGCCTGCTTCAGATTTTGAGATCGAAGAAGCTCTTGAAGAAGGTATTAAACTGTTCCCAAGAGTTGGCCCAAACCGGGTGCTTGGAAGGGATGGCAAAGTGATTGGATTGGAAGTAGTCAGCGTTGCTTCTGTGTTTGATGCTCAAGGGAGGTTCAATCCGAAGTTCAATCCCGGAACAGAAAGGGTGATGGATTGTGACACCGTGATCCTGGCAATTGGACAGCAAGCCGACCTAGATGTATTGGGGGGAGCGGACGATATCAGGATCTCACCTCGTGGTTTGGTAGAAGTTAAACCAGAAACAGGCAGTACTTCTGCTCCAGATGTATTCGCAGGTGGTGATGTCGCTTATGGTCCAAGATTAATTATCGATGCTGTCAAACATGGCCATCAGTCTGCTTTGGGCATGGATGAATACATCCAACAGAAAGAATTGAGGGTAGATCGGATTTCCAAGTGGACAGAACTTCCAAATCACGTTGTATTCAAAAATTGGACTGAAAACAGACGAGTGAAACCGCCAGTTTTGCCGCTAGAAAAAAGAACGGGAATATCAGTCGTAGATCTAGGTTATTCTTCAGCCGAGGCCCAGGAGCAAGCGCGCCGCTGTCTGGAATGCAGCGTCAATACTATTTTCGATGGCAGGAAGTGCATTCTGTGCAGTGGTTGTGTGGATGTATGTCCGTGGGATTGCCTGAGGATTGTGTCATTCGAGAATATTGATGGCGACGAAATTCTTAACCAGGTTGTTGAATTTCATACTGGGGTTTCTCTGGAAGCTATTCGTAATGGTGAAGAAGTAGGTATGGCTGCAATGCTTAAAGACGATCTGGCTTGTACCCGCTGTGCGCTTTGTGCAGATCGCTGCCCGACAGGTGCGATTACCATGGAAGCTTTTCGGTTTGAAGAGATTCTGACTTACCTGGATAAAAGAGAGGAAGAAGAACATGATTAGAAAACATCCACTTGTTCGGTGTTTGATTAATTCCAATATATGGAAATCAATTTTCCGCCACGGATGGCCGGATAATCCGCTGGACCGGTCATTGATAATGACCCAAAATCTTTTTTTCCACCTGCACCCTGTCAAGGTGAATCGGAAAAGCATTAAGGCAACCTATTCTTTTGGTTTGGGATTACTGACAACCTTTTCCTTTCTGGGGTTGGCCCTGACAGGTATATTGTTAATGTTCTTCTACGTACCTTCAGTTGAACGTGCTTATGTAGATATTGTTGAACTCCAAACAAAAGTGCCCTTTGGGCAGCTTGTGCGTAATATGCACCGTTGGGGAGCTCACTTTATGGTAATCACTGCTGTGTTGCATATGGTGCGGGTCTTTTATACCGGAGCCTATAAACCCCCTCGGGAATTTAATTGGATTATCGGAGTGATTTTGCTTATCCTCACTTTGGGTGCCAGTTTCACTGGTTACCTCCTTCCCTGGGATCAGCTTTCTTTTTGGGCTATTACTGTTGGGACTTCCATTGCGGGTTATGCACCAGGTATTGGTCCCATCATTCAAAAGATCTTACTTGGCGGGGCAGAAGTGGGACAGGAATCACTGGTGCGTTTTTACGCGTTGCATGTGATTGTCATTCCGAGTTTTATTGTTCTATTGATCTCTGTTCATCTCTGGCGTGTTCGCAAAGATGGTGGCCTGGCAGCATCGGAAATTAGTGATGAAAATGAGGTACCTAATGATTGATCCAATCAAACAAGACAAAAAACAAACCATTGACGAATCATCAGGCAAAACATACAGCCTGGTGGAGATGGTCAAAGCGCCATTAACCATGGCTGATAAGGAACCAGATGACACAATCTTCTCTTTTCCAATTCTGGCAATCTGGGAACTGATCCTTTTTCTGGGCACAATGTTTTTCTTGATTGGCTTCTCACTGATCAAGGATGCTCCTCTGGAGGAGCTGGCGAACCCGCTAATTACTACTGATCCAGCGAAAGCACCCTGGTATTTTATGGGTTTACAAGAACTCCTGGAACATATGCACCCCTTTTTTGCCGGTGTGGCTTTGCCCGGAATTCTAGTCATTTTCCTGCTTCTGATCCCGTATCTGGATCGCAGTAAAGCTGGAATTGGCCGCTGGTTTACTTCATCCCGGGGTAAAAAAATCACTCAGTGGACCGCGATTTATGCTTTGGTTGTCTTTCCTGCCTATGCCATAATCGATAACTTTTTCCCTCCACGTGAGCTCTTCCGCGAAGTGCTGCCAGTTTGGGCAACACAATCGTTAATCCCATTTTCAATCCTGGTTGTGCTTACACTTATTCCGGTTATCTATGTCTGGAGAACTGGTGCTGGAAAAACAACCACTCGTGAAATCCTGATGGTGTTATTTACGGTATTGATCGCTGCTGCCTTTGCTCTAACAATTATTGGATTCTTCTTCCGCGGTCCAGGATTTGAACTCTACTGGCCGTGGGATATGCCCTCGGGTTATAGTCCATTTGATAATCTCTAACGTTTGGTGTTTGAGGAGAATTAGGATGACAGAAATACAAAAGAACAAAATGAAGCTGAATCGCAAGCACTTTCTGGGGATCGCCTGGTTTGGCGCGTTATTGACCTTGTTTGGAGAATTTATTGCCGGGTTATTTGTTTTCATTCAACCAGATTTGGAAGGGGGATTTGGAGGTATTGTAAATGCTGGCAAAGTTGAGTTATTTTCTCCTGGTTCTGTGAGTCTTATTCAGTCAGGACGTTTCTACCTGATCCGATATGAAGATGGTGGCTTTATCGCCTATTGGCAGCGCTGTACCCATCTGGGCTGCTCTGTTCCCTATGATGAAGACCTGCAGGCTTTTCGCTGCCCGTGTCATGGCTCGGTTTTTGATGAACTTACTGGAGAAGTGGGCGGAGGTCCTGCTCCCCGCCCATTGGATACATTCCCGATTGAGATCAGGGAAGGTGAGATCTTTGTTGATACGGGTGACCCCCAGGAAAGAACTGAGTTTTCTGATGATCAGGTTGTATATGGATAGGAGCACAAAATGAAAATAGAGAATTATGAACGCCATTATGTAGCCGGTTTGATCATCACGGTGTTGCTTATTGGGGCACTGGGTATTATTTGGATGAATGAAACACCCCGGATGGACCATCAAGCAGAAGAGGTAATGAAAGAAAGCGTTTTGCGCGGCCGTGAAATATATATTGAACAGTGTGCCTTCTGCCACGGTTCCACCGGGCAGGGCGAGGCAGGTCCAGCACTAAATAATAAAGAATATTTAGAAAGCGTTTCAGATCGAATAATGTTCGAAACCGTTAGCGCTGGTCGTCCGGGAACAATAATGCCAGCCTGGGCCCAGGGTAACGGAGGCCCGTTAACCGATGAGGGAATTCGAGATCTGGTGAATTTTATGCGTCTCTGGGAAGAAAATGCGCCTGAAATGGCTGAAGGATTTGTCCCGGATCCTGCACGGGGTATGACGGTTTTCAGCAGTTCATGTTTTATTTGCCACGGCGAGAATGGGGAGGGAAGTCCAGCCGCACCGGCGATAAATGATCAAAATCGTTTGGCAACCCAGGACAATGACTGGTACAGAGACTTGATCTCATATGGCCGCCCTGCAAAAGGGATGCCAACCTGGCGTGCGGTATTATCGTTGAGCCAGGTCGAAGATTTGCTTTCTCTGATCGACGCCTGGCGTGCTGGCGAAACTGTAGCTGCAGGAACTCCCGTAGCAGATCTTTTGATAGCTGCCCTTTTTGAGTTGGAGCAAGGTGAGGTTGATGATACTATTTTTTATCTGGATCGAGCAGAACAAAAAGCCTTTGGACCCATATTGGAGAATTTTAGTAGTGTTCGGGAATCCTTGAATGATGATCAGATTGAAGAAGCTTTAAATCAATTAATCACGATGAATGCAGATTGGCCCATAGGCAATGCAGAAGAAGGTAAGAGCATATATGTTGTTTATTGCAGGAAATGCCATGGAGCTGAAGGTTCGGGAGGGATAGGCACCAGCTTAATATCAAATGATTTTGTCCTCACTAATTCAAACTCAGAGCTGCTGGCTTTTACTCTGTCTGGACGGGATGGGACGGCGATGGGCGGTTTTGATGGCCGATTGTCTGAGGAACAGATCGCAGATGTGATTGCATTATTAGGTGAATGGTCTTCGAAAGATTAGGTTTCTAACATAACCCTACTATTAGTGGTGGATTATCGGTGTTGACAAAGATGTTGGCAATGGCTGACATTTTTGTCCTTTAAATAGCAGAGCTCCAGAGAAATATCCTTTATTCCCCGTTTTGTCTTATGTGTTCTGCTTTTCTATTTGGTGATTTGTCCCGGAAATGATTGGAATCTCCCCCTATTGATTAAGAGTCAATTGCCTGTCCTGAGAGGAGTCGATGAGCTCTACCGATTGTGTCATAAGATTTCTGTTAGATAAGGATCATCAAAAAACCATCCCCGGGCATCCTATGCTTGAATAATAGTAGGTGGGGGAAATTCACAGAACTGTTCTTTGGTTGGAAAATTCAGATCATATAAACAATCGAATATATAAACCCAGAGGTTTGGCTTATCCATGCCAAACGCTGGAAATACCCTCTGGGATCAATCCTTTAGGAGGAAACTGATGGCTAAACTTTTTCGGTACTTTGATGATTGGAAGACGGAGGTCTTTACTTGCCCCAAGTGCGGCTGGACAGGGATATTTGAAGAGGGGGATGTTGAAATCCACGATCAATTAATGGACTCTTCCTGTCCAGATTGTGACTACAAGTCGACCCCGATGTTGGCGATCGTGTCATGGCCGACCATGGAGGAATCAGAAAAAAACTGGGACAAAGTAAGCGAAGGTGATAAGGAAGTAATAATTAAACGTAAACGTTTCCTTGAAAAACTTGAGAAAATGAGTCTTAAATCCGCTGCTGAATTACCCGACCTAGAGGGAAGGAAGATAATCATCACCTGGGATTTTGTTGGAGAGGAGCCCGATGGTTACACGGCATTGATTTATGATGGAAAGGAGATCTGGCGGGAACCTGCAGTCTACGAAGGCTATGATCGATTTAGCGAAGTTGTAGATATCCTGAAAGAAAAATATGGTGAACGCCTTGTCGATGTAGAACCAACGAAAGCAAGTTATCTTTACCTCCTTGGAGATTATTTTGGGGCAGATGGTTCAGTTGAGGGAGTTAGAAAAAGAATCCAATCATCAACTGGAGAATAATCACCGAAACATGGGAAAACTCACTGCAGCTGGGTCAGCATCTGGATCAGGCTAGAGCCTATAGTCATCAGGATGCAGCCGCCGATAGCAGACAAAACAATGGGCGGGATAATGATGCCTGCGACAGCCTTTCCGGTGGGCAGGTTGTGAGCAACTTTTACCAGCCTTACGGTCAAAATGATTGTATAAATGGATAGGCCAAAACCGGCCAGCCCTGCAATAAAACCGATCACAGGGATTAATGCAAACAGGGAAACCAGGCCGCCGAGTATTGTGGTCGGGACCAGGATCAAAGCCATCAGGTAAGCATGGGATTTGAAATCTCCAGAGCCGCCAAATATCCGGGCGCCTAAGAACTGCAGTCCAACGGACAGGTAAAACGAAATCGGGGACATGATCACGGTGCCAATCAGAATGATGAAGAATATCGTTCCCAAACTGAATCCCAGCTGGGGCAGTTCTTCTCCCATCAATGTTGTGATCTGCTGGAACTGGAAAAATCCAGTCACCATCGAGATCACTACAGTGGCGATGGTGTAGACCAGGACGGATAATAAAGTATCTTCAGTATTGGCCTTTTCCTGCTCAGCCAGGAAGAAATCCTCTGTCATTCCAAAGAAGCTCAGCCAGGTTTGGATCAGGCCGGCTTTGGATTGGTCCGCTTGAGGGCGTTTTTTAGCTGGGGAAGGAGAGCTAGCCTTTTTCCGTTCCTTTTTAGCTTTCCCGTGATTGGCTTCGATGAATTCACTCAGTTTATCCGGATCTCCCAGAATTAGCATCGCTTCTTGAACTGGTTTGCCGGTCAATTCTGAAGCCACACTTCTCGAAAATGAATTCTTTCCGAGATCGGGATTCAGCTCCAGGGCCTGGGCGTAAATCAGGAGGGCTTTTTTGGTTTGACCGCTAGTGTGGAGTGAGAAAGCTCGCTGGACTTTCTTTTCTGCTTCCTTGACGTCAGCAGTAGAGAGATCTTCCTCTTCATCCTCTAGCATCGGGCGGGCCAAGGCAGCTTCTATCTCAGATTCCGACTTTTCTGGCTCTGAGAAAGGTTGGCTAATTGGCTCTGAGAAAGGTTGGCTAATTGGCTCTGGCTCAGGTTGCGATTGAGAAGAATACAGATG
>Ga0209834_10000096_pt1 | contig 50733 bp, 49 predicted proteins | sample Mar14236cmmetaG_FD_184134 | JGI IMG/M metagenome (GOLD analysis project Ga0209834, IMG submission 184134) | Marine hydrothermal vent microbial communities from Guaymas Basin, Gulf of California to study Microbial Dark Matter (Phase II) - Marker... ... | reverse complement strand
TCTTCGAGCAAACGATCCGTTGGGTCTAAGCTGGACAATGGTAGTTGATGACAAAGCAAAAAGTAAGGCCGATAGTACAAATTATGTCCTTGCTGAATTTGAGGAAAAAGACGATGTGTACAGCGTCACAGAAGTTCAAGTAGCAGGTGATATAAGTAATTTAACACTATCAACGAACATAACGGATCTTTCCAAGGGGTATGCTTTTTTCAAAATCGTCAACGACATTGTGGTTGACTGTGAGGTAATCGAGCCGCAATGAGAAAGGGGGGAACTTGAGTGAAAAAATTGGCGTTTTTCGCCGTTATAATTTTGACGTCAGTTCTGATCTTGGCTGGAGAATTCAATCTGAAGAATGTGATAATCGTTCCTCAACCAAGTGAGCTGAGCGTGGATGTGTGGCTGAACAAAGCCGAAGGTTCTTCATACAAAGTGAACGACGCTTTACAGATTTTTTTCAAAGCGAGCAAGAGCTGCTATGTTTTGATATACGATATCACACCTGATGGTAAGATAACGCTTCTGTTTCCAAACAAGTACGACAGCAACAACTACATAGCTGCAAATGTGACTTACAAAATTCCGCAGTCAAAGCTTTATTCACTCAGGGTTCAGCCACCAAATGGTAAAGAGTACATTCAAATTATCGCGAGCACTACTTTTATTCCCATAATCCAGCGATTGAAAGAGATGGGTATTAGTAGTATGTTTCCAACGCTTTCTGACAATCCTGAGAACTACGTTCAGCAGAAAATTCTGCCGTTCTTGACCGGTGAATGGGCGTCTGATATCACGTACTTCTACATTGGGGCGGCTCCACGGACGGGTGTTGTGAATCTAAATTCTGAACCCTCTGGAGCTCACGTTTACGTGGACGGCGCGTACGTTGGCACGACACCGTTAAAAATGACGCTGGACGCGGGACAGCACTTCGCCACGTTCTTCTATCAGCAGCAATCGGTGACGCAGGCTTTCACTGTTCAAGAAGGCAGAACTATAACAGTCCTTGCCCAATTCAGCAAGACTAAATTGAGCGTGACAACAAATCCCACGAACGCTGGAGTGTATGTGGACGGATCGTTTGTGGGCTTCAGTCCTATCACGATCGAAGTGGAACCCGGGCAGCACACAGTTATGGCTATGAAAGAGGGATGGCAACCTCAGCAGATGAGCGTTTTTCTGAACCGAGGAGAGACTAAGAGTGTCAATCTCACTTTGCAGAAAGAGATGGCTTATCTCAATATTTACAGCAATCCATCGGGCGCCTCGATCTATCTTGATGGGAGATACATTGGCATTGCCGATCCGAACGGACTTTCAATACAAGTAGATCCCGGTGTGCACAGAGTTGTCGCGAAACTGCAGAACTATGAAGACGCTTCTGTAGACATCCAAGTGGCGTCTCAGCAAACTCAGAACGTAACTCTAACACTTCAACCGATCATCAGAATTGGCGAAGTGAACATATCGTCAAGCCCACTGAACGCCGTGGTGTATGTGAATGGTTATCTGAGAGGAGTAACGCCGCTGAAGATAGAGCTTGACTATGGAAAATACGAACTTGTCATAATAAAATCTGGCTATCACGCCGAGATAATGATGCTTGATGTTGGAAGACCGGATATAAACATCAACGTAACGCTCAGAGAAATCGAGTGAAGATGGGGGCTTAGCCCCCATCTTTTTTGACGGATTTCCGATGTGAAGAAGTGTTCACATTTCCCGAGCGTCTATTATAGAAGCGGAGGGTATCGCTTCTGAGAATTTTCTTTCAAAGTCGTCTTTGTCGATATCTTTGATCTTCATAACTATGCTGTATTCATCTTCGTTTTTCTGATAAGTGGCAACCGAAAGGATATTTCCCCCACATCGGTAGGCGAGATTGACAATCCTTGATAAGACCCCAGGAACGTTTGCCGTTGTGAAAACAAATCTAATGCCGTGCTTCCTTGCACCAAATAACTTTATGAATACCTTGAAGATGTCGGTCTCTGTTATTATTCCAACGAGATTCTCTTCTTTGACAACGGGGAGCGATCCTATTTTTTTGTCTGACATCAGTCTTGCCGCTTCTTCGATAGGTGTGTTTGGTCTAACAAAGACTACTTCTTTAACCATGATTTGTTTTACCTTGAGCTGATTTAAAGCGTTAGTCAATTCCCAAACATCGAGTGTTGTCGCTTTCGATGGAGAAGCAGAGAGAAGGTCTTTTTCAGTGATTATGCCCACCATTTTTCTGCCTTTTACCACAGGAAGTCTTCTAATTCCCTTACTTCTTATGATATTCATGGCTTCGTAAAATGTCGTTTCTGGGTTCACAGTTGTGGGATTTAAGCTCATCACTTCTTTGACGAACATCCGATCACCACCTCAAAGAAAAAGGCCCCCACATGGGGCCTGTTTTCTACTTTACGGTCTTTTTACTGGCCCGCTGGTGCTGCCAGCAATCCGATCAAACCAACCACAACACCGGCAATGCCAGCCACGACACCAAGCATGGCCATTGTATAAGTGTCGTCCACCTTCTTTGTGCTTTCGACGACGGCGGCCTCCACATCACTTTTCCAGGGTTTGGAGTTGACTGTTTGCTGAAGCTCAGAAACATCCTGTTCGAGCTCACCGACGCGTTTGTTGGTGGAAACGACTTGACCTGCCACCGTTCCTATGTTCTCTTCAAGCCTTGAAATCTTTTTGGCGGCCTCTGAAAAACCTCTCATCTCAGAGTTAAGCCTATCCACGTCTGTCTTCAGCGAAGAAATCTGGCCTTCAACGAGAGATAGCCTGGCATCAAGCTGATTTGCAGTTGTTTCAAGCGCTTTTTTCACAGAATTTATGTCGCTCGCAACCTGGGTTTCAAGCGTTGCCATTCTTCCTTCAAGATCAACGAAGCTCTGTTTCAATGTGTTCAAAGCTTCTACACTGGTCTCTATGCTGCTCACTCTTTGTGAAAGAGACGCAACATCTGATTTCACAGAGTCGAAAGAGTTCATGGCGAAGTCAAGTCTTTCACTGAGTGAGTTGATCGAGCCTTTCAAGTCTGACAGGATTGTGGCGCTGACACGGGATTCGATCTCGGAGATAGCTTTTTCAACGGAACTTACCCTCAAGGCGAGATCGTTGTATTGTCCAGTGAGTTTATCGTCTGTTGTAGAAATCATCGCGGATAGTTCCTGCCTGACTTTCGATATTTCAACGATTGTGGTTTTCAGGTTTGAAACCTCGTTGAGCAGCGTCTGAAGGGTCTTGTCTGTCGTGGCGAGTTGTTCTTTGTTCTGCTGACTTTTCATCAAAGCGGTGCTGACAAGTTCTTCCATTGTAGACAACTTATTGAGAGCGGTTTTAATCTGGTCCGCCGAGACTGCGCTTTCGATTCTGTCCAGAGTTAGATCCATGAGCTTCTTCAACGCCACAGCGACCTGATAACGTGTCATGGGATTGTTGCCTTGAAAGGTCCCATCTGGCATCCCCGATATCACACCCATTCTGGAAAGCTCACTAACAGCTTCGTAAGCCCAATGATTCACCGGAACATCTGAAAACGTTGAAGCGAAAGAAACTGTAACACCTAAGAGTAGCAAAAGCACAAGCTTCTTCATGCACTCCACCTCCACCTGACATCTTTTCTACTGTATATTACCACACCGATGGCACATGTTCCTGTTTGTTAGACAGTGCGGTAGGCTTTGAGGTTCTGAAATGTTATAATTAATACAGACAATTATTGTCGGAGAAGGTGATCAAATGGGAATATCTCTAACACGTGTGGATGTGCTAACGGCTTTAGGACATGGAATTCTTTCATTTTTCAGTCCCTGCGCTGTCCCGCTTATTCCCTCTTTTATAGCGTTGTTGCTCTCTGAAAAGAGTTTGAAGGGATTTCTGAGAATTGTTGGCTTCTTTGTGGGTATATCGGGAACATTTTCGGTTCTCGGGGCTCTCTCTGGGCAAATGGGCGGATTGTTTACCAACGCTGTTGTTACGAGATATGTTGCGGGCAGCATTATCTTACTCATGGGACTGCTTTTTTTTCTTCAAGTTCGTGTTGTTAACTTCAAAGCTTTTAACCTTTGGAAGTACAGGACGGGTGGTTTTTTTGCGGGTATGTTTGTTGGGATCGGAATAGGACTGGTGTGGATACCATGTTCGAGTCCTATTCTCGCTTCGATACTTGTTTTGGCTTCAGCGAAGGAAACGGCTGTCAGAGGGGCGTTCATGCTCTTTGTTTACTCGCTTGGAATCTCAATTCCGTTTCTCACCATTGGGGGATTGGTAGCGAAGTTAATGTCGCGGTTTTCGCTTGGAGAAGCAAAATGGGAAAAGATCATCAGATATATCTCTTCGATTCTTCTTGGTTTAATAGGTGTCTTGATCATTTTTGGAAAATTGTTTTTTTGAAGAGGAGGAATATTCATGAAGCGTTTTTTAATTTTTGCAACTCTTTCGATTATTGGTGTTCTGAGTTTTGCGTCTTTGGAGCAGAATCTTGATACAGTCGCAGAGCTTGCCCGTATTGAACAGAAGATGTTGGGAATCATCTTCACCACGGCAGACTGTCCTTATTGCACCGCACTTAAAGAAGATGTCTTGACAGATGAACGAGTTTCTCTGCTGATTAGATCCAGTTTTCATTTCGTCGAGGTGGGGTTCGAGAACCCTCGCAGCACGGGCTTTTTTGGTGAAGAGATGAACTATGATCAGCTGTTTTCTTACCTCAATATCAGAGCTGTACCCACGATCTGGTTTTTTACCAGCGAAGGGACAAGTGTGGGTTACCTTCCAGGATACGCTGATGCCGATGTGTTCACAAAGGTGCTGGCATACGTATATCAAGAACTCGATGAAGATTTTCAGTCTTATCTTAAAAGAGAGGACAATTTTCGTGGTGAACAAAAGCTGATCAATGTCAGCAAGGATGAGGCTGAGTATGTGTTAAATAACGATTCAAACAGCGCTCTTGTGAGCGCTGTTCCCGATGTTTTTGATCCATACGTTGTTTATGTGACAGCAGATGAGTTAGTGGCGCAAAAGTTGGTTGAACTGGGAGCGTTCAGGGTTCTTTTGTTTTGACTGAAACACGCTTTTTCCTGAAGTTCAAATAAAGTCCAAGTATCAAAAGGAACATGAAAACAGCTATTAAAAGAATCACAGCCCAGGACTGGGACATCGTGTTGAACACTTTGTTCCAGTCTTTTGTTTGAAAATAAATGATCCAACCCACAGATGTTATGGACAGAATTCCTGCGCCCACAATAACTGAAAGAACTGTAACCACCTGAGTACTTTTTTTCAGAGCAACGAATCCACCAATCACACCAATTAATCCTGCAACAACAATGTGAATGACCTGCCAGTTGTCCTGAACAAACTGTGGAAATTTGTCCATTAATTCAAACCCCACGACTATCATATTCACTATGTAATACGTGAGAATACCTCCTGTGAAAAAACCCACTAAGAACATGACAGAAGCGTAAAGAATGTACATACCAACAGCCGTCAAAACCCCAATTACCGCTATCGCTATCATCTGATTTGTTGGATTCTGAAGAGCCCATTTTCCGAATGGTTCAATCTTATCTGCTAACAACGGAAACACCGCGTTAGTTCCCAGCAGAAAACCGAAAACCGCTATGGCTACCTTCTCAAAATAACGGGCGGCTACAACCAAGAACACACCCATCGGGATCACGAACCACCACTGTTCCAGGATCAGCTTCAAGTAGTCTTTCGAGGAATAGATTATGTTCTGAAGCTCCTCCATGCTTTTGCCCCCCTTTCTACTTAAGTAGTATAATCTGACTTGGTATTTTCAACAAAATATTCGAGTACAGGGGGAAACAAATGTGCAAGTTGCTGACAGGGCAAAGTCCTTGCCCACCTCAAGAACATTAGAGATCAATGCTCTTGCCCAGAAGCTTAGAAGTCAAGGTGTGGATGTTGTAAACATGACCGCTGGTGAACCCGATTTTCCAACTCCTCAACCAGTAATAGAGGCGGCTATTAACGCTTTGAATAGTGGCAAGACCAAGTATACAGCCGCAGCTGGTATACCAGAGCTCCGTCAGAAGATTGCGGAACGTGTTCAACAGCGATATCAAGTAAAGTGCAGTGCCAAGCAGGTGGTTTTGACAAATGGTGGAAAACAGGCTCTGTTCAACGCCGTTGCTTCCGTTATTTCAAGTGGCGATGAAGTTCTGCTCATCAGCCCCTGCTGGGTTAGTTATGAACCTCAGGTGGCTTTGATGGGTGGTGTGGTGAAATATGTTAAGACTAGCATAGAAGAAAATTTTCTACCCCGCGCGCAGGATGTAGCCGAGGCCGTGACACCCAAAACCAAAGCGATTATTGTAAACAGTCCAAACAATCCAACCGGTGCGGTGTATGGAAAAAAGACTCTTCAGAGTATAGCCAGCATAGCGTTCAGAAACAACATGATTATTATAAGTGATGAGGTTTACGACTCGCTGGTGTATGATGGAGAATACACTTCGCTTTACGGGCTCTGTCGTGGAGAAAATGTCATCTTGATCAACGCGTTTTCGAAATCTCACGCGATGACTGGATGGAGGGTCGGATATCTGGTCGCTCCGGAAGAGATCGCAGAATGCGTTTCCAAAATTCAGGCGCATTCTACTTCTAATGTGTGCACGATGTCGCAGTACGCGGCACTTGCAGCGCTTGACACTGATACGTCCTATATGAAAGAGAAATTCAGAAAGAGACGCGATTTTGTGGCTCAAGAACTATCAAAGATGAATCTTACCTTTTCAATGCCACGTGGAGCATTCTATTTTCTGATAGACGTGCGGAGCGCGACACAAAACGACACCGAGTTTTGTATGAAGTTACTCCGAAAATCCCACGTTGCCCTGGTTCCAGGATCCGCCTTTAATGCTCCGGGATACGTCAGACTTTCCTTCGCTTTAGATGAAGACAGCCTTAAGAAAGGCTTAGAAAGGCTTAAAGCGTTTTTGGGAGGGTAGAAATTGCTCAAAGAATTTCTCAAGAAGAACTGGTACCTTTATCTCCTCGGTGTGTTAGCGCTTGTATCCGTGGATACGCTTCAGATGTTCATTCCTCGCTTTGTTGGAAGGATCGTTGATTCTCTGAATTCACCTGTCATTAATATGGATTATGTGAAAGTTGCAACTGGCTGGATTGTCGGTATCGCTCTGGGCATGTTTGGCTTGAGATTTCTCTGGAGACTTTTCATAATAGGTACCGCGAGACAATTTGAGTACAGAACAAGAAACCTTTTGTTTGAGAAGTTGATGAACTTAACTCCCGGCTTCTTTGATAGATATCGATCGGGCGACCTGATGGCGCGCTTTACCAATGATCTTCAAGCGGTGAGAATGGCATTGAGCCGCGGTGTTGTTATGACCGTAGACGCGATCTTCATGGCGATAATGACGGTCATATTCATGGGAAACACCGTGAGTTGGCGCCTTACATGGCTTGCGATGATTCCCCTGCCTTTTTTGGCATTCGTTTCATTTTTCTTTGGAAGAATGATTCATAACCGCTACACGAGTGTTCGTCGCTCATTTTCTTCTTTGAGTGAGTTTGTAGAAGAGAATGTCTCGGGAGTGAGAATTGTCAAAAGCTTCTCAGCGAATGATAGAATTAGGGAGCATTTTCAGCAAAGAGCGTCGGATTACTTTCAGAAGTCGATGTCCTTAATCAGAATTTTCGGTGTTTTCTTTCCTTTGGTGACATTCCTGAGCGGGATGTCACAGTTTATCGCCCTCCGATTTGGTGGGGCAATGGTTATAAGCAACACTGTCTCTTTGGGAGAATTTATCGCGTTCACCAGCTATCTTGGCATGTTATCCTGGCCAATGCTTGCGTTCGGATGGGTTGTCAACACGGTTCAGAGTGGTAGGGCATCCTATAAAAGACTCAAGGAGATATTTAACGCCGAGCCTCAGGTGATAGAACCAAAAGTGCCCGTTGTAATCGATAAGGTAGATACAATTGAAATTAAAGATTTGTCTTACAGTTATCCCAATACTGAAAGAAAGGTTTTGAAGAGCATTAACCTCACCATCAAAAGGGGTCAGATGGTGGGGATAATAGGAACAGTTGGCAGTGGTAAATCCACTCTTGTGAAGTTGATGGCTAAGCTGTATCCAGTGGAAAGAGGCAAAATATTTGTCAATGGGATAGATATAAATGACATTCACTCCAAAACAATAAGAGAGCTGGTTGCTTACGTGCCTCAAGAGTCGTTCCTGTTCTCAGACGAAGTGCAGAAAAACATAGCCTTTGCTCAGGAACAGTTCTCATTTGAAGAGGTGCTTCGTCACGCCAAATTGGCGTCAGTTCACGATGATATCGAGAAATTTTCAAAAGGTTACAAAACCGTCGTTGGGGAGCGAGGGGTAACCCTCTCTGGTGGCCAAAGACAACGTGTTACCATAGCGAGAGCTTTGATGAAAAATGCTGACATATGTGTGTTTGATGACTGCCTTTCAGCGGTGGATCCCGAAACGGAAGAAAAGATAATCTCAACGCTCAGAGAGGAGCTGGGCAAGAAGACTATGGTTATTATCACCCATCGGTTGAAAGTTCTTAGAAATGCTGATACCATATATGTTTTCGATAAAGGCAGGATTGTACAATTTGGCAGTCATGAGGAGCTTGTGCGTTCAGGAGGTCTTTACAACAGGATGTATCAGAAGCAAATGATAGAGGAGGAGCTGGAAGATGAATCGTAGCTTTGCGTTTGTACTTCTGTTTCTGTGCTCTATTGTGCTTGGTTCGGTGAGTTATCACTTCGAAGAGTCAAATCTTGTGATCTCTTTTCCAGAAGAAGAATGTGATTCCATTAAAATTACATTATTAAACACGACATTCGTTGTGAGCGATAACGAAGTGAAAGTACCTTGGGAAAAAGATTTGAACATTGTGATAAACGTTACCCCAGTTTTGAATGGAAAAGAGAAGGAAACAGTTCAGCTCGAGGTTAATGCGAGTAGGGACTTGCCTCCCAAAATATCGTTGAAGATACCAAAGGTTCTCTCACTCGGAAAATTGCAAATCCCCCTTCAAATCGTAGATGATTGGGACAGTTTCGAGGATCTGGAATTCGAAATTCAACTCGATGGCAGTGAATTACCACTCAAAGGAAGGTTCATAGAACTCGATGGATTTCTGATGCGTGAAGGTAACCACACGTTGAGGGTGTCTTGCACTGACTCGTCTTCCAATACCGTGCAGGAAACGTATTTGTTCACACTCTCTTCTGCGGTACCCAAAGCTCCTGCTCTCAGCGCGACTGATTTCAAAGTTCTCACCACGAATGATCACAGAGTATATTACTTCTCAGAAGGAAAGCTGCTGGTTTCCACGATAAGAGGATCTAACCTCCCCACGCGCAGTGTGATGCTGATAAGTGATGTCAATGAAGCTGGAAATGAGGGGCCTGTTTCTTTGGTGTACAGGGAGCCTGATTACCTGCCCACCGATGTGAGATCCCACATCATATCTTTGGAAAGCTGTGTGTTGAGCGCGTCAGCGCAGACTGTTGTTGGGAAAGTTGTTTTACCTGTAAACTCCTTTGTAGTCATTAAAAGAGGGACTCGGGTCAACGTGCCCGAAAACTGCAGTGTTATTGTCAGGGGAACGCTTGTTGTTGAGCCTGGTGCGCGCGTTCAGGGCAATGGACAGATTGTCGTATCAGATGGAGGCGCGCTTGTTGTAAAAGGCGCCACTTTGGATGTAAGCGTCATCACCAATGGAACATGTGTTCTGTGGTTGGAAAATCAAAACCTGCACGCAGGACAGATTACTATCAGCAAAGCTCTTGCAGTTGGACTGAAAAATGTTTCTGTGGATTGTCTTGGTGTAGAATCTGTGGACCGCATGTGGATTACTAATTGTCAGATAGGCTCGCTCTCAGTGAATGACATCTGTCAATTTATGATCACTGACAGCCAGTTGTCTTCGCTGAACATTTCTCAGTTTTCCAGAGGGCGGATAGTTAATTCTGTCATCTATTCAAAGGAACTAGCGCTGAAAGTGGAAAAAATGTCTTATTTAGAACTCGTTGACTGCTGGCTCTCAGGAGGGACGTGTCTGCAAATTCACGATTTTTCCTTTCTTAAAATAAGGCGAAGCCAACTCAATGGTGATATTGGAATTCTTGCTAAAAATTATTCTGTGATCAAATCGTTCGCTGCGGTGATCTCTGCTGAAACTGCTATTTCACTGGAAGACTCAAAAGCGGTCCTTTTATCTTCTCCTGTGATGGGAGATGTGATAAAGCTTGGAGTCTCAGAAGTCTCAATGTGATTTTAACTCGGACATTTTCAGAGGAATAAGACTCAAAGATGCTGGGAAAAGTCACAGACCGAATCATGCGACATCGCTTCTGGCATGGTACGTCAAACTTAGAAAAAATACACTCTCAGTAGTCGAACTTGGCTGCGGGAGTGGTATTTTGTCTATATACCTGGCAAAGGCGCATGGAGTAAAAGTAACTGGCATTGAAAAAAGCGCGCTTCTTGCTGAGATTGCCAGGCTTTCGGTTGGAGAAAACAGGATGTCCGATCTGGTCGAAATAAGAAATTGCTCTTGTGGAGAAGTGAAGAGTTGTTTCAAGGCAGAATCGTTTGATGCCGTGGTATCCAACCCACCTCATCACTTGTTCAACGTTCCAAGCAAGGATCCTGTGAGAAGACAAACGAGAACAGCGACTCTAAAGACGCTTGAGGAGTTCGTCTTCGCGACATCCTATTTGTTGAAAAACAGGGGTGAATTCTACTATGTGGTTTCCGCTGAACACCTGCTGTCATGGATTGAGCGACTCAACGAAAGATCGCTCCGAGTAAAGAATATTAGATTTGCTCATGGGAAATTCTCGTCAAAAGCCGAATTGGCTCTCATAAGGGGTGTCAAAAATGGGGGCCCCGGTCTCATTGTTGAGCCCCCGGTTTTTCTCAGAAAAGATTGAGTTCCTTAAGGCCTTTCTCTATGATTTCCTTAGTGTCACGAGCAATAACCAGCTCTTCGTTGGTGGGAACCACAAGAACGGCGACCTTTGAATCGGGTGTTGATATAATAGCTTCCTTAGACTTGGAGTTGTTTTTCTCTTTATCAATCTTCACGGAGAGATATTCCAAATAATCACACACTCTTTCACGCACGATGGGAGAATTTTCACCAACGCCGGCCGTGAAGACTATCGCATCAACACCATTCATCGCGGCGGTGTAGGCACCTACGTATTTCACAATTTTGTAAATGTAGATTTCAAGTGCCATTTTGGCAGCTTTATTCCCTGATTCAGCGGCCTCTTCTATATCTCTCATATCAGAGCTGAGCTGTGATATTCCCAGCACACCGCTCTCTTTGTTAAGAACATTGTACACTTCTTTCAAGTTCATGTTCAAAGATTCCTGCATGTACACTACGATGGCAGGATCTATATCTCCACATCGGGTGCCCATGACAAGCCCTTCTAAGGGGGTAAAACCCATAGACGTGTCAACGGATCTGCCGTTCATAATTGCGCTGATTGAAGCGCCATTTCCAAGATGACAGGTTATAACCTTGAAGTTACTGTAGTCCTTGTTCAAAATCTCCGCGGCCCGCTTTGAAACGTATCTATGGCTGGTACCATGGAAACCGTATCTTCTTATTCTATGCTCCTGATAAAATCTATAGGGTATCGCGTAGATGAACGCTTTCTCTGGCATAGATTGGTGGAAAGCTGTGTCAAATACGGCAACTCCAGGTGTATTTGGAAGCATCTTCTGAGTTGCCAAAATTCCCATTATGTTTGGGGGATTGTGAAGAGGTGCAAGATGGCTGTTTTCCTCTAAAGCTTTTAGTACCTCTTCATCGATGAGAACAGAACTGGCAAAACGTTCTGCTCCGTGTACGACTCGGTGTCCCACCGCCGATATTTCGCTGAGATCTTTGATTACTCCCCATTCCTTATCTGTCAAGGTTTCAAGAATGAGTTTTAGCGCCTGTTCGTGGTCTTTCATCTCTCTGTCCAGAACAAGCTTTTTGGTATCGAGCTTGTGAATCAGCCTGCTTCCACTTATGCCTATTCTTTCTGCTAATCCTTTACACAGTACTTTTTCTCCATCCATATCTATAAATTGATATTTGACGGAAGAACTGCCCGAATTGACTACGAGTATTTTCACAGTTTCACTCCTTTCAGCCTCTTCCTGCGGAGTCGAATAGCTCCATCTTTTGCGTTACAACATCGTAAATACCCTTCATTACCGGCTTGAAAAACTTTCTGGGATCTATTTCTGACCTCATCTCCTGGAGGGCTTTTCTCATTTGGCCTACAAAAGAGATTCTTAAATCGGTGTCTGTGTTTATCTTATTTATTCCAAGCTCGATCACCTTTTTGAGCATTTCTTCAGGAACACCTTTTGCACCCTTAATATCGGCACCAAAACTGTTTGCGAATTCAACAAGATCAGCGGGAACAGCGGAGGCTCCATGCAAAACAAGGGGAAGATCTGTTAGAGACTTGACCTTCTCAAGTCGCTCCAGATCCAGGACGGCTTCTCCATGAAACTTGAAAGCCCCGTGACTTGTTCCTATGGCTGGAGCCAAAAAGTCAACTTCTGTTTTTTCAACGAAGACCTTGGCTTCATCGGGATCAACGAGAACCGATTCTCTTTCCACGATGTTGTCCTCAATTCCCTTGAGTTTACCCAGTTCAGCTTCAACCGAGACACCAACGGCATGCGCTATTTCCACGACCTTAGAGGTTTCTCTTAGGTTCTCTTCAAATGGAAGATGAGAGGCGTCTATCATCACAGAACTGTAACCTGCCTTGATTGCGGCAAGGATATATTCCATATTCCTTCCGTGATCCAGATGCAAAGACACAGGCACACTCATCTTATCAGCGAAAGCTCGGACCATATGAACGAAGATTTCGGCTCCTCGAAGCGGCACTCCTGCTCCTGCATATTTGATTGCACCTTCGCTGGTTGCCACTATTACTGGGGAACGGTTGTCTTCAGCGGCCAAAAGAATCGCCTGAAGAAATTCAAGGTTGTTAACGTTGAAAGCACCCACGGCGTAACGCCTTTCATTCGCATCGGAAAGAATTTCTTTCGTATTGACATATGGCATTTTTTCACCTCCTAAGTTTTCATATTTTATTGTAACGCCCATCAGGCAATAAAGCAATTTTCCCTTTTATTTCAAGCTCGGTTAACTTGGATAGTATGTCTTCTATCTGACTATTTGTGAGTTCTGCTATTTCGTCAATGCTCAGAGGACCATTTGAAAAGAGGTTCAGCATTGGATCTTCAACTTTGGCGTTTTGAGGAGATCTCAATCCAAACATAGTCCACAGCAGTGGGATGCTCACTATAGGGTGAGCTCCACAACTGATCAGCATGTTGCATCCCTCACTCGATCTGCGATTCACATCACCAGGCAGAGCCAAAACATCTCTACCAATTTCAGCGGCTATAGTGCTTGTTATCAAAGCTCCACTCTTCAGTGGGGCTTCTACAACTATTGTTGAAGACGCCAGACCGGCAATGATCCTGTTTCTTGCAGGGAAATTCTGTTTCTGAGCGCTTGTTCCAAATGGAAATTCGCTGACAATGCATCCCTTCTTTATTATTTCTCTGTACAGATGTGAATTTGAAGCTGGATAGCAAACATCTACTCCTGTTCCCAAAACCGCGATAGTATATCCGCCATTAAGGGCGGTTTTGTGAGCCTGAGAATCTATGCCGAAAGCCATTCCACTCACAACGACCATACCCATCTTGATAAGCTCGTCAACGATTTTCTCAGTCATTGAAAGTCCATAAGTTGTTGCTTTCCGCGTTCCAACAACGGCCACACATTTCTTCTTTAAGAGATCTGGGTTTCCAAGATACGTCAAAACAGGTGGAGGATCGTGTGTTTCTTTCAAAAAGGGAGGATAGGCCTCATCCCAATATGTGATTATCCCGCCCCCACACTTTTGAAGACGCTTGTCTTGTTCTTCTAAAAAGGCAGGATTAAAAGTCTTTTTGAAACGAGTCGCTTTGCCGTTGTTTTCATCAGAATGTAGCAGCTCATCGATGCAGGAATAGCGCTTAATGATCCTTTCAAGCTCTTCAACGTTGAAACGCCCAAACTTTCTGAGTGCAAGTATTTCAAGATTTTCCACTGTTTTCAAGTATCTCCTTTATCTTTTCGGACACGCCTGAAGCTTTTCCAGGCAAGCACAGCGTAGGCTTTGCTTTATTTGCCACAACAGCACGTGCGTAAGCTTCGCATCCGGCGTAACCGCAAGCACCACAATTTGCGCCGGGCAGGACCTCTACTATCATCTTGACTCTTGGATCTTCTTTAACCTCAAACTTTTTCGCAGAGAAAGCCAGAAATATTCCAAAACTTAAGCCAAGGACGCCCATCAGTATCACTGAGTAAACTATTGTCAATTTGATCACTCCTCATAACCTAATAAGTCCTTGAAATCCCATGAACGCCATAGACATTATCGAAGCAAGAATCAATGCTATGGGAACTCCCTCGAACGGCTTGGGCAAATCATACAATTCCAGCCGTTCTCTCATTCCTGCGAAAATCACCAACGCGAGCAAAAAGCCCAATCCTGCGCCCAAAGCGTGAAAAACTGATTCCAACAAACTGTAACTCTGCTGGGCATTCAGTATTGCGACTCCCAAAATAATGCAGTTCGTGGTTATTAAAGGAAGATATATTCCAAGAGCTTCATAGAGTCCCGGACTATTTTTTCTCAAAAAGAGCTCTACGAACTGGACGAAGGTTGCTATTACAAGAATGAAGGTAATAATGGTGAGAAACTCAAGTCCCATTTTCACGAGTAGAATATTGACAAACCACGTTATCACTGATGACATCACGAGCACAAAAGTGGCTGCGAATCCCATACCCACAGCAGTGTCCATTTTCTTTGAAACTCCGAGAAAGGGGCAAATTCCGAGAAACTTTATGAACACATAGTTGTTTACCAGAAGAGCTGAAAGCAGTATAAGAAAGATTCTGCTCACTTAGAACCACCCCGTTTCTTACGAGTGATGCCGATATAGGCAAATAATGCGGCAAGCAGCCCAAGTGTCATGTAAGCACCGGGAGGCAAGATCATTAAGAAGATGTTGAATTTCTTTCCCCAGAGTTCGAGACCAAAAACTGTCCCACTTCCCAGTAATTCCCTCACACTTCCAAGCAGAACGAGTGAACCAGTGAAGCCCAAACCCATTCCCAATCCGTCGAGCATTGATCTGCCTATGCTGTTTCGGGATGCGAAGGCCTCTGCTCTTCCCATTATAAGACAGTTCACAACGATCAAAGGAATGAACAGCCCCAGTGTTTTCCACAGATCATAGGTGAAAGCGTGCATGAGCATATCGACGATAGTCACAAAGGAAGCTATAACAGTTATAAATATGGGTATTCTTATATTTTTTGGAACAGCCTTTCTGATGGCTGAGATGACTATGTTAGACATTGTCAACACAGCCGTTGTGGCTAATCCCATTCCCAAACCGTTGAGAGCACTTGTTGTAACCGCAAGAGTAGGGCACATACCAAGCACTTGGACATAGGTGGGATTTTCTTTGAAGAAACCCTTTGAAAATTCTTTTAGAGAGCTCACTGTTCTGAACCTCCCATCCTTTTTACGAGATACTCGTACATGGTATTTATGGAGTTGACAACAGCTCTTGGTGTGATTGTTGCTCCTGTCATGACATCGCTGACTTTGACAATACCGTTCTTCTTCGCTTCATCGGGCGGCAGATCCGGAGACCCCACATCTTTGTCGACATTTACGCCATTTTCAAGTACTGTGCTGTCCAGAGGGTAAAACCTCTTTTGAATCGAACTGTCCGCAATCTTAGCTCCTAAACCGGGTGTTTCTTGAGAGTATTCAATAACCTTTATGGAATGCAGGGAAATACCCTTGTTGTCTTCCACAAAACTTGCGACAGTCACAACAGGACCTCCGAAACCAATGGAAGAACCAGTAACGACGTAGATCTTTTGATTCGAAACTTCAAAAACATACACAGGAGATAACACCTTGCCTTTATCAGTTTCATAAAGAATTTCATCAGTTGACTTGGTGTTAAAGACGGTGTTTTCAATTTCTGAGATTGGAACAAGGTAGCTGCCATTTTCATCTTTTAAGACATGCTCCACCGCCTGTGTTTTATTCTTGAACTCGGCTGAGGTTATGCGATCCTTTGTGATGCTGTAAACCAAACCCAGCCCGAGTCCCGCAACAGCGCAGTATGTCATTAAAATAAGGCCGGTTTTGAAAAATCCCTTCATGTTTTCACCTCACCAAAAACCCTTGGTTTTGTAGCTCTATCTATTAGTGGAACAAGGCCATTCATAATCAGTATTGACAGGGAGACTCCTTCAGGGTAGCCCGCGAAAAGGCGGATTACCATCGTTATGACACCACATCCAATTCCGAAAATTGCTTGACCTTTTAATGTCATAGGGCTGGTAACCATATCGGTTGCCATAAAAAGCGCTCCGAGAAACAACCCTCCAGATAGAATGTGAAATAGAGGGCTCCCAAATCGCTCTGGGTTTATCAGATACATAACTGAAGCGACAAGAAAAACAGTTCCAATATACGTTGAAGGAACAGTGAGTGTTACTCGCTTTCTGACCACAAGATAAGCGAATCCAATCAACAAGAGAAGAGCGCTTGTTTCGCCTATACATCCACCGACATTTCCAATAAAAAGATTCCAGTATCCTGAGCTCTCTATCGCTTTACTGAATCCCTGTTCTTTGAGAATTCCAAGTGGTGTGGCTGAAGTTACAACATCCCAGGGCATTTTGGAAAATGGTATTTTGGGAGCTACCCAAGTTGTCATGTAGGTGGGAAAGGACATGAGCAGAAAGGCTCTTCCAACCAGAGCGGGGTTGAAAAAGTTCTGCCCAATTCCTCCAAATGCTTGTTTTGCAACACCTATAGCCACCATGACTCCTATGAGGATCAACCACCACGGCGCTATGGGGCTCAAGTTGAGAGCAAGCAGTAAACCCGTGACAGTGGCACTTCCATCGGGTTTAAAGTCCTTTTGTTTTCTGAGAATTCTGACGATGAACATTTCTAAAAATTCGGCAAAAAACGCTCCGATGATACACATTATAAGGGAGTACCATCCAAAAAAAATCACAGCACCTATCACAGCCGGCATCAAAGCGATGAGCACGTCTATCATGATCTTTCGGACAGAATCGTCAGTTCTAACATGTGGTGCGTTAGCAACAACCAACTTCATTTCTTACCACCTCTCAACGCCAAGTAAACTTTTTTTGCAAGCTTGATGGAGCGCACATGATCGATTTTCGAAGGACAGTCGTAAGCACAGGATCCGCATTCAATACAGTTCAAAAGCCCGTTGTTTACGGCATCGTCGTATCTTTTCTTGGATGAAAGCAAGTTTAGAAGGTATGGTTCCAATCCCATTGGACATGCGGTAATACATTTTCCACATCTGATGCAGGGCTTTTCCTCCCAGGGTTTTGAGGCGCGCAGTGCAGTTATTCCCGAAGTTCCTTTGAGTACAGGTGTTTCGAGCTTGTTCACAGCTATTCCCATCATAGGTCCGCCAAGAATGACACGTTCAGCGTCTTCTGTTATTCCACCAGCTTCCAGCAATTGTGATATTGGAGTTCCTATTCGCACAATTGCGTTGAAAGGCTTTGTGATAGCTTCTCCTGTTACCGTGAGACCTCTTTCAACAAGCGGCATGCCATCAACCACCGCTTTTTTGATCGCGATAATTGTTCCCACGTTTTGAACCACCACACCAACATCCATGGGCAGTCCCCCTGCGGGAACTTTTCTTTTAGTTATAGCGTGTATAAGTTGTTTTTCTGCCCCTTGCGGGTACTTTGTTTTCAATGCGTGCACTTTTATAGGAGTATTTTTGAAAACCTTTCTCAGGTGTTGAACGGCATCCATTTTGTTGGACTCAATTCCTACGTGTGCTTCTTTCACAGAGAGAACTTTCATGGTTATCAATATTCCTTGAAGCATTTCTTCGGCATTTTCGAGCATCAGTCTGTAGTCTATGGTCAGGTATGGTTCACACTCAGCTCCGTTTATGATGAGTGTATCTATTCTCTTTTCCGGGGGAGGGCTGAGTTTCACATGAGTGGGGAACATGGCACCTCCCAAACCCACAATGCCGGCTTTCTTAATGATTTCAAGAATTTCTTCTTTGGACGAACTCTCCCACACCTTTCTTTCCAATAATTCCCATTCCTCTTCGTCATCAGTTTGTTCTATGACGACAGCCTCCATGGGTTTTCCGTGAACAGGATGATAGATCTTTTCTATGTTTTTCACCACACCTGTCAGTGGTGAGTGAACGTACGCAGAGATGAATCCTGATGGTTCTCCAATGATCTGGCCGGTTTTGACCCGATCTTCTTGCTTAACAACGCATTTTGCCGGAGCTCCAGCATGGTTAGAAAGAAACACGTAAACAGTTTTCGGTATGGGAAAAATCTGTATCTTTTGTTCCCTGGCTAACTCTTTCTTCTCAGGAGGATGTACGCCTCCTTTGAATGTTAGTAATCTCACTCAGTCACCTCCTCAAGTGTGATTGTCGATGACTCTGATGTACTGTTGAACATCGTTTTCAGAGAAACTTTGAGGTCTTTCAACAATCTCTCTGTATGAATGTTGTATAGTACACCATTTGGTTTTTCATTGTAAAAGGGTCTTGTGCAGTCAGGACAGCCACTTGTCAGAAAAGCTCTTTCAGGTTCTTTTGGAAGCTGTTTGAAGCCTGCCAACGTGTTTCCATCAAAAATGAAGTTTTCTAAATTGTAACCGGAGTAAATCATGTAGCGGGCCAACTGTATTTTTCTGTACCGAAGCACGCTTGGCCTTTCTCTGTTTTGTAGCGCTGTACCTTTAATTGGAGTGAAAGCAAACAAGGCAGTAGTGACATTTATCTCTTTCAGCTTGGAAAACAGATTTATGATTTCCCTGTCAGTCTCTCCAAGACCCACGATTATATGTGTCGTTATCTTGCCAGAAAATTGTGAGGAAGAACTCCTTAAAAGGTCCAGTGTATTCTGTAGCGTCCCTCCTCTGATCGTCGTGTACAGCCTCGGGGTCGCAACATCCAGGGACACGCTCACTCTATCCGCGCCCGCAGCGAAGTATTCTTCCACTTCGCGAATATTTTTCGCTCTCACTGAAACAGAGACTCTCATATCTTTGAACAAGCTCAGCAGAGTGAGCACATCCTTTTTGTATCCTCTGTAGGATACAGTCTGCAGGCATATTCGTTTGAAACCACTGCTGAGTACCCTACTGACAAGGTTTTCTATATCTGGTACTTGTGGCCAGACCACACGGGAGAGAGAATTTCCATTGCAGAGAGATGAACGAGCATGCGTGCAGTACTGGCAGTTGAAGATGCATTTTCCATCTAACATGAAATAGGCAGTTTTCAGACCTTCTGGAATGGGTCCGTTCTTAAAACCAATCTTTGCTGCCGTTCCTGCCGATGCCCTTAATATCAATGCGAACCATCCTCCAGCGCATAGGTGTAGTTCCCATAGCATCCTTCGAGTACCACTGAAGTACCCTGTTGTTGGACGTAAAAACCGTTAACTCTTTCTGGTAAGTCCATTTTCTTTTTCATTCTCATGAAAAGACTGCTCGCTGATCGAGATGCTAACTCCTTCTCAAATGCCCACAACAGTTTTTGATCTTGATTTGTTTTGCAGTTCAAAACGACTCCAAAAGCAACTGAAACCAGGAGCAGTCCTATTAGTACATCTACGAAAATGTAGCCGCATATTTTCATCACATTGGAAAAAAGAAATATGAAATTATGAAAACTATTCCAAGAATCATCACAGTCAAGAGAAATGCGATCAAAAAGTCTCCACCGGCCGATTTCTCACGAATCACATTTTGTACAATGCGTCTTGAGCTAAGTGCTTGAGGCTGCTCTTGAACCATTTCTTCGAGTTCCTTTTCCCATTTTTTCTCATTTTGTGAAGCTACTTTCATTTCATAGCGCTGATAATCGGACATGATTTTCAGATTCTTGGGAACAAGACATCTCGCTAAGAGACCATCACTCATATCCACTTTGAGAAGATAAAAATCACGTCTACTTGTTTTCACAAGCTCTTTTGCAACAAGAGTTCCAGCAAGTGGCACACTGTTTTTACCTTCAAAAAAATTCTTTGGGAAAAGCTTTTGAAGCCTCTCCATGAGTTCTGGATCTCTTGCGTTGATAACAACAAAGAACACGGGGTCTCCGATGTCAAACTCGGTTATGCTTCTACCGGCGATCGGATCCACGATTGGAAAGGCTTCGGGAAGACTCGCGATGTCGGGTCTCTTCATGATCTCTTGAACATTACTGTCATCGAGATCCTCCCATATATGAAGAAAACTCATTGCCGATATTTCTTCGTATTTGAGAGTAGAAAATTCCACTGTTATCTCCATCTTCAGTGACCAGTCCTTTGTCAGCTCTTCGAGAATGTAGTGCACCAGATCTGAGTCGTTATCCCTGAGAGCAGCGGAGAGCTCTGAGCCGAAAAGAGAAGGACCCTTTCGTACTATATACGTTTTTACGTAATTACAGAATTCCCTCGAAATATCGGCTGTTTCCGGGATTTGGTTGAAAAGCCTTGTTTTGGTTTCGTTGAATGTTTTCATAAAGGTTGTGTAGTCTTCAGAAAGATCTATTTTCAAAAAGTTTGCGTATCTCGAAGGTACGGCAATGAAATCATATTCAGGAGGCTGATTCATCTTTCCAAATAAGAAACCCACAATGTTTTCGGCTGTCAATCTGCTTCTAAAGAGTACCTTCACAAAATAGAAATCCAGATTTGATCACTCCTTGTGTAGTACAAAACTCCCTGAAGGGATCTCCAAACTCTCGAAATCAGATTCATTCACGCCTATTCCAATGACGCAGTTTTTGCCCACAACGGTTCCCTGTGGAATTTTTGCTTCCATACCAACGACCGTTATATCTCCTGCATACACGTTGCTGTCAAGCTGATTGGGAGCATTTTCTCCCACACCGATCTTAACATTTTTTGAGATGAAAACATTTTCTGCAATTATGGCATTCTCTATCGTTGAGTTATCTTCGATAACACTGTTGGTCATAACGATGCTATTTCTTATTATGCATCCGTTTCCCACTTTAACACCTTGGAAGATGACAGAGTTTTCCACACCCCCACTTATTTCACAGCCCTCACTTATTATAGAGCTTATAACAACTGCGTTAGGATCACAGTAAGCTGGCGACATTTCTTCAGTCTGTGTATAGAATCGCCAGTTTGCATCGTATAAGTTCAGAGGAGGAACAGGCTTTGTGAGTTCAATGTTGCTTTCCCAGTAAGATTTTATAGTTCCAACATCTCTCCAGTAGCCCGAGAAGCGGTATGAATAAAGATCTCGACCATCTTTCAGCATCTTGGGTATCACGTCGTGCCCAAAGTCGTGGTTGCTCGCCTTATCTTTTCCATCGCGCTCGAGATATTCTTTCAGAAATTTCCAGTTGAAAACGTATATTCCCAAAGACGCCAAGTTTGATTTCGGATTACTTGGTTTTTCCTGGAACTCAATGATCTTCGACGAAGGATCTGACACTATTATCCCAAATCTGCTTGCCTCGGTGATAGGCACTTCTATGCAAGCGATAGTTGCTTCGGCTCCATTGGAGATGTGGAAATCCACCATGTCGTTGTAATCCATCGCATAGACATGATCTCCGGAGAGTATCACAACGAAGTCTGGATTGAATCTATCAACAAATTCCATATTTTGAAAAACCGCATCGGCAGTGCCCTTGTACCATCCCCCCATGCCGCCAAGAAATGGGGGTAATATAGTAACTCCGCCTTTCTTCCTGTCCAGATCCCACGGCTTTCCTATACCAATGTGATTGTTCAAGATATGAGGTCTGTACTGGGTCAAGACACCGATGTTGTATATACCGGAGTTAACACAGTTGCTGAGAGTGAAATCTATGAGTCTGTACTTACCTCCGAATGGAACAGCCGGTTTTGCTATTTTTTCTGTAAGCACTCCCAGGCGTTTCCCGTGCCCTCCAGCGAGTATCAACGCAATCACTTTTCTCACATTACCACCTTCACAGTACTGTTCTTTTTTCGACAACAGAAGGGAGGTTCTCCCCTACAAGCTTCATTTGCTGGCGAACGATCACTTCTTTGTCGAGAATAGCATTCTCAACCAAGGCGCCTTCTTCTATAGTGCATTCTTGCATGATTAGAGATCTTCTAACAGTTGAACCAGCTTTTACAACAGCTCCTCGAAACAACACAGAGTTCTCAACTTTACCGTTCACAATACAACCATCTGAGACCACAGAGTTGACGACTCTGGCGTTGAGACCAATTTTAGGAGGTGGAAAATCTTTCAGTTTTGTGTAAATCTTGCCGTAGTTGTAAAACAGCTCTTTTCTGATCTGTTTGTTCAAAATGTCCATGTTGATTCTGAGGTATTCTGTGATTCCCTTCTTTATGTTGCGCCAGTATCCATCAAAGACAAAAGCCTGAATGTTCAGCTTGTTCAAATTTGAGATGATGATGTTGAGCAGGTCATGTTCCCCTGATGGAACAAATGAGTAAAGAAGTTCCATCAACAACTGTTTTCTCAAAAAATAAATTCCCAGGAATGCGATGTTTGATTTCGGTTTCTGCGGCTTTTCTTCAATAGATACGATTCGAGTTCCAGAAAGCTCAACGATTCCGTATTGCGATAGATCATAACTGGAGTCCATTTTCTTAACAAGCAGTGTTATATCGGCTCTTGTAGACATGTGAAAGTCAAACACGCGTGTAAAATCTATTTTGTATATGTGATCGCCGGATCCTATTAGCACGTGACTCTCTTCCCCGCGCCTCAGGAGTGTCATATTCTGGTAAATTGCATCTGCTGTTCCTCTGTACCAGTACTCATCGTGCTCGCTGAGATAAGGTTGAAGGAGGAAAAGTCCGCCGTTTTTTCTGTCGAGGTCCCACTCTTTTCCCGAACCGAGGTGATCCATCAAACTGCGTGGATTGTATTGAGTCAAGACTCCTACCTTGTTTATACCGGCATTAACCATGTTACTCAAAGTGAAATCAATAGCTCTGTATTTTCCGAAAACTGGCACGGCAGCACTCGTGCGTTTTGAAACAAGAGCGCCGAGTTTATCACTTTTACCTCCCGCGAGTATTAAGCCAAGTATCCTCAAGAAAAACCCCTCCATTGGTATTTTAACACTCAGCACACATCATTCTTGAAGTTTTGTTCTAAAATGTTAATTGAAAGGAGCTGAGAATTTTGTGGTACCCAGGACACATGGCAAAAACGATCGCACAACTCGATAAGCTGAGAAAAGTTACTGATCTTGTTATTGAAGTTGTGGATGCGAGAGCTCCCATCGCAACACGATCTTACAACAAAGGACCTGTTAAGAAAAAGCGGAGCTTAGTGATTCTCGCTAAATCGGATTTGGCAGATCCCCTTGTGACAAAACAATGGCTTTCCTGGTACGAATCAAGACAACAGGCCGCATTTCCCATTTTCAAGGGTATTTCTAAGAAGGAAATAGTGAAATTCCTTTCCAGAGTTCTTCGCACTAAAGATTATTTCGCTGTGGTAATAGGCGTTCCGAATGTAGGTAAGTCAACATTTATCAACACATTGAAGGGACAGAGATCTGCGACTGTTGGCGCTGTTCCCGGTATTACGCGTGGGGTGCAGTGGTTTTTCGTATCTGACAAGCTCAAGGTGCTTGATACTCCAGGACTTCTGTTACCAAGAATATGGAGTTTAGATCTCAGTGCGAAGCTCTTACTGTTGGGTTGTGTAGATAAAGACCATGTCGGTCCAAATGTGATCGAGCGTGCAATTGATTTGTTTTTAAAGACAACTGGAGCTTCCGATATGTCTTCTCATGAATTTGTTCAAAGCTTTGCAAAGAAGCGCGGAATGGTGGCTAAGGGAGGTATTTTTGATCTGAACAGGGCTACTGCTGTTTTGCTGAATGAAATTGCAAGTGGTAAATGGGGGCGTTTCTCACTTGAAAAACCAGAGGAAGTGATGGAGTGAAAACAGCAATTGTGTATCTTCCCATTAAACCAGAAAAGGCAAAGGAAATGAATCTTCCCTTAAAGGTACCTGTTCTTGCAAAGGATTTGCCCAAAATTCTGGACGAAAATACCATACCAATTGATGTCTTGATTAGAGGGTTAGAAGCTCAGTTCGAGATCAGTAAAGATGAGTACTACCTGTCGTATCTTTTGTATTTTTACTATGAGAAAGTAAAGATATTCATGAATAAAGGAGATTATCGGGCAGCGCAGGAGCATTTGCGGAAAGCGGGGGCTTTGAAGAAGGACTATCGCTATGATTTCTTTTCAGGTATCCTAAGCACAAAAACAGGTGATTATGATTCAGCAGAGATCTATCTCAGGTCAAGTGTATCTAAGAATCCCAACTTCGCTTTGGCGCATTATGAACTTGGTAACTTGCTGTATATTCAGAAGGATTTTCAAGAAGCTATTTCCGAGTACAAAAAATCTCATGATCTTGACAGAGACTTCTTACTGCCGCTTTTGAGAATAGGAGATTGCTGTATGGAGATGGGTAACCTTCATGATGCCAAGAACTTTTACAAACTCGTGGTAGAAAAAGATGAAGATTTCTTCGAAGCCCATGCGAGGCTGGGTGTGTTGTACAACGTTCTTCAAAGCTACAGGAAGGCGGAGAATCACCTAAAAGCCGCGCTGAAAATAAACGAAAATGACGCGGACACGAAGCTGAATCTGAGTCATACTCTCATAAGATTGGGCAAGCACTTTGAGGCGCTTGAGATTCTCAATCAGCTTTGTAAAGAAAGCGATAACCCGATCTATCTGAATGAATACGCTCTGCAATTGAGAAGATTGGGATTCTACGAGCAGGCAGTTGAGGAAATTGAGAAGGCGAAGCAGAAAAGCGATGATCCGTATATATCGTATAACCACGCTCTTCTCACCGTATTTGTAGATCTTGATAAAGGTAAACAACTTTTGAAAAGGGTTCCTAAACAGTATAGTGACAAAGCGAAAGAACTGCTGTTTTTTCTTGAAAGGTGGCGCTTCGATCAGATAGAAGCACCAGATTGGTTGAAGGAAACTGTCGAGAAGATCGAGCCGTTCTTACAGCCAGATGTGGATCTTGTGGGACTGGCGCACCTTCTGGAAAGCACTCCGAGAATCGAGCAACTTCGCAACGGATTTTTCCCAATGCAGGATACAAACGCAGACACATCGAAGAACCTCGACATAGTTTTGGCAATTTTATTTGCTTCAGCGAGAGATCCCATTGCACTTGAAAAGAGCATAACAAAGACATCTGTTGCGCTTTTTGGTAGTGGGACAATGTTGGCCGTGTCAATAGCATTGATGCGTTGTTTTCTGCTTATTGTTGACGAAGGTATTTTCAATTTAGAACATTTTCTTTGGGATGTAATTCCCGTCATTCAAGACTGTGATTTTGAATTTGCCAGAAGACTTTCTAAGCTTGAAGAGGAGAGCTTTTCCTTTGAAGATCTCTCTTTTGATTTTTCGGGGAAAGGAAGTGAGTTGCTGCTCAAGCTTGTTCAGATTCTTATGATAGATCCCTCTGAGGAGGAAATTAAAAACATCGATTCGCGTGAAATTCGCGATTTTGCTCTTGCTATGACAAAAGCAAAGAGGAGGTGTTGAAGATGTACGATCGGCAAGAGTTTATCTCAAAGATTGTGCAAAAAGCTGAAACCAAGCTTGTTCTGTTGGTTATGGATGGTGTTGGTGACCTCCCGGTGAATGGTAGAACTCCACTACAGGCGGCTTCGACTCCAAACCTTGACAGTATTGCATCTCAGAGTGAGTTGGGACAAACGATACCAGTTTTTCCCGGAGTAACGCCGGGAAGCGGTCCTGGTCATCTGGGAATCTTTGGATATGATCCCGTGAAGTACCAGATAGGTAGAGGTATCTTAGAAGCCCTGGGGACAGATGTTGAAGTGGGCACGAAGGACGTCGTCGCTCGTGCCAACTTTGCGACTGTAAAAGATGGTATTGTTGTTGACAGACGGGCTGGAAGACCCGCAACCGAGGTGAGTTCTAAAATCGTTAAGCTCTTAAATAGTTCTATCAGGGAGATACAAGGTGTGCGGGTTAGTTTCTATCCTGGCAAGGAACATAGGTTTGTCGTGAAGTTAACTGGTGATGATTTGAGTGATGAACTGACCGATGCTGATCCTCAGAAAGAGGGTCGTCCGATAGAGTGGTCAAAGCCGCTCACCAGTTCTGCTAATAAAACAGCCGAGATAGTCAATGAGTTGATGCGTAGAATTCGTGACACATTGAAAAATGAACCAAAGATGAATTTTGCACTTATAAGAGGGTTCTCTAAATACCCTCACCTGCCGCAGTTCCCAGAAATTTACAAGCTCAAAGCTGCGGCCATCGCGACTTATCCCATGTATCGTGGAATTGCAAAATTGGTAGGAATGGAAGTCGTAAAAACAGGTTCAGAAATACAAGATGAGCTTGAATCTCTTAAAAAATGCTGGAATGATTTTGATTTTTTCTACGTACACATAAAGAAGACAGATTCGTATGGAGAGGACGGAAACTTTGAAGCCAAGGTTAAAGTGATAGAAGAAGTGGATAGGCTTATTCCAGAGCTCATCAAGTTGAATCCCGATGTGCTCGCTGTCACTGGTGATCATTCAACTCCTGTCTTGATGAAATCTCACAGCTGGCATCCAGTGCCACTGATGATTCGATCTGAGTTTTCAAGGAAGGGGTTGAATAGCAAGTTCGATGAATTTGAGTGCGCACGCGGAACACTTGGCACTGTTCAGGCATTGGATGTCATGAGTTTAATCCTCGCTCACGGAATGAGGTTGGAAAAGTTCGGCGCATGAAGTTTTTCTGGTTACTGTTTTTTCTTGGTCTCGCAACCGGGGTTTTACTTTCCCCGGTTTTTGCTGTGGTTATATTCCTTGTTCCTTTGGTGTTTCTCAAACGAATTGAAACCAAAGTTTTGGCTTTTGCTGTTATCATTGGTGCTATTCTTGGAATTCGGTCCGTGCTACCAGGCAGTTACGAAATGATTGGCTTTGTAACTCAAGTGCGTGCACGCAGTGTTATAGCAACAGACGTGATGATTTGGAAAGACAAGTGGATGAGATTGAAGCACGATGTGCAGGTAAACTCAGATGAGCTGCCGTTAGGTTACGATTTTTATGCTTACGGTGAAATCGAATCGAGAGTTGGCTATCCCGCATATGTTTTGACGCCACATTTTTCACAAAGCACCAGGAGAACACTGCGGGGATTTGAAAAACTCAGAGCTTCTCTATTTATCTGGCGTGAAAGATTTCAACAATTGCTACAAAAGACGCTAAAAGACAAAGCTCAGATAGCTGAGAGCCTTTTCTTTTCGCAAAGGACGCTTGATGATAACCTTTCCAGTGCGGTAAAAAGAAGCGGTCTTTCACACGTGTTCGCCGTTTCTGGCTTACACGTTGCTATAGTGTACGGTTTTTTGGAAATACTGGTAAGCATTTTCACCTACCGCATGGTTCCACGACGCATTATAACAACCATTCTGACCATGCTTTATGCTCTCTCTACGGGTCCTACTCCCTCTGCTTTGAGAGCGGCGATGATGTTGATGATCTGGAATGTTTTCAAAATAATGGATTACCCCGTTCATCCGCTCAATGTTTTAGGATTGGTAGGAACAGCCAATGTGTTTCTTGAACCCTACTCTGTTCTTTCTCCATCTTTTCTTATGAGCTACTCGGGAGCAGGAGCCATAGTGCTCTTAACTCAGAAGTTAAGCAAAAGAAGGCTGTTACAGCCATTAGTGGTTTCAACAAGCGCATTCATAGGGGTCAGCCCTTTTGTATCGCTGTTGTACGGATTGAATCCACTATCTCCGATCTTTTCAATACCAGCAATATACATTGCTACTCTGTGCTTGTGCGGCTTGGCTCTCGGATCAATAGTGAATTTATTGGGCATGATCGGTTTGTCAGAAATGCTACTAAAAGGCACATATCCTTTTCTAACATTTCTTGAGCATTTGATTCGCTTTGCATCTGTGTTCAGCTTCACTCTGAAACCTAATATTGTGGCTTACGTATTTTGTTGCGCGTTTCTATTAATCTTGTTCTGGCATTTTCTGCACAATCCATAGAATTTTATGTCGTAGTCCGTTATTTTGTATTTGGTCCTTTTCATGACATTGTGTACCAGATCCTTCACGATTTTCTCATCTATTTCGAGTATTTCTCCACAACCCTTGCAAACGATGTGCTGGTGCAGAGTTTTGTTGTCGCTTTGTGTCGCGAGTTCATAACGGTAGATACCCTCTCCAAACTCAAGTCTACGAAGAAATCCGAGTTTGCTCAGAAGTTCTACGCTCCTGTAAACAGTCGCTTTGCTGATCTTATACTTTTTTGCCACGAGGTGTCTGTAGACATCCTCGGCGCCTAAATGTTTTCCACCAGAATTGACGAAAACTCTAAGGACAATTTCTCTCTGGGCGGTCATTCTGTGTCTTTTTGCGCGTAATTCCTTACGCAGAGCTTCGTAAATCATGTGTTTCCTCCTTTCTGAAATTCCTCGGTACTGTTCGCTCAAGCTCCATGAAACCAGTTTGATATTACAAAATGGTTACCGATGTATTATGTATTCATAACAGGCTTGATGTCTATTTTCCATCCTGTCAGTTTTGCGGCAAGTCTGGCGTTTTGTCCACCCTTTCCAATAGCCAATGAAAGTTGTGTTGGTGGAACAAGTACTCTGACAGCCTTTCTTTCTGAGTCCAGTATTTCCACGCTCGTTACTGAAGCGGGAGCCAGTGAGTTAGCAATGAGTTGTCTTGGGTCATCAGACCACTTGAACACGTCGATTTTTTCTCCCCGCATTTCCTTTAAGACAGCCGATATTCTCTGGCCTCCCTCGCCTATACAGGCTCCAACTGGATCCACGCGGGGATCTGTGGATGTTACGGCAACTTTGGTTCTCACACCTGGCTCTCTGGCTATCTCTTTGACCACAACTATACCGTTTTCTACTTCTGGAATCTCGAGTTTAAGAAGACCTATGATAAACTCAGGGACAGCTCTGCTTATAAGAATTTTGGGGCCCTTTCTATCTTTTCTCACATCTATCACGTACACCTTTATAAGATCTCCTCGCTTCAGACCTTCACCATCTATCCATTCTTTTCTTGGCAACCTCGTTTCCAGTTTGCCTATTCTAACATCCGCCCATTCGGGGGTGACTCTAATCACCTCTGCGGTGGTCACCTTCGATATGAGTTCGGAGTAGTGTTCGTACTGTTTCTCTTTCTCAAGCTCGCGTATCTTCTGAACGAGTACCTGTTTTGCGGTCTGTGCAGCGATTCTGCCGAAGTTTTTAGCGCTCATTTTCTTGAGAACGGTTTCACCCAGATCCGCAGTCGCGCTGATTTTCTTGGCATCTTCCAGAGAGATTTGTGTTACAGGATCTTCTACATTTTCGACAACTTCAAGAACCTGAAAAAGCTGTATGTCTCCGGTCATTTTGTCTATCTTTATCTCAACGTTCTTCATGCTGCCAAAGTTCTTTCTGTAAGCGCTAACCAAAGCTCGTTCTAAAATTTCTATGACTTCCTCCTTAGGTATTCCCTTTTCTTCTTCAAGCTGGTCGAGAGCTTCCAGCAAACCAAGATTCATATGAATCACCTCCTAAAACTCAACTTCAAGTCTGGATTTCTTCACCTGATCCGCCTGAAAACATATATCGTTCCCATTGGATTCGAGCGTAAGGCTCTTTTCGTGAACTTCCTTTATTCTACCTATTATTACCCTTCCATCGTTCAGCCAGAATTTGGCGAGTCTTCCTTTAAATCTCTCGTAGTCAGACATTCCACGAAGAGGCCTATCTAATCCCGGTGAGGATACCTCCAATACGTAACTATGAGTAATCAAGTCCTCGGAGTCAAGATATTCTCCGATCTTACTGGATATAAATTCGCAATCTTTGAGGCTTACATATCCTGTGGGATTGTCTATTACAATCCTCAGTACCCATCGTCTGTTCTCTTTTCTAAAGACAATATCGAAAAGCTCAAATCCTTCCTTTTGTAACATTTCCTCAAAGACGGGTTTGAGTTGTTCAGCGAGTTGCCTCACCGCTTTGCCTCCTTTACTGAAAAACCGGGACGAATCTGTCCCGGTAGAACTGGCGGAGAGGGTGGGATTTGAACCCACGGGTGAGTTTTGCTCACCACACGCTCTCCAGGCGTGCGCCTTAGACCGCTCGGCCACCTCTCCTAAATCTCAGACTCACATCCTGTTGTCTGCTATTAATTTATATCACAATAGCACATGATCCGCAAGACATCAGCTTAAAGTGTATACTAATTGTTAGAACTGTTTTTGGGAGGAATTGGAATGAGAGAAAAACTATACCTGTTCAAGTATGAAAATATTTCAAGTAAGATATCTTCTGTTCTGAAAAAGAAAGGTTATGACACATATATTGTTTCGAATCGCGATGAAGTTAGGACTCTTGTTGAGAGCTTAATTCCCGAGGGCTCCACAGTGAGTTCTGGTGGATCCCTGACATTACAAGAGTGTGGAATTCTGGATCTTCTCAGAAGTGGAAAGTACCAGTTTCTCGATAGATATGAGGCTTCCACTGATATTGAAAAGCTCCAGCGAGAAGCTTTCTACTGTGATTATTACCTGTGCAGTGCCAATGCCGTTACTGAGAATGGGGAACTCGTTTTCATGGATGGTGTGGGTAATCGTGTTGCTGCTGTGAGTTATGGACCTAAGAATGTATTGATTGTGGTGAGTGTCAACAAAGTGGTCAAGGATCTCAATGCAGCTCGTGAAAGAATTCGTTATATTGCTCCAATGAATGCAAAGAGACTCAACTTGTCAACTCCGTGTGCTCAGACTGGTTTTTGCTGTGATTGTGATTCGGATCAAAGGATTTGCCAGAATCTTCTCATTCTTGAGAGCAGTACAAGAACATCGGGACGAATTACTGTTGTGCTTGTAACTGAAGAACTTGGACTCTGAGCTGCGAGGAGTGAGTATCGATGGACAGACACTGGCTGAATATTTATGAAAGACTGGTGAATACTGATACAGGTTTCGATATTTCCTGTGAAGAAAAGCTGAAGAGAACACTTTTTGTGCTCGATATTCTGAAAGATATGGGGTTTTCCACGACAAAAACAAGAGCAGCGTTCGTCGGTAAACTTGGGAATCCACCATATAAGACACTCATAGGCCATATGGATACGGTATTCCCGGAAAAAGAAGCAGAAAAACGCCCTTTCAAACTTGAGAGTGGCGTTGTCCGCGGGCCCGGAGCCGCGGATATGAAAGGTGGAGTGGTAACGGCGCTTGCAACCTTACAAAGGGCTGTCTCCGAAGGGATAAGCGATATCTGTGTGATTCTCAATGTCGACGAAGAGTTGGGCTCTAAGGAAAGTAGAGAGATCTTTTCTGAGATAGCAGAGCAGAGCAAGTGCTGTCTTTCCTTTGAACCGGGTAGAGAAAACAACGGTCTGGTTATTTCCAGAAAAGGTATAGCTTCTCTTCAGCTTGAAGTGAAGGGAATCAGCGGGCATGCTTCGCGATTGGAAGAAGGTGCAAACGCCGTGGTAGAAATTGCACACAAGATCTGCGAAATCTATCAGTTCAATTCTGCCAACTTGTCCCTAACAGTCAATCCAACAATTGTCAGGGGTGGTAAAAAATCTAACATCACCCCCAACGAAGCTTCCGCATACTTCGACGTGAGGTTTTCTGTTGAGCATGAACTTAGCGAACTTGAGAGATTCATTCAAAAGGTTCTCTCAACATCCCACATACCAGGGACTGAAAGCACCTACACTTTAATCAAAGCTCGCCCTCCCATGCCGGAAAATCGAGAGATGAAGAGGATTGTTCTTGAAATCCTTGATAAGTTGAATATAAATCTGCCGCTTGTGCACGCTTCTGGTGGGGCTGACAGCGCCTTTTTTGCGGTTAAGGGTGTTCCATCTGTTGATGGCCTTGGAATTTCTGGAGGCAGATTCCATTCAGAAGAAGAGTTTGCCCTTTTGGACAGTTTCGAAGATAGAGTGCGACTCTCGCTGGAATTACTCAGGCGGTTCTCGGAGGTGTGATTGTGTTTGTAGATACGACACTCAGAGATGGACATCAATCCTTGATCGCTACAAGAATGTCGACACAGGACATGCTGCCTGCTCTGGAAGCGATGGATCGAATGGGTTTTCATTCCATGGAGATTTGGGGAGGAGCAACTTTTGATGTTGCGGTGAGATTTCTAAATGAGGACCCGTGGCAGAGACTGAGACTGATAAGAGAGCGCATAAAAAACACAAAACTTCAGATGCTGCTGCGTGGGCAAAATTTAGTTGGCTACAGACATTATCCGGACGATGTTGTTAAGTTATTTGTGGAGAAGGCGGTTGAAAACGGTCTGGACATAATAAGGGTATTCGATGCGTTGAACGATGAAAGAAATCTCGTTACTGCGATGGAAACAGCTAAGAAGATGAAAGCACATGTTCAAGGAGCGATTTCCTACACGACCAGCCCGGTTCACACGCTTGAGTACTACAAATCATTTGCCCGCAAGCTGGTAGATCTCGGAGCCGATTCCATATGTATAAAAGATATGGCTGGTCTTTTGACGCCTCCAGACGCTTATAAACTTGTGAGTACGTTAAAGGAAGATTTACCCGTTCCTATTGAAATTCATTCTCATTGTACATCTGGCCTTGCCATTGCTACCTATCAAGCCGCGATAGAGGCTTCTGTGGATCTCATAGATACGGCGCTGTCTCCTTTTGCTATGGGGACGTCCCAACCGCCTTTTGAGCCTTTCTACTACACTTTGAATCGTCAGGGCGTTCTTCCAGAAATTGACTGGGAAGTGCTGAACTTCTTGACAAATCATTTTGAGAGCGTTCGCAAGAAATACTCTTCCTACGACGTGAAGATGGTGACGATAGAACCAAGAATCCTTTATGCCCAAGTTCCGGGCGGCATGTATTCGAACATGATCAAGCAACTCAAAGAACAGAACATGATTCACAAACTCAAGGATGTTCTCGAGGAGATACCCAGAGTTAGAAAAGAACTTGGTTATCCTCCTCTCGTCACTCCAACGAGCCAAATTGTTGGTGTTCAAGCAATTCTTAATGTCATGTCTAAGGAAAGGTATTCAAAGACGACAAACGAGGTTAAAAACTATGTCAAAGGCCTTTATGGTAGGCCTCCAGCGCCGATAGATCCCGATCTTATGGAAAAGATACTTCAAGGGGAAAAAGCCATAGATGTTCGACCTGCTGATGTGCTACCACCGGAGGTGCATAAGCTCAGAGAGAAAGCTGGTTTACTCGCTGAAAACGATGAGGATCTCTTGATTTTTGCTGTGCTTGGAGAAGTTGGAAGAAAATTTCTCTTGGAAAAGTATGTTCGAAGAATTGGTTTGGACACGGGTTTCGTCGAAGAGATAGACGAGGCGGTGTACCCCATTTAAGGGGGAATTGTTTTGGTTGTGATGATAGATGTCGACGATGTGTTAGCTGATTTCAACAAAGCCTTTCTTCAGTTGGCTCATGAGATGTTCAACACTCCTGTAGACGTGGAGATTCGTGTTTGGGATTTCCACTTATCAATTCCCGGACTAACCCGAGAAAAGGAACTTCTGGTGTGGCAAAGAATAAGAGAAACAGAGAATTTCTATGAATCTCTGCCTACATTTGCAACAGTAGAAGACTTTGAAAATCTGAGAAATTTTGTTCTACATTTTAACTGTGAATGCGTTTTTGTCACTTCCAGATTTCCAACAAAGGGCAGATCTGTTGAAGTTCAAACGGCGAACTGGATTAGAAAACATGTAGGAGTGGAACCAAAAGTACTCGTTACTTCTGAGAAGGGCTCTCTCTGCAGAAAGATTGGCATTCAAAAAGCTCTGGAAGATGCTCCCCACCACATTCACGACTTAACAGTGAACGGTATTGAGACAGTAATCATGGACTGGCCTTACAACAGAAAAATCAAAGGCTTGCCAAGGGTGAAAAGTGTGACCGAATTTCTCAGTTTGATTGAAAGCTGATCCAAAGTTTATGAGTTTCGTTAGTTTCTTGACTTTCGAGAGCCCATTCTTGCTCGGGTTTGCATTACTTTGTGGCGAACAGGTAATTTCAACGCAGGGGGGTAAGGCTGTTGAGAATAAAGGACTTGATCGCAGTGGCACTTGGACGGACAAAACCGAGTGTGTTGATCAAAAACGCCAGAATTTTAAATGTGTTTTCCGGTAAGATACAACATGGAAACATTGCTCTATATGGAAAGAGAATAGCGGGAATAGGTGATTATCAAGAAGGTGAAGAAGTGATAGATCTCAAGGGGATGCTTGTTGTTCCGGGACTCATAGATGCTCATCTGCATATAGAGAGTTCCATGCTTTCACCGAGAGAATTTGCCAGGGCCGTAACCGCGAGAGGAACAACCACGGTAATAGCAGATCCCCATGAGATAGCAAATGTTCTCGGCTTGAGAGGAATAGAGTATATGATCAAAGCCACAGAGGGAATTCCGCTGAATGTTTATATAGGTTTCCCATCTTCAGTGCCTTCTACTGAGTTTGAAACATCTGGAGCCAGACTGGGTGTCGAGGATATGATAGGCTTTCTTGAAAAGTATCCAACGAGGATCATTTCACTTGGAGAAGTAATGAATTTTCATGGTGTTCTGAACGCAGATAGCGACTTAATTGGCAAGATAGAGTTGTTCAGACACAAGTATAAGAAAATTGATGGTCATTCACCGGGCCTTTCAGGAAGAGATTTAGATGCTTACATAGATGCCTTTATTCGATCAGATCATGAGAGTTTATCTGTTGAAGAAGCTGAAGAAAAGCTTTCAAAGGGTATGCAGATATTTATACGAGAAGGAAGTGCGGCAAAAGATCTTGAAAAGCTATTAAAGGCTGTGAATACCACTAACCACATGTTTTTTTCCTTTTGCACTGATGATAGAAATGCTCTGGATATACTGGAACAAGGGCACGTGGACTATATGGTTCGAAGATCCATTGAGATAGGCATAGATCCTGTGATGGCTATCCGAATGGCCACAATAAACACGGCGAGATACTTTGGACTGCGGAGTATGGGGGCAATTGCGCCCGGATACAAAGCTGACATGTTGGTACTTGAGGATCTGGAAACGTTTTCTGTGAAAATGGTGTTTAAGGATTCAAAGGTGGTTGCCGTTGATGGGAAGCCTGTTGAAGATTTCAAGGGGACATATTCTGATATACCTGCTGCATTGGGTAAAATAAATATAATTGACTTTAATGCCGGTGACTTAAAGGTAAGAACAAAAGGGAAGAGACGTAAAGTTAGAGTTATAAAGACCAAGAGAGACAGTCTTTTGACAGATCAGTTGTTAATGAAAGTTGATGCAGAAAAGGATCTTGTTACCTCGGATTCCGATAGAGACATTTGTAAGATAGTTATCTTTGACAGACACAAAGCCAGTGGATTCTCAATCGGTTTTGTACAGGGACTTGGCTTCAAAAGAGGGGCAGTAGCAACAAGTATAGGTCACGATGCCCACAACTTGTGTGTTGTGGGTTACAACGACGCTGATATGTGTCTTGCGGCAAGAGTCATTAAAAACATTGGTGGTGGAATAACCGTTTGTATGAATGGGAAGGTTCTGTCCAAGATAGACTTACCCATAGCTGGTTTGATGTCCAATTCAGATCTCTTCACGGTTGCAGATCAAATAAGGGTAACGAACGATGCGCTGAGGAAGCTGGGTTGCACGAATGGTAATTTTCTGATGCAGTTGTCTTTCATTCAACTTGCGGTTATACCACAGCTGAAGATCACAGATAGGGGTCTCGTGAACGTTTCGGAGCAGAGTTTCGTTAATCTCTTCGAGTGATGAATTGATTGTGATTCACAAAACCCATTGGGTTTCGGGGGGCGGAAGAATTGAAAATAGTGGGGAAGAGTGTTAAGAGAATCGAGGGCATTGAGAAGGCGACTGGCAGGGCTCGTTTTGTTTCGGACTACAAATTTGATGGAGAGTTACTGGGGGGTGTTCTGTACGCCCGTGTACCTCGAGCTCGATTCGTATCCATAGATACAAGCGAAGCGCTGAAAATTCCAGGAGTAGTTGCCATTGCGACGGCAAAAGACGTTCCTGGAAACAACATGATGGGAAGTGTTGTAAAGGACATGCCTCTTTTGGTACCGGAAGATGGTGAGATTCGTTTTGAGGGAGACGCTTTGGCCCTCGTCGCCGCAAAAAGCAAACAAGCTCTATCCACTGCGCTGAAAAGCATACGGGTTAGACTGGAAGCTCTTGAACCTGTTTTGAGCCTCGACGACGCTGTAAGAACAACACAGGTTGTCAATGGCGAGAAGAATGTGGCATTTCACAAGAAAATAAGAAGAGGAAGTGTCAAAGAAGCTTTTGAAAAGAGCCACTTAATTGTAGAGAGCGAGTTCGAGACAGATTATCAGGAGCACGCCTATCTCGAAACTCAAGGCGCTGTTGCCGTTTATGAGCCAGAGGGAATTATGAAAATCTATTGTTCCATGCAGTGCCCGTTCTATGTTCAGAAGGACGTCGCGGAAGTCCTTGGCTTTCCACTGAACAAGGTACAGGCCATTCAGACAGAAACTGGCGGTGCCTTTGGTGGAAAAGAAGATGTTCCCTCCTGGGTAGCTGCGAAAGCGGCTCTGCTTTCGTTTCTCACCAGGAAGCCTGTGAAAATCATCTATTCCAGAGAAGACGACATAATGGAGACAAGTAAGCGTCATCCATCCAAATCTTTGTACCGTGTTGGCTTTTCGAAAAATGGATCCATTATGGCCGTGGAGGCAAAAATCTACTTAGATATGGGTGCCTACTCCACACTCTCACCAATAGTTATGTACAGGACTCTGACCCATGCCTGTGGAGCGTACTCGGTACCGAATGTGAAAGTTGATGTTTTCGGGGTTTACACGAACAAAGTTCCCTGTGGCGCTTTCAGAGGGTTTGGCTCGCCACAAGTTCTCTTTGCAATGGAGTCTGTAATGGATATGGCTGCATCGAAAATGGGAATGGACCCTTTTGAAATAAGAATGAGAAACTCGCTGAATGTTGGAAGTGAAACATCAACGGGTCAGAAGCTTAAAAATTCTGTTGGAGCGAGGAAAACCCTGATAAACGTGAAAAAGATTTCAAACTACGACAAGCTGCGAAAAGAAGTCGACGAATTCAACAGAACGCATCGGTTCAAGAAGAGGGGACTTGGGTTATCTCACATAATATACGGAGTAAGCCTCGGGGCGGCTGGCAGGCATCTCGATGCTTCATGTGCCCAGGTTCATGTCCACACTGATGGGACTGTCACGATAAGCATTGGGGGCACGGAAATGGGACAAGGTGCAAAAACTGTAGTCGCCATGATAGCCGCAGAAGTCTTGGGCCAGAGAATAGAAAAGATATCTGTTACTCAGCCCGATACCTTTATCGTGCAGGACAGCGGACCGACGGTTGCTTCTCGTACTACGGTGTTTACCGGAAATGCTGTGAAAATCGCGGCTTCAAAGATACGGGATTCCATGGTGAATTTCATCAGAGAAAAGTACTCGTTTCCGGTGAGTGTAGGATATGGTTACTTTCAGGTTGGAGACAAAAAAATCGATTTCGACGAGATATCTGAAATTTGCAGTTCAAACAACGTGAAAATGTGTGAGACCGGCTGGTATGTTTCTCCCAAGCTTGACTTCGATTTTGAAACGGGAACAGGAGAAGCTTATGTGACATACTCTTTTGCTTCCCAGCTTTCTATGGTGGAAGTGGATACTATGACTGGGAAAACCGATGTTCTCGAAGTCTGGGTGTCTCACGATGTCGGGAAGGCCATAAATTTTGAAGGTGTCGTAGGTCAGATACAAGGGGGCATTGTACAGGGCATGGGATTCGCTTTTATGGAGAAACTCGTGTTAGACAACGGTAGAATTTCTACCTTGAACTTCAACAACTATACAGTACCCACTGTGAGAGATGTTCCCAAGATGCACATAGACATTGTAGAGGATGAATTTCCTCATGGTCCATTTGGAGCAAAGGGTATAGGGGAACCATCTTTAATGAGTTGTCCTCCATCGATTGCTAACGCCATTTCTGATGCTGTAGGCGGGCGTGTTCGTATTTTGCCGGCGGATCCTGAGTACGTGCTGTCGTTAATTGAAAGGTGGTGAATTTTGTGAAAAAAACGGCTGTTGTGGGACCCACATACGAGGAAATGCTGAGGCCAGAGAAAGTGGATCCCAAGCTTCGAGCGAGAGCTCTTGAAATGAAGAAGAAGGATCCTCTGCATCCTGTTAATCTCTATAATATAACCTGGAAGGATGAAAGGAATGAACCGTATTACTTTGTCTTACCACGTGAGCTTACAGGGGTAGAAGCCAATATAGTGGTTTTGTACGCAAAGGATTTTCCTTCAGGAAGTCATAAAGTTGGGGCTACTTACAGCGTACTGATGGAGAAAACCATATTCGGTGAAGTCGACCCTTCTGTCCATACACTCGTTTGGCCTTCGACAGGAAACTATGGGATTGGCGGGGCCTGGGTGAGTTCCAGGATGAACTACGATTCGATTGTGATATTGCCAGAGTTAATGAGCAAAGAGAGATTCGAGATTATAAAACACTACGGGGCCCGTGTGATAGCCACTCCTGGCTGTGAGTCAAATGTGAAGGAGATATATGACAAAAGTAAGGAACTGTATCAAAAAGATCCAAAGCGGGTCAGAATACTGAACCAGTTCAGTGAGTTTGGCAACTACAGATTCCACTACTATGTAACCGGGAATACCATGATAGAGTTGGTGAAAGAGAAAGATCTGGGAAATGGAAGAATAGCAGCAGTCGTCGCTGGAGTTGGATCTGCTGGCACAATTGCCTGTGCAGATAGGGTGAAGCAGATCTATCCGGAAGCGAAAAAGATAGCCGTGGAGCCTCTTCAATGCCCAACGCTGGCTCTTAATGGTTATGGAGGTCATGACATACAGGGCATTGGAGACAAGCACGTAACGTGGATTCACAATGTTTTGAATATGGACTCGGTTGTCCTCGTGGATGATATGGATAGCAAAAGAATTCTGAGGCTCTTCGCGGATTCGGTTGGTAAACAATTTTTGTCTGAACTTGTCGAGAAGCAATGTGTAGAGTATCTTTCCGATAAACTGGGCATATCAAGTATTGCCAACATAATTGGAGCCATTAAGATAGCCAAGTTCTACAAGCTGAGCTCTGAAGACAATATCCTTACGGTGGCGACAGATAACATTGAAAGATATCATTCTGTTATCAATGAGATGAACAGGAATCTGGGCCAGCTTGATAGAGCCCAGGCAAAATGCGATTTTGACAGAATACTGTCAAGAGCTGAACCAACGTGGGTGTTTGAAGGTGACAGATGGACTCGCGAGCGATGGCACAACTTGAAGTATTACACATGGGTCGAGCAACAGGGCAAGAAGGTAGAGGAGCTCGATGCTCAAAGAGAAGAGTCCTACTGGTTGAATCAGCAGAGACTCGTTGACGATGTTAATAAGAAGCTCATTGAGTACAAGGAAGCCCACAGAGAAGCTCTTGATACTATAATTTGGAGTTGAGAATTTTCATGACATTGTCCTTCATTTGAAGAGCGTCTGCTATCAGCTTCTCACGAATTTGAATCTCACTGCCCAGGATCTTGTAGGCGCGCAGCGCTATTTCTGCTGGATTCTTATCCGAATAGCCTTGATAGGATGGCAGATAGCGTTTCATAAACCGTTCTGTCTTGGTAGAGTGGACCGAAACGAAGGGTATGCCGTAGAAGGAAGCTATTAAACAACCGTGGAATCTCTGAGATATCACAAGAGATGAACGAGCGATTGTGGCTATCGGATCATCGTACTCAACTGATACGTTGAAGTTTCTGGACAATGTTGAAGCCATTTTGGATGCAACCTGTTCATCTTCAAGACTCAGCGGAACAATTTTGACGGTGTCGATGTTCTGTTCTGATAGTACAGAAAGCGCTTCTGAGATATCAATCTTTTCTCTTAAGATCAAACTCACCTGTGGTTTGACCTGAGTCTGAAGATCCCGCCCCATTAACTCCAGAATCGCTAAATCTGTTCCACTAACGACCTTTGCTCCAATGATCCTACAGTATCTTTCGCTCACGGAATCTCTTGGTATACTGATAACTCTTGGAGATGATAGAAGATGTTTCAAAAGCATTTTGCAGAAACGCTTGGACACCGGTCCGAAACTGTTACCCAAGAGCATAACGCGTCTCTTAAACATAACAGCCGCATACAGCACGCTCCAGTAGTAGAGGAAGCTTCTTGTACTCGTCTCATCTTGAAAGATACCTCCTCCACCTGCCACAATGATTTTGGAGTTGAGAATTGCACTGAAGACATCGACGGGATCGAATCTGGATACCGAATCTGAATAGTTGCTTTGCAAGTTGAGTTTGGAGAATTTTGACGGTAAAGTCAGGTAAATTTTCTCGAAGTGTGCTTCACGCAGTATCCTGATAGTGGCGGATTTTAGGAGTTCATCACCAAGATTTCCAAAGCCGTAGTATCCCACAACAAAAGCATTATGCAAGGAAAAACCTTCTTTCTTAGAGAATCATTCATATGAATTATAACAAAGTGGAGGAACCTGTCATGATAGAAACTCTTACAGATCGAGTTTTTGTTATTGGTGGTGCTGGGTCGTCTAATACCACTATCATAACCGGTAGCGAAGGAACTGTTGTTGTCGATACGACCCTCTTTCCGGAAAAAGCCCGACGGATAAGGGATTTCGTGAAAGAGCTTGCAAGAAAGCCGGTAAAGCTTGTTGTGAATACGCACTATCATCCTGACCACACTTTTGGTAATCAAGAATTTGAAGATATTGATATTGTTGCTTCAAGTCTCACACTGAAGAAAATGGAAGATATGAACAACGATGAATATCTTGAACATCTGCCAAAAATCAAAAAGATAGTTTTTCCGTCAGAAACATTCGACGAGGAATGGGATGGATTCAACATAATTATAAGAAAAGCCGGTGGTCACACACCAGATTCTTCATTTGTTTACCTCAAATCAGAAAGGATACTCATAACCGGAGACCTTGTTTTTAACGGTCTTCACGCTGAAATAGTTTCAGATAGCGATATTGAGTCATGGATAGATATCCTTGGTAAACTCAGCAAATTTGATGCCAAGTGGATTGTTCCTGGACACGGTGTTCCTAAGGACGCTACCTGCTTGAAACTTATGCAAAAATATTTGATGAAATTCCGCAGACTTATCAGAGGCACGATAAATTACAGCGAGATACTCACAGATGAGAACTTTTCGAAACGTGGCTTTCCGGAACTCTTCTCGTGGAGCGTGGACAATCTTCTCAACAGGAAGGCAAAACAGCTTGGCTAAAAATACCTATCAACATTCGCATTGACAATCATCTGAAGTACATCTATTCTAACGTATTCATCACTGTCGAGTGTGAATATTTGAACAGTTGATATCTTGCCGTCTGATAAACCGATTTTCAGAATCACCGGTTCGATCCCAGCGGATTTCATGAGTGACGCCACCACTGGGTAAATTGTTACTGTTTTTTCGTCTATCTTTGTTGTAAATATAGGAGTTTCGAGAATTTTTAGAACAGTGTCTAAGCCGTTCACTATTGCTTCGATTGGTAATTCAATGGTGTCTATATCTTCATAGCCGGGAAAACGTGAATACAGCCTCTTTGTTCTTGAGTAATAAGTGAATGAAAGTTCAGAAAATTCCTCGGGTTCTTCGATCAAGAAGTAGAAATCTTCAAGATTTCTGATGGCAATAGAGGCGGTGAGTAGGAAGTCACTGTAGTCTCTTTCATTTGCTTTTACATGGGACTGCACTTGTATTTTGAAAAAGAAATCCCTTACACCCGCGATATTCTCAATCAGGTCAAACAGGGCATTCCCGATTATGACTGTATTCAGTAGAAAAGTAAAAGCGAACAAAACAAAGATTCTCTTGAATTTCAAGTAATGTCTTTCTCCTTTAGTGAATATAGTCTCTGTCGAGGAGTGACGATCTCTGTTATTCTAACACCAAAGTTCTCATCAACAACGACTACTTCGCCTTTGGCTATAAGCTTCCCATTCACAAGAATATCGACAGGTTCACCTGTTAGCTTGTCGAGTTCAAGCAAAGAGCCAATGTTCAAGTCAAGAACCTGCTTTAAAGTCATTTTTGCCCGTCCTAATTCTACAACAACTCTCAAAGGAACATCGAGTAGTAACTCCAGTTTTTCGTCAAAGTGCGTCGAAGATTCCACAACTCCAGCCTGTGGCTTTTCAAATTCCTGGAACTTGGCGGGCTCAACTTTCACTTTTTCCTGGCTTTCCACTTGTTTTTGCGCGAGGGGTTCCTCCTTGTCTGGGTGAAACATTTTGCCAAGGCCTTCGGCGAGCGCTTTCTCGGATAGCAGTTGAGCTTCAAAAGATCCGCAATCTTCAATCTTAACGTCCATTTCAAAGCGAAGTCCTGGATCTTCGCTCTTGAGGAAGGAAGACTCTTTGTTCAGCAACTCGGCTTTAGGAGTGGAGATATTTATCTTCTCTTTGGTCTTTTCTGAAAACGATGTTGTGGAAGCTCCGATCATCTGGTTAAAGGCTTCTGAAATAGCACTCAATTTGATATCGTTGAGCTCAAGGTCCTCAGTTTCGCCGGTTCCCCCCATCATCAAATCAGCTATCTTGACCGCCAATTGTGGTGACAGGACAAGCATACACGATCCTTTGACACCTTCGGTGAAATCTAAGTTTACAGCAACGCCTTCTTTCACATCAGCGGCAAGATCTTTTATTGTTCCTTCTTTGACATCCTTGATATCGAGTGTAACCTCTTTGCCAATGACAATTGAAAGAGCCGTAGTTCCAGAATTAAAAAACTCTTTGATTGCTTGGGATAGAGAATCACCTTTTTTGTCTTCAGTACCAATGTCTTTAAGCAGAGCATCCAATTCATCTTGAGAAAGGAATTCATCAGTCATTTCATTCCACCTCCGGCTTCAAAACGCCAGTAACTTTAACAGCACGATAGCCCTTGTACACTCCGGGTCTCGCAGTAAACTTTCTTGTTCCTTCCACATCGATAAATATATCCTCATCATAATGAGTTTTAAGGCGAATGACATCTCCCTTTTCCAGTTCGAGTATTTCACGAAGAGTTAGAACTGTTTCACCGAGAACAGCCGAAACATTGAGAGAAACGTCTTTTGTTGTTGAAACGAGAGTTTTCCTGAGCCCCTGAGATTTTTGCTCCTTTTTCATAGCGAACCACATTCTTGAGGATAACTTGTCGCTGAAAGGTTCTGTCACCGAGGAGGGCCAGCAAATGTTCATGAAGCTCTCTGTTTTCCCTATGGAGATAAACAGTGTTACAAGTAGCACCATCTCATTCGCTGGAGCGATTTGAACGAACTGTGGGTTGGTCTCAATGCTCTCTATTACAGGTACAAACGAGACGATATCCGACCACGCTTCTGCCAGATTGGTCAGTATGTTCATGACTTCCTTTCTCATTATGGAAGTCTCTATCTCAGATGGATTTCTCTTTACGTTCGGAATACCTGGCCCTCCTAATATCAGGTCAATTATCGTGTAGAAAATGTCAAGACTGAATTCTAAGACGCCACTTCCAACGAGCTCAGGTGCTGAAAACACAACAATGAACGAAGGTGAAGGAAGTGATCTCACAAACTCCTCGTACGCGATCTGGTCTATACTCGCCAAATTGACACTGACAAATGTGCGAACGCGTCCTGAAAGATATGTTGATATACTTCTTGCAAAACTTTCATGAACCATATCAAAGGTTCTTATTTGTTCCTTGGAAAACTTACTTGGACGCCTGAAGTCATATACTTTTACAGTCTTCTTTTCCTCACTAACCTGTTCAGCCGTCAATTCGCCAGAACTTATCGCTTGAAGTAGTCGATCTATTTCATCTTGACTCAGAACATCCGACATGGCATCACCTCTTTAAACTATTCCACTGCGCTGATGGCCTTTATGTAGAGAAAAACTCCGATCACACCGTACTTCTCGCGATCTCCTGTGAAACCAGTTATTTCATTCACCATAGCTCGTATCTGTTTTTTCAAAAGTTCTATACCTGAAGCTGTGTTGAGCTCCGATCTTTCTTTACTCAAAAATATCAGCATGAGACCATCCATTATTTCGTCATTCTTTTCTGCAATTGCCGCTCTGCATGAATCACTTGCAACTTTGAACGAAAGGGAGTCAATTACGGCGACATCTTTTCCACCCTTGAGCATGAACGTTTGGTATGTGCCCGATTGAATCAGGATAGCCTTTATTTCATTTTGCACCACAGGTTGTGATTCCTGAGTGCTTTGCACATTGTTTCCCAAAAGCTGCAACACTGCGAACGTGACGCCAAAAGCAACAGCAGCGGGAACTACTATCATTATTATTAAACCACCAAAACGTCCCTTTTTCTTTTCATCAGCCATTTGATCACCTCGTCATTTTGCTCTTTCCCTCTTTATCAGTATATCAATTCTTCTGTATTCATCTCTTAACTGTTGAATTTGCAAACTGAGGCTCTTGTCAAGTTCAGATATCCTTTTTGTATATTCTTCTTCGGTGATGTTCCCCAAATTGAGCTCGTCTTTGAGATTGGCCTTTTGTGTATCTATGTACTGTTCCATAGCCTTTATTTGATTCTTTATCATCCAATCTCCCACGCCTATTGGATAGAATCTCTGCCCATCGTAGAAGTACTCTGGATCGAACCTCCCAGCTCTGATATCTGCGAGTCTTTCAATTGATCTTCTTTTTTTCAGTTCTTCGGTGAAAAACGACACAACACTCGATGCCCTCGCGGAGCTCAAATGCCAATTTGAAACGTAAATCGAGTCAGTTGGAACCGGGCGATCATCGGCATAGCCATAAATTTGAAGGACATTATTGGTGTGTTCAATCACAATGGAGCCGATCTTGCCGAGAAGCTCTTTTGCCTCTGCCGTGAGCCTCGCACTACCAGGGTAAAAGAAAGCCATGTTTTTCATAACTATGACCGTGCCTTCATCTTTTTCTTCGATGGTTATCTTACCTTGATATTCTTCGGCTATTCGGATGAGTTCTTGATAGATTCCACGTTGCGATGTTATCAACGGCTCTTCTGTCAAGCTTTTTCCGCCTGTTAGAACACTGGGAGGTTTTCCCGTTAGAGCTGTTCTTAAGCCAACAGCGACCTGTTGAAACTTTCCAGGGCTGATAGTTGACATCGAGAACAAGAGCACAAAAAAGGTCAGCAGCAGTGTTACCATATCACCATATGTCGTAAGCCAGCTCGCTGCCGGCTTCTCCTCATGTCTGCGCTTTCTTGCCATATTTTCTACACACTGACCTCCTCAGTAGAAGCTTCGTAAACTGCCTTCTCTTGAAGATTCAAGAACGATTTGAGTTTCTCTTCCAGAACTCTTGGGTTTTCACCAGCCTGTATTGAAAGAACGCCTTCGAGTATCAGCCGTTTTTCCAAAAGGATTTTCGCGGCTCTTCTTCCTATCTTTTCTGCCATTGGTAGGAATATCCCATTGGCTATAACGCTTCCGTACATTGTAGTAATCAATGCGACAGACATGCCAGGTCCTAAGGTTTCAGGATTGTTCAAGGACTTGAGCATTGATATCAAACCGATCAGCGTTCCTATCATTCCGTACGCTGGTGCGAAAGCGCCGGCTGAGTCTAAAACCGCCTTCTGAGCTACCAGATCATCCTCTATTAGCTCCATTTCGATTTCCATCATGTTTTTGAGCAAGTCTGGATCTGTTCCATCAACAACCAGTTGGAGCGCTTTTTTCATAAAAGGATCATCAATCTCGTCGAGATTTTCCTCTAAAGATAGAAGCCCCTCTCTTCTTGCCTTTTCCGAAAAAGATACGAGTGTCTTGATCAATCCAATAGTATCCACTTTTTGCTCTTTAAGTGTTGAAAGCATGATGTTGATTATTTTGAAACCCTTTTCTCTGGGGTGAGCGGCAATTGTTGACCCCAGAGAGCCGCCAACAGTAATGAATAATGACGGAAGATTATAAAATGTTCCGAGATCTGATTTGTTCGCGATAATACCAAAGACAACCATTCCAAAAGCCATGACAACTCCAAGCAGTGTGGAAATGTCCATTCACAAATCACCTACCCTGAGCACCCGGCAAAAATTTCAGAATATCAATTACTGGGTACGCCTTTCTCTTGTATTCCAAAACCTTTTCTACCACTTCATCAACTTTTTCCAGAACTATGTACCTTCGCCCATTAAACAGAGTAATAGTTGTATCGGGTAAGGCTTCTATGGATTCGATCATTTCGGCATTGAGCACAAACTCTTTGCCTTTTAGACGAGTTAGCCGAATCACTTAATCTCACCTTATCTTCTGAGAGCTACGAGCTCACCCAAAATCGTATCGGCAGTTGTTATCACTCTCGCGTTTGCCTGAAACCCCCTTTGTGCAATTATCATTCGAGTAAATTCTTCAGCAAGGTCCACGTTGGACATCTCGAGCGCTCCGGGAATGAGTGTCCCTCGTCCCCCCGTTCCGGCAGATCCTATTTGAGCTAATCCACTGTTTGAAGAGACCACATACAGTGAATTACCTGTTTCTATCAAACCGGCCGGGTTGTTGAAAACAGCCAGAGCCACTTGACCAAGTGTATCTGTCAAGCCGTTTGTGAAGGTCCCTATGATTTCCCCATTCTCGTTGATGGCGAAAGATTGCAATGATCCCTGCGCGTTTCCGTTTTGCCAGGTGAAGCTTGCAGAATTTGAACCGGCAAACTGTGTCAGCGACGTGAAATCAATGTCGGCGCTTACTGTACTGTCACCCATGTGAGAAGCGTCGAATTCTATTGTGCGGAGTTCCACATTTCCAACTTCCAGATCACTTCCATCCCAAGTCACTCCATACATTTCACTGATTCTTCCGGAAGGATTGAAATTTACAATCCCTCCCACGTAGTCTTGCCCACCATATGCGGTATTTCCGTCGGCATCCTTGTAGGTGATTGGCTCTCCACTGCTTGTGTAAGCGCGCCAGAGCCAGGCATTCTGCATGGTGGTTCCAAACTGTCCAATCCTTGTGAATTCGACATACACCGAATATGGATTTCCAAGTGAGTCGTACATTTCAACGGCTGTCACATACGTGGGACTTTCGTATTCAACAACGTTGAAGTTAGAAGGGTTGTCCGATTCATAAAAACGAGGCTCACCAGATGTGGGTATTGTTATGGTAGCGTCTCCTGCGATGGTAATCGTATCTCCAGCACTGGCGGTTCCGAATACCACGTAATAATCGTTTCCACTGATAATATCTCCATCATCATCATTGATTGTAAAATCCCCTTCATTTATTGTGACATCCCCTTCGTATATTACGTTTCCAGATGAATCCATAACAACTGTGTTGTAAGTACCATCTCCAGGTATTGAATCGAAATCTGCTCCTGTTAGCTGGTCGTCAGCGGTAGCGGTGGCGTGGAAGGCTGTTCCAGATTCAGTGATTCTGCCAAATTCGTTCAAAACCATGAAACCCGCCGCTTCTATAGTGCCGTCTTTATCGGCGTCCATTTGCCAGGTATAACTTTGATTGTTGCTGAAAGGATCGTTTTGTCTGACAAAGTCTCCGTTTGTCTTTGTGAAGGTGAACCTGACTTCGTGGTTCTGATTAGTTGTCGAATCCACAACGGTCATGGAAAACGGTTTGGGGCCACAGTCAGATCTCAAATTTCCTTCCATTTTAGAGGAAGTTGTCGCATTGGCGGGCATTGTCATTCCTGCGCTTATTACAATATCTCCTATTGGTTGATTCGTGTCGATATACCTTTTTCCGCTTTCTGGATCCTGAATGGCTCGCCACCCTTGAACTTTTAAGCCGGTTGATGTTTGAATCAGTGTTCCATTCATATCCACATCAAGAGCGCCCGCCCGCGTGTAAAAGTACTGCTCACCGTTTGACAGGACAAAGAACCCATCTCCCTGGATGGCAAGATCTGTTTTTCTTCCAGTGTTTTGGAATGAACCTTGTGTCATGACTTTGTCAACCGTGCCAATCTGTGAACCAAGCCCGATCTGAATTGGATTCGTTCCTCCTATATTGTCTTGAGGAGTTCGCGATGACTTCAAAGTTTGAAGCAGAGCTGTTTGGAATGTAGCTCTTGATCCTTTGAAGCCAATTGTGTTAACGTTCGCTATATTGTTCCCCACGACATCCATCTGGTACTGAAAATTCCTTAAACCAGTTATTCCACTGAACATCGATCGCATCATGTGTTATCACCCTCCACCTCAGATATTTCTACTACCGAAGCAAGTGGATACAGAATATCGTTTATTATCACGTAAATATTGTTGTCTTTGAACTGTACGCCTTGCACAACTCCACCCTCTATTCCTCCGATCTCAACTTCCGAACCGTCTGGCTGTATTTTTGACACCGTGTAACTGTAATTTCCATCGGGGACAGGCAAACCATCAGAATTTCTGCCATCCCATGTGAAGGAATGCGCGCCGGATTCGAGCATGTTAGAGGTGACTTCTCTAACAAGGGAGCCATTTTCATCGTAGATTCTTATCGTAACAGGGGCGTTTTCATCAAGAGTGAACACGATGCTTTCTGCGACACCATTGTTTACCTGAACTGAGTTACTTCTGACAACAGCGTACTTTCCGATAAGTGAAGACGCTTGAGCCTGGAGCGATCCTTGCTGAAGGCTCAGAAAGTTTTCAAAGGCTTTTGTCATATTTGTTATCTGCTCCAAAGAAGAAAACTGAGTGAGCTGAGCTATAAAGTCCTTGTTATCCATCGGCTCAAGTGGGTTCTGATTACGCATTTCTGTAACGAGTAGTAAGAGAAAGGCGTCTTTGTCAAGCTGACTTTTTGGCTCTCTCTGCCTTAGTCCATCGAGTGTGTTCCCATAAAGGTTGTTGTAATCAATCGCGTTGATCATCTTGGTTCACCTCGCTTTCATCTGTGTGATTCTGTTGCTCCTTTTGCTGCCTGCGCCTTTCGTGCTGTTCGTGTTGGAAATTCTGCTCTGAATGGTCGTTTCGCTCTGTTTCCACTTTTACCTGGAATTCCTCGACTTTGAAGCCCATTGAATTGAGCCGTGCAATCAAATTTTTCGATCCTTTCTCTACAATTTCCTTGGCTTCCTCGTTGCTGACTCTCATGGAGATTTTCAAAACTTCCCGTTGTTTTTCAATTTGAATTTCAAGTCTTCCAAGGTTCGGCGGCGAAAGATCCATAACAGCTCTTTCGGTTACGGTTTCTCTGGTCAAGTAGGGACGAATGTTGTCTATTATCCTGTCGAGGTTATCGCTCATTTCCTGCTGTGAAACCCTTTCGGTGACCAAGTTAACGTTGGGATCCGTTCGGTTCACTGTAACTGTTGATAGCTGTGGACTGGAGTAAGCTTTTTTTGCGTTCTCGTTGTTGATCAGACGCGCGGTGCTATTGGTAGTTTTTGAGTAAAGTTTAGGCGTTTTCGAATTCGAAAGTGTTGGTGAATCTTTCTTTATTTCTCTTGCTATTTCGAGCTTGAAGGTTTCTATCTTTATCGGTTCAGACACTTTAAGCTTTGTTGGCATCTGCCGCTTTGTTATAAGAAACTCGGTTCTGCTGTCGTGGTTCTTTATTTTCAGAAAAACCTTTCTGGCGACTATCCTTATTTGTTCTAAGGAAGGTGTGTTTATATTTGAAGCCAAAGAGTTTCGCTGACTGATCAACTCAGCCGCGTTGGCTGATTGCGAACTGTGAATGACTTTTGAAGCTATGTGATCTGCTTTCGAATCTTGCGCAGATACCCCGACTTGTGAAACTGTTGACACTTCAGCCGAGATTTTCTCTTCAGACAGGACTACTTGCTGGTTTGCCAAAGAAATGTTTTGAATGTCTTTTTCTGGTGCGGCATTTCTTGAAATGACATTATTTTTGCTGCTGTTAAACGCGCTTTTGAAGAGAACACTTCGTTGAGATTTTGTCTGCTTTGTGAAAGAAGGCATTTGCTGCATGTCTTTGGGTTTTTCTGTATTATCAGCGGCAGATACTCTTTTGATCTCGATGCGGGGTTGGAGTTGATTCTCATGGGTAATACGATTTTGTGCTGCCACTGCGTGCTGTGCTTCGGCAAGATGCGTTCTGTTTATTTGAGTGGGGTTGGGGTGCTTTTCTTGCCCTAAGGTTTTCACATAGACTGTTGATGGGTTTTCTTGATTCATGGATTTACGCTTGGGATCTGGTTTCATCGTCGAAAAATGGTTCTCTTCAGCAGAAGGTTTTTCATATGAATTGTTGAGAATATGCAATCTTCTGTTCTGTGTTCTTGGTGTGCTCTTCTGAAAGGATGGGTTGAAATTAGTGACTCTTTGACTCGATGATTTGTCAGCTTGAATGGCTGTAAACTTTTCATTGTGGTGAATAATACTGCTTGTCGAGTTAGAAGAAACATTTTGAGACTTAGCGATGATTGTGCTCACATTGGAAACTTTGTTGTCTGACACCCTCTGGATCTGTTTGTTAGTTTCAGAAGG
>Ga0209834_10000095_pt1 | contig 50769 bp, 40 predicted proteins | sample Mar14236cmmetaG_FD_184134 | JGI IMG/M metagenome (GOLD analysis project Ga0209834, IMG submission 184134) | Marine hydrothermal vent microbial communities from Guaymas Basin, Gulf of California to study Microbial Dark Matter (Phase II) - Marker... ... | reverse complement strand
CCAGAAGTCGGAAAAACAGCAACCAAATATTCCTGAACCTTTATTTCTCATTTGGTGTTTGTTTTTCATTCGACGTTGGACGTTCGATGTTCGATGTTCGATGTTCGATGTTCATCTTTCAGTGTAACCTTTGAACCTTTGAACCCTGAACCTCTGAATGGTTACCTCACCTTATGCAGGCTGCTTTAATCTGCTTGAGGTCTGTATCTCCATTTAAGACCTTTTGTATACCGTCTTGTTTTAAGGTAAACATTCCCTGGTTCATGACATATTCTCGGATCTCTCCCACAGGCCTTTTATCTTGTATAAGTTTTTTGAGACCGTCATCCGATATGAGTAGTTCGTGAATTGCAAGCCTGCCTCTGAAACCGGTCCTGTTGCAATATTGGCAACCCTTGGGCCGATAAAGTGTTATGTCGTTCAGTTTTGATAGTTCTAGGGGATGAGTCGGATGAAACCCGTATTCGTGTAGAATATGTTTTTTTTCATTGTCATCAGGCTGATATGCCTCACGACACTTAGGGCAGAGTCTTTTTACAAGCCTTTGAGCCAAGACGCCTAAAAGGGCATCAGCAAAGTTGAAAGGGTCCATTCCCATCCCTAAAAGCCTTGTAACTGTCTCAGGGGCGGAATTGGTGTGGAGGGTTGAAAAGACTAAATGCCCTGTCAGGGATGCCTCTATTGCTGTTATAGCAGTTTCTTCATCTCGGGTTTCGCCTACCATTATTACATCCGGATCGGCCCTTAAAAAGGCCCTGAGAACCCGAGCAAAGGTCAGACCAATATGGGGCCTTACCTGTACCTGACGCAATCCCTCCTGCATGATTTCTACAGGATCTTCGGCTGTCCAAATTTTCTTTTCAGGTCGATTTATATAGCCAAGTGCAGAATGCAGACTGGTTGTTTTTCCTGATCCGGTAGGACCGACTGCCAGTATAAGTCCATAAGGCAACTGCAAAAGCTGCTTTAGCTGACTAAGATTTTGATCAAGGAGCCCTATGCGATCAATTGGCATAGCATCAGAAGAGGCCAATAACCTCAGTACGACATCTTCATTGCCTTCCGTTGTGGGGAGTGTGGCTACACGAAGTTCCAGGGGTTTGCCGGATCGGGTCTTGAATTTTATTTTTCCATCTTGAGGCAGGCGTTTTTCGGCAATGTCCAGATTAGACATGATTTTGATTCTGGATAATAGGCCCCGCTTATAGTTATATGGAATTGTCTGATATCGCATGCAATCGCCATCAATCCTGAAGCGGACGAGGGCACCCCGTTTGCCTGCTAGGCTTTCAATATGTATATCAGAGGCCCTGCGCTGAAAGGCATCCTCTATAATTTTATTGGCTATCTGGACTACTACGCTATCGGCCTCTGATGCTAAGCTGGAATCCTCTTCTTCGAATTCCGAATCTTCTTCAACCAGTTCCAGTTGCTCAAACACATCATCATCAGATCCTTCTGCAGAATATTTTCCATAGAAATAGTCTATGAATCTGTTGATGTCTTCCTTTAGTGCTACTGCAAATTGAAAATTTTTGGCTTTCAGGACCCTTCTAATATTGTCCGTCTTTGCCAAATCATGGGGGTTATCTAATGCAACTATAAGGGTCCCCGCTTTTTCGCGAATAGGTGCACAGGAATTGGTCCTGAAAAAGTGTTCTTTGATACCGCGCACGCAAGAAGGTGTACTCCCTACTTCCAGTTCGTCAAATTCCACAAAGGGGCATCGGTAATATTCGCCAAGTGAGCGGCCGAGTTCCATTTTGTCTACGCCAAACTGGTTTAGCAGAATACTTTCTATGGATTTTTTCCCTTGTTTGGCCAATTCTTTGGTCCTGCTGAGTTGTTCCTTAGAGATGGACTGATTGCGAATCAGATAATAGAAACGGCCATATTCCTGAGCGGTTTTGGAAAGGCCCTCAAGCCTCTGTTTGGCATTTCTAAATGCAGGATCAAGGCGGATGATTTGTTCAAGCGCCTCGATGGCCTTAGGCATCGCCCCGGTTCGTTCATGGGTAAGTGCTAGCTGATATAGTACATCCAGCCTTTCGTCTTTGGACAGTTGCGTATCTTCAAGCGCTTTTTCCAGATATTCAAGTGCCTCAAAGGGCATATCCATCTGTAGATATGATTCTCCGATCTTTGCTCGAATTATCCCTGGTCTGTATTCTGCTTCAAGTAAGGTCTTTAATTCTTCTATGGCCTCCAAATAAAATCCGGCATCTATGAGACCTATACAACTACTGAATTTATTGTCCTGATATTCTTTGAGATCTTCAGGTTTGAGATCTTCAGGGCTGGTGGTAAAATTTATCTCTCCCGATTGTACTGTTTCCATACCATCACACTGGAGTTTTTTCAGACGGGATTCTATTTCAGTACGGACAGGATCAGATTTATCACTGGTCATTTGTAGAAGCTTTAAACAGATAATGCGGGCCTCTTCGTTAAGACCTTGACTATAATAAAGATCGGCTTCCGCTAACATGGATTTTAGATTGTCTGAAGTTGAAGTATTATTCATTTGGCAGTGTATTTAAAAGGCTTTCCAGTGTTGCCACGGATATCTGTTTGTTATCTATACCCAGGTTGCCAACCCATTGTCCATTGTTATTTGTGGATGGTTCCCAGGAATACTCAGGAGTTATAGAAATGGATTCTAGCGGAGTATCCAGCATTAGAACCAGCCCTTTATTTTCATTAGAGAGGACCAATAAAGTCGGGTTTGAGAGCTGAGACTGATCGGAAGATGAAATCGATTTTTGTAGTACCGGGAATTCGAGCCTTATAAGCTCCGATTCTTTCCGATTTGACAATTTCCCATGCATCATTGGCTGAATTTTTGTCCATGGCCAGGTCTTGAGTTTCTTTAATTTAAAAGTTTTCAGATTTTTAAATCCTTTTTTTGCCCAAAAGGGGATGGGACCTGCAAATGCGACATGTTCAGGTATAAATGCAACTTGCTTTTGGTTCCACTGGCCAGTCAAAAGTTCATTCCACGGGCAGGAAGTGCTCACCGGAGGCGTTTCTGTTTTGTCAATTTCTATGGTAATGTCTTCGATCCGTTGAGTAGCATAATTACTCATATCAGAAGATGGTTCGTAATCGCCCTTTAATGCCTTTCCCAATATCTTTTTTTGTTCTTCAAGCCTGTTTTTAATATTTTGCTGAAAATGATGTAGTTTTTCCATCCCCTGAGTCTGGGCAAGGAGCTTTTCAACCGGTAGAATGTATTTTATGCAGTCATCAAGGATTTTGATATGGGATTTGACCGCACGTACAAGCACCGAGTGTTCAAGTAACTCCGGATCAATGGATGCCGCTTTTTCTTGTATGTTCGTTTCTGGAATGGAATTATCGATATGTCCCTGTAGATTGGAAGTTTTCTCTTTTTGGGCGTTTTTTTGGGCATCATATTTAGCCCCGGATTCAAGCTCATCGACCTCTTCAATATGGTGTTCTGAGTCCGCCTTCAAGGATATCTCGCGGTCAATTTCGCTTATATCCATGTCTATTGCCGATTCAAGTTCCTTTTTTATGGATCTAAAGGCCTCTTTTCTAGCCCCTGGCTCCCGCCCTTCATTCCAAACAAGGTTTTTAAAGGTGTCAAGACCTCTTTTCAGGACCTCTGGGCTGAAAGTAGGCATTTTTTCAGGATGATCCGCCATCCCTTCAAGGAGTCTTATCATAAGACTGAGCAGTTCGTGGAGATCTTTATCTGCCTCTATCTCTGGATTTTTCAGTATTGTCTCTACCAGGTTTTTAGCTGATACTGCTTGTATCTGGTCGACCTCCCACTCCAAGGTCAACAAGAGTTGGTTGAGTTGGCTGAGTTGTTGTTCCAAATTCACATCTTTAGTATCTTTTCCCTCATGCTCCAGATCTGAGCTTGATTCCAATATCTTTTCGTTAATGGTATTTTCTATGTGTTCAACAGGTTCTCCTGTCTCTATGGTATCTGAAGGCTTGATTTCTTCAGGATATTTTTCTCTCTGGTCTATAACCTGAAATCCCTGCCCTTTATCTGTTTTATCTTGAGATAAGTCCTTAATTTCATTAGTCAAAGGGTCTATTTCTATCTGCCGTGATACACAAAACAGTTCATCAATAGTACTTTCTACGTTTCTAGCGAAGTCTTCGGGATCAGGGTTTTTATTTGTCTGATCCATGCTCGTTCTCCTTCTGTATTTTATTTTTTAATAACTAATCCGACTAATTATTTACGCCTATCAAAGAGTATAGGGGGTTACAACCTGAGAATATATTTTTTAATGATTTGTTGAGAGATGCTTTCTTGCCACATATTGGATAGTCCTTTTGCTTATTTCTTTCAGGGTTTCAAAGACCCCTATTCCTTTAATAGCTGCCGCTTCAAAAACCTTTGTATTAAGTTGACTGTTCAGATCTATTTCAAGCTCTTCTTTAGTCAGCGTCGGTATGGGTGTAGGCACAAGATCACGTTTGTTGAATTGCAAAATGATTGGGATTTCTTCTGTATTTAGATTGTAGTCAAGGAGATTATCGTGTAGATCTTGGAGACTTTCCATATTTTTTCCCTGACGTACTTTAAGACTATCGGCAACGAAAACCATACCATCCACACCCTTAAGTACCAGTTTCCTGGTAGCCTTATAAATGATTTGGCCCGGTACTGTGTAAAGCTGGATTCTTATATTAAAGCCATTTATTTTGCCCAGATTTAAGGGAAGAAGATCAAAAAAAAGTGTCCTTTCTCCTTTTGTCTCAATAGTCAGCATCTTACTTCGGGCTTGATTGTTCATTGCATTATATATATAGAGCAAATTCGTGGTCTTACCGCACCGCCCGGGACCGTAGTATACTATCTTGCAGTGTATTTCTTTTTTGCTAAGATTTATCAGCGCCATATTCAATAAATTTGGGCAAATGCCTTTTCTATGGTTTTTGCCAATTCTGCGACCCTTAACCTTACCAAGCCCAAAGATACATTTTCTCCAAATATTGTTACCAGAATCAAATCATTGTTTATCCGCGCAAAGTGTATGCTATCCTTTTTCCCCTTGTGGAACAGGAGTGAAAAATCATCTTCTCCTATCAATTTTGCAATTTGTGCAGTGACACCGAAGTTTGCCGCTGCCAGTGCAGCAAGAGAAGTTGTGTCAAGAGTACAGGTTTTATGTTTGCAAGCAGTCACAACATTGCCCGCTTCGTCAATAAGGAGAACAGTATTAACACCTGCTTTAATAAGGGCGTTTTCTATCTCTGTTTTGGTTTTATCCAGGACCGATTGGGTCAATATCAGATCAGCCACGGTTAAATTCCCCAAAAGATAAAAGGCATTTTTGTATCAAAGATGCATGAACTATCAACCAAGACTCCTGGATTTAAGACTCTAAAGCTTTTATCGACAAGATTATTTAAGATATTAAAGCTTTTCTATATGTAAGATACCGGCTATGTCGGCGGTCCTAAATACTTAGGATTAAGGCAAACTCATAGAGTCCCGATGAGTGGAAGGGAGATTGGCCGCGGCCTTTTTGACAGGCTGTGATGACAATAATTGTGATTCAGATTTGCTGAGACAGATATGGTTAAGATCCATAGATAGCTTCTATATCTTATATCTGATGATAATATAACCGAACCAGAAAAAAACTAAGCCGCATGTAAGTCCTGCCGCCCTTGTCGGCGAAGTCCTTTCTCGGGCGGCTAACTTAAGAGTTTTTTTACCTTTTTGACAAGACTTTTAGCATCAAGGTGCTGATGGCGATACAGATCATCCGGTTTACCTGAAGAACTATAGTGTGTCACACCTATAGTGAGGAGTTGTTGATGCACACCTGCACTTACAAGTTCCTGCGCTACTATGGCCCCTAAACCCGTATGGGCTATATGGTCTTCAACCGTTATCAAAGGTCCTTTCTTGGCTGCCTCCAAAATTGATTTTCCGTCTATGGGTTTGAGAGATGCCATATTGAGTACCCCTACTGATAGACCCGCTGAGTCAAGAATTGAACATGCCTTGAGAACCTGAGATGTGGCTGAGCCATAGGTAAGAAAAGTGGCCTTGTCTCCCTGTCTCAACCAGTCTGCATGTCCAGGCCGAAATACATAGTCCGCATCATAAAAGGGTTTCCCATCCTTTGTGGTAATAATTGATAGTTTGGACCTTCCCATACCCACGAAGGCATTGCCGGGATTAATAGCTACATAACGGACTATCCTGTCGGTTTGATTTGGATCCGCAGGCATGAATATGGAGAAGCCAAACAGGTTGTTGAAGAGTCCCACATAGTCTATACTTTGATGGGTTGGGCCGTCTTCTCCAACGTCCAGTCCCAAATGAGTAGATACAATTTTAAGATAGGTTTTATTGAGGTCATTTAAGCGGTGCTGGTTATAAGTCTCTGCCGTAGCAAAGACACCAAAGGTGCTTAAGAAGGTAGCAAATCCCTCCCTGCTTATTGCTCCAGCACAGGTAGCTGCGTGATGCTCTTGTATGCCTGTCTCTATGAAGGCGCTGGGTGAAACGCTGTGAAACCCCTGCATCTTTACTGATTCTTCCAGATCACAGCTAAATCCTACAATTTTTGGGGCAGAACCAGGGACATTGTTTCTTTGTGCTAGATCCTTTAATGCCGCGCCATATGCAGAACGGCAATCTGTTTTGATCTCAGTACCGTAGACAATGGGTTTTCCGGGGTCAATAAATGGATAATTGATTTCTGATTTTTTGTTATTGCCTTTTATTTTGTGTGTAGCCCTGTTCTTTAACCATATCTCAAGTAGGCCCTGATCTTGACCTAGTTCTCTCAAAGCTGCTCTGGCATCTTCCTCCGGCAACGGAGATCCATGATACCTTGCTTTGTTCTCCATAAACGAGATACCTTTTCCCATAACAGTACGCATGATAAGGACAGTGGGGCGGTCAGGCATAAGGCCGTCATTTGCCCATGTCTTTTTCAGGGCCTTGAATATGGCCTGGAAATCATGGCCGTCCGGTACATACAATACGTTCCAGCCTGCAGCAGTATATTCATCCCTTACACGCACAGGCATGACAACTTCAGTAGAGCCGCCAATCTGAAGATGGTTTCTGTCGACTACACCTATCAAATTTCCTTGTCCGAACTTTGTTGCAAAACGTCTTGCTTCAGCTATCTGTCCTTTCTGCTGTTCTCCGTCACCCATGAGGACGATCGTTTTGCCGGGCCGGCCAATAAGATTTTGGGCAAGACATATGCCTGTACCTACTGAAAGTCCCTGGCCTAGATTTCCAGTATTCCACTCAATTCCAGGCATGGTTTGTTCTACATGGCCGGCACAGGATGAACCTGCACGACGGAATTCGGTAAGGAAATCTTCCTCTGAAAAATAGCCGAATTCAGTGAGTACGCTGTAGACGCACGGAGAGATATGCCCAATGCTCACGACTACCCGGTCACGGTCAGGCCAGAGGGGTTCCTCCGGACGATGTTTAATTATGCTGTAAATGACAAGCAGTGTGTGCAGGGAGGAAAGAGAGCCGCCAGGATGACCGCTTTTTGCAAGCGTAGTAGAAAGAACAATGCGCATTGCGCATCTATTCCACATGGCCTGTAGGTCAGATAGCTGTTTTTGTGTAAGTTCGTTTTGTTTTTCTAGATTTACATAAAACATAGGCATACTTTACCCAAAATAGTTTATACTTTTAAGTCGGTTGATCTTCTATTTTTATAGTGAAGTTCAAAAGTTGAAGCTCGAAATTGAGAAAATAATGAAGATGGAGACCAGTTAACCAATTTCAAACTTCCAGTTTTGAAGGGGGTTAGTTCAGTAAGGATCTATTTTTTTTACCCTTATTCCTTATCGGATTTTATTTGATTATCGTAGGCCTTTATGACTTCTTCCGTGATATCTATGTCGGAATCAATGAAATATATACCAGGCATGTTTTTATCCAGAATGAGTGTGTATCCACCTTTCTTACCAATAACGCTGACAACCTTTTCAAGATCATGAAGCAATGGCTCCATGCTTTTGGTTTCCGCCTGGCGCATTTCAAATTGGGCATCCTCTTTTTTATCTTGAAGATCTCGAAGGGCCTTTTTATATTCGCGTTCCTTTTCCGCCTTGGCAACCTCATTCATTAGAGGTCCCTTTTTTTCTATTTCTTCCTTAAATGCATTGATCTCGTCTTGTTTAACTCTGATTTCTCCCTGCAATTTTGTAAGTTTTTTTTCGAGATTTTCCATGGCCTTTTGACCGGCTATGGATTTTCGTATGACTTTTTGCATATTGATAACAGCCATCTTTGTCTGAGCTGTTTCTCCAGCAGTTACATTACAGCACAGGACCGTAGTGCAAAGAAAAATCAGTAGCGGGGGTATTAAGTTTAAGCGACCTTTCATACGGCAATCACTATCTCCTGGGCTTTAAAATAATTTATGTGTCTTTTATGGATATATAGCTCAATCATTTGCGAGAAATATCGACAAATTTTACAGTCTCCCATCTAGAATAAGACTAAGAGTTTTTTCAAGGGCTCTTTTACAAAATAATGACCACTGCGTTACATAACGCAGTGGTCAAAGTGCTTTGTTTGGGATATCAGAAGTTTTAATTAATTACCTGCTTTTGTGATAACAAAGTCATCTCTGCGGTTTTTTGCCCACGCCTCCTCGTTATGTCCTAGATCCAGAGGCTGCTCCTCACCGAAGCTCACAGTTTCTATACGATCCGGGTTTATCCCCAGATTGACAAGATATGCCTGGGCGCCTTTTGCCCTTCTTTCTCCGAGAGCCAAATTATATTCATTGGTACCTCGTTCATCACAGTTGCCCTGGATTTCTATCATGATTTCAGGATGATCAAGCAGGAAAAGGGCATTGCCTTCCATTACGGACTTCATGTCATCGCGGATATTAAAACGGTCAAAATCAAAGTATACCGGGTGCATAGGAGCGCTGGTTCTGCCCTCGGAAATAGTTTCTCCAAAGGCTGGAGCAGCTTCTACTGCTTCGGCTTGAATTTCCGTCTCACCTATACCGACTTCAGCCATGCCAGACATCTCCTCAGGGCTTACAGTCGTCTCCTCGATCTGCTCAGTGACAAGTGTTTCTCCTTCAACGGCTTTTACCGGTTTTTTACAACATCCGCCGAGAAGAGTCAGGCTCAATATCGAAATGAGCACCAGTAAACAGACTTTTATTCCCGTATTTCCCCAATACATAGATACCTCCCGCATGATGGCTTTTTATTTATAATATGAAACTATAATAAAACTACACTTAAAATCCACAAGTAAATACTGCATTTTAGCAGAGGAAAAACAAAATTCAACCTGTTATGATGGGTTTTATTTACTGAATCAAAAAGTAGACGTTCACATATTTATAATCCATATATTTTTATCTAAGTCCTTCAAGGTAGATAAGCGAACTTGGTGTCGCTGGCATATGATTTAATACCGTTTACGATCCCATCGGCCACGCTGCTCAGATAACGGTCGCTTTTGAGACGCTTCTCTTCTTGCCTGTTGCTTATAAACGATACTTCCACAAGAACCGAGGGCATTCTCGCCCCTATCAGCACAAAAAATGGGGCCTGTTTAACTCCTTTGCTTTTCACTTTATCATATTGTTTTCTGAGCTTTTTTACAAGCTCCCTCTGCACGCAGCCTGCCAAGCGTGAGGATTCATCCACTTTGGTATTTTTCATTATATCGTTTAGTATATGCTTAAGATCCCCTATTCTTTTTGTTGATGTAGCATTTTCTCGGGCTGCCACATTCATAGCCTCTTTATCCAGGGCAAAGTTTAAAAAGTAGGTTTCAAGCCCACTAACTCCCCTACTAGGGGCTGCATTTGCATGAATAGACAAAAATAGATCGGCCTTTTCGGCATTGGCAATGGCGGTTCTTTGCATAAGTGGCAGAAATCGATCTTCTTTTCTGGTCAGGATAACCTGATAACCCAGGTCTTTTTTAAGTCGTAAAGCCACTTTTTTTGCAATCGTGAGTACCACGTCTTTTTCTTTCAGGCCGGTAGGTCCGATAGCCCCCGGATCCTTTCCGCCGTGGCCGGCATCTATTACCACTCGTTTTACACAGAGGCCCAATTGTTGCGCGAGAGAAAGATCGTCATCTTTTAATTGAGCCCTGCTCTTTTTATGTATTTCGGGAGATCGTTGTGGGCAGGAAGGTCTATGAAAGTAGTTTTCTCCAAATGCGTCTACTACTACCCTGAAGGGATCCTCCAGATAAAAGATCTTTGTCTTATGGGTGTTCTTGAGATCAAATACCACCCTGACCGTACTACGGTTAAATTGGGCTATTCTCACCCCCTTAAGTAGTCCGTCTCTTATAGATATGTCGTTCTTGAAATTTTTTCCTATAAAGGCCGGTTTGAGATCTAAATAAATACGTTCCGGAAGGTGTTCGGCCTTATTGGCAGGAAGATATCCTTTTGTAAAGTATACAGGGCCTGCTGTATCAATGACCACCCTGGTGTAGTCCGCAGCGGACCAATGCCTCACCTCTCGCACAACAGCAGGTTTTGTATCTGGAGAAATCTTCGGGCTGGATATACTTGAGAATTCTTCATTATTATAACTTGCCAGCTTTGGAGTTTTTATTTCTTGCCGCTTTACAGGACCTAAAAGTTTTAACTTTTTTTCGGCAAGCCCGACCTTATCTCTTTTGGGGTATTCTTTAATTATCCGTTCCCATGCTTTTAGGGCTAGATTAATATTCCCGATACGGTTATAAAGGTTTCCGAGGTCATAGAGGGCGTCATCTGCCAAGTAACTTTCGGGAAATCTCTCAATCAGGACCTTATATCGCTCAATAGCCTCATGTATATCCTTAATAGCTCCTGAGTATCCATATAATTCGCTGTAACAGCATGCCATCATAAAGAGGGCTTTGGGGGCAACCTTAATATCGTTGGGATGGGTGAGATATACTGTCCTGAATTTTTTAATTACTTGAATCCACGCTGTTCTGCGGGTGCGAAGCCGGGAATCCCTGGCAAGGCGATTATATTCAGATTTGGCTTGACGATAGGTGTATTCCGTCCTGTTTAGGGCAGAATTTTTTGGTTTTGCGTGTGCATATTCTATTTCAATTAATAAAAATGTACCTAATAGTAAAGCAATGATAAACAGACACGAAGAAAATCGTAGTCGTACGCAGTTATGCTCAGATACTAATGGATTCATAATTACAGTAATTCATGCTCTTTTGCGTTGATTTGCGATTTTATGTTGTCCTTTTATTTTTTGCTAGAGATCTAAGCTCCGCTAAGTAGTTAATGGCTTCAAGCGGTGTCATTTTATTGATATCGGCTGAGAGTATCTTTTCTCTGAGTTCACTTTCCTTATCAATTACAAGTGGTAACGGCATTTGGGCCGGATACTGTTTAGATTTCCTTTTCCATACATGGTCGACATGGTTTCCCTTTTTGTATTTAGATGTCTTTGTTTCAATCCTTTTCAGGATATCATCGGCATTTTTAATTACTGATTCAGGCACACCGGCCAGCGCAGCAACCTGGATTCCATAACTGCGACTAGTGAATCCATCCAGCAGACGGCGCAAGAAGATTATCTGATCCCCACATTCTTTAACAGCTATATGCATATTGCGCACCTTGTCGTGTTTTTTGGTTAGGTCGGTCAATTCGTGATAATGAGTGGCAAATAGTGCTTTCACTCCCCTTTTATCCTTGTACAATAAATTTTCCGCAACTGCCCACGCAATGGCAAGGCCATCATAAGTGCTTGTCCCCCGGCCGATCTCGTCCAGGATTACAAGACTACGGCTTGTGGCGTTATGGAGAATATTTGCAGTTTCAGTCATCTCTACCATGAACGTACTTTGACCTCTAGTCAAATAGTCTGTAGCACCTACCCGCGTGAATATCCGATCCACCATACCTATAAGTGCCTTTTCCGCCGGAACAAAACTTCCCATCTGGGCCATTAAGACAATAAGTGCGGTCTGTCTGAGGACCGTGGATTTACCGGCCATGTTAGGCCCGGTTATAATCACCAGCTGAGAATTGCTGTGATTTAGCTCTATATCATTTGGAACAAAACTTTCCTTAAGGGTATGTTCTATAACCGGATGTCTGCCTTGGCGTATAAATATTCTTTCGTCTTGATCCAGTTTTGGTCTCGTGTAGTTATATCGTTCAGCCACCTCTGCAAGGGAAGCCATGCAATCTATCTTTGCCAGTGCCGCAGCAGTGTTTTGTAAGCGAGTTTTTGCTCCAGCTACTCTAGACCTGATCTCCATGAACAGCTCAAATTCAAGGGTCAGCCTTCTATCCTGTGCAGTAAGGATCTTTGATTCTATTTCCTTCAGTTCCGGAGTAACATAGCGTTCTGCCGCTACAAGGGTCTGCTTTCTGATATAATCATCAGGGATATTGTGTAATCTGGCCTTTGAGACCTCAAGGTAATAACCAAAGACCTTATTAAATCCGACTTTGAGAGATGGGATACCGGTTCTTTCCCGCTCTTTGGTTTCCAGCCGGGCTATAAAAGACCTCCCATCTCTCTGAATATGAATGATTTCATCAAGTTTGTTGTTAAATCCTTCCTTTATAAGTCTGCCCTCTCTAAGAACTGTTGGGCAATCATCTCTTATGGAACGGTTTATGATATCTGCTATATCCTGCAAAGGATCCAAGGCCGTGTAAATTTTTTCCAGATCCCCATTTTGGTCTTTTTTAAAAGAAGGAATTTTCAATAGATTTCCAAGGACTTTTTTTATATCCGGTATTCTAGTAACCGATTGTTTGAGGGCCAGCAGATCTTTTCCATTTGCAGTGCCGAGGACTGTTCTGGCAACGAGTCTCTCAATGTCATAAATCCGGCGCATCTCCTTTCTTAAATATTTCCGAATCGAAGGATTTTTTTTGATTATTTCTACAGCGGACAGTCTGTCTTGTATTTTAGCAATATCTCTAGATGGATAGAGAATCCACTTTTTTAGAAGACGTCCTCCCATCGGAGTTAGAGTAAGGTCCAGTACATCCAGCAGAGTACCTTGGCGACCGCGGTCCAAAGAGTTTGAGAGCAGTTCCAGATTCTGTTTCGTAACCTCATCTATGATGAGATAATCGCTAAGGAGATAAGGCTTTAGATGCTTTATGTGAGACGTATCGCCTTTTTGGGTCTCTGAAGCATATGACAGAAGCGCTCCTGCCGCCCCGATACCAGAACTGAGCCCTGTCAATCCAAAACCATCCAGGGAGAGGGTCCTTAAATGTTCTTGAAGGTTTTTTCTGGCCCTGTCATGTTGCCACCATATGTCCGGCCTAAAGCTCAGCAAGGCCGCAGGGATGGCCTGTTTCACACGGACAATAAGTTGTCTTTCCTGTTGGCTGTCCGGCAAGAGGACTTCAGAAGGCTCCAGACGAAAGAGTTCTGTAAGGGCGTCTTCTTCCTTGAAAAGTTCGGTCACCCTGAATTCTCCTGTTGAGATGTCCAGACAGGAAAGTCCCCAAGGGTTTTTGGTGTCTCCTGGATTTATAGAAATAAGGAAGTTATTGGTCTTAGCACCTACACTCCCTTCTGTAGTGATGAGTCCGGGGGTTATAACTCGAATCACTTCTCTTTTGACTAATCCTTTGGCCTGTTTGGGGTCTTCTACCTGTTCACATATTGCTACCCGATGTCCGGATTGTACAAGCCTGTTCAGATAGTTCTCAGCTGCATGTACCGGCACACCACACATTGGTATTCGTTCTTCTTTGTGTTTATTTCTGGATGTAAGTGTGATTTCAAGAATCCTGGAGGCTATCTCGGCATCATCCAGAAACATTTCGTAAAAATCTCCCATTCGAAAAAATAAAATTGCATCAGGATACTGAGATTTAATACCCTTATATTGCTGCAACATAGGCGTAAGGCCTTTCGTTTTATCTTTTATATTCTTTGCCATTAGCTATTAAAAAGTATAACTTGAGCATATAACGGTTCATAACTGCAGACAAGAGATCGAATAATTGTTTGAGCATAGCCCTTTGTCATTTTCTATGTTATTTCCTTGTTTAAAATTAGGAAAGGGGGTTTTTAATAGGTGGAAGTATTCCCAGAGCAGGTATCTGACTACAGATCTAATCTCAAGGGCATTTTAGACTCTTTCAGACCGGATTTTGAGAAAATTGAGCTGGTATTGAGCAGGCATTTTGCTTCTCACATACCTTTGGTAAATGAAATAAGCCGGTATATCCTTTTTGCAGGGGGGAAACGTTTAAGGCCTTTACTAACTGTATGTGCAGCAAGACTGTTAGGCAGAGACGATGAAGATGTGTTCAATCTTTCGGCAGTCCCTGAGTATCTTCATGCTGCCAGTCTTCTCCACGATGACGTAGTGGATGGAGGCGTGATGCGTCGTGGCAGGTCTCCTGCCTATAAAATATGGGGTAATAAGGCCGCGGTCCTGGTTGGGGATTTTCTCTATGCCAAGGCCCTCGATCTTGCCAGCCGGTTTGACGATATCCGCATTGCAAAGGCTATTGCAGAGACAGTCGCCTTGATGTCTGAAGGTGAAATTCTACAGCTTTTACAGGTAGAGACCCCGAGTTTTGACGAGAAGACCTATTTAGAAATCATTAACAAAAAGACGGCCTCACTGATTTCTGTGTCATGTAAAATCGGGGCGCTTTTTGCCGGTGCAGGGAAGCCAGAGGTGCAAGCCCTCAGTGACTATGGTCTTTATTTGGGCCAGGCATTTCAGATGATTGACGATATTCTTGACTATACTGCAGATACCAGTGAGCTGGGAAAGGCCATCGGTACAGATCTTGCAGAAGGGAAAATTACGCTGCCCCTTGTCGTGGCTATTGAGAAGGCGTCTTCAAGAGAAAAAGTAATGTTGTCGCAGTTGCTCAAGGGTGGCAGTATCTCTAAAAAGGAACTTATATGGGTGAAGGATTTGCTGATCGATACCGGTGGATTGGATTATACGCATAGGCGTGCAAAGGCCTTGGTTGGTATGGCCTGTAAAGGGTTGGAGACTTTTGCCCCGGTAGAAACAAGAGACTTACTCCATGGCCTTGCTTGGTTTGTTTTAGAACGTCGCAAGTAAAATAAGTGAGGGCAAGACAGTGCTGAAATCGACTGGAATTTTTTCCAAGAGTGGTTTAAAGGGCCTTATTTTTCTTGGAGGCACAGGTGCCTTGGCTGCATGCGCATATGAGATTTTTTGCTCGAGGGCCACTTTATGGGGCAGGGTATTAACCCATGGTTCCAGACATGTGCCTGCAATAAGTCTCGTATTCGATCAGAGCCCAAACCCTTTAACAGAGCCCATTTGCAAACGACTCCATGAGCTTGAGATTCCAGCCACATTTTTCATAGAAGAGAAAAAAGCCAGGGATAATCCTAGGTCCATGCGCGCTTTGCAGTCCTTTGAGATAGGGATCCATGGAGAGACTTACAGATCGCTTGTATTTAAAAACAGAATAGAATTAAGACATATGCTCAAGCCGTGTGTAACACTGGCAAGCGACATTCAGGGAAGAGATGCCTGCTTTCTTATGCCCCCTCACGGATGGAAGGATCTTCAGTTGATAAAAACGGCAAGAGAGCTGGGTCTTTTGGTGATAAATCCATCCCTAAAGCTCAGATGGCGTAAAGCGGGGGTACTTTTTAGTACTTCAGTTGAGCATATTCTGATGCATGCGAGGCCGGGAGACATAATTCTGGTGGAAAATCATCCCCTGACGTCGCCTCCGGAGCACCTCTTTGTTGAGCTTCTTACATTACTGGTTACCGGCATAAAAGATAAGGGTCTCAGAATCTGGGGACTGAGTCCTCTACTTCGTTGCCATTAATTGCGTTACTTAAATTTTGTATTGTGCTCTGTGCTGATTACCAAAATATTCGATTCTACTAATACAGATCAGTAATTATCCGGATGTATGTATGCTCAAGAAGATTGAAAACACAGTCTTTTCAAATTCAAAAACCTGCTGGCTCCAGCGATAGTTGTACCATAGAGATAAATCGGCTTTTTATATCTATCTGAAAGAAAAATTAACTGTGACAAGGAATCGTTTACTATTGTCGAGCCTGTCGCCAGAATAACGTCGCAGGTCTTAAATATTTCTTCTGTCATTTCTTCACCATCCCATATAGACACCCCATATTTTATTTTATTAATATTGTCTCGATCAAGGTCGGTTACTTTCAGATTTTCCGCAGATAATCTACTGGAGAAATTATCAATTATTGCCGGCTGAAAACCAACGATTCCAATCTTGACATCAGGGCTGTATTTATCAATGATCGTTTTGGCCATTTCCTCGGCACACCATTCCGGCTCCTCCCCTTTGCAGTGAACAGTGTCGTTAATAATACCTACATATCGCATCAGTGCGTTTAACGTGGCGACAAAGAGCGCCCTTTCACCGTTATCCTGTAATTTAAATTCGAGTATTTTTTCAAGTTTTCCTCTGTAGGTCCTTGGCGTGTCAGTAAATGCCTGTCCCAGGGAATTCTTGAAATTTGCCTGGATTAAGGACTCCTTGCCTTTAAGTAGCGGGAAATCCTTCCTTTCTGTCTTACCTATAGCTTCTTCAGGTGTCAGGACTTTCGCCGTAATATTTATCTCACTTTCCATAAAACCATTCTTTACCGCTATATCCATCAGTGACTCTTTGAGTTTCGCATACATTTTTCTTTTTGCCTTTTACTTAAATCTCAATTTTTACTTTTAATTTCAAATTTCAACCGTGAGCAGTCATAAAACAACCTAAACATACACTATTGTAAGACTGGGTCGACGTTTTCTAAATCAATCATTAATGTATATCATGATGTCAAGATTCTTGCTCAGGAATTATATACTTTGTAGATTTTGATTAACAAGTTTCCATCCTGAAACAGTACCGGAGCCTGACTTATGAGGAACTGGCGTTTCACCTTGAAGACTCTCAGTCGTTTCGTGCCTTTGCAAGGCTGGATATAAATCAGTATCCGAGCAGGTCTGTGCTGCAGGAAAACATCAAGGCCATCAGCGCATCGACGTGGGAGGCGGTCCATCAGGTTTTGATCGAATACGCCCTGGATCAGGAGCTTGAGAAGGGTCGAAAGATCCGTATCGACTCCACGGCCGTAGAGAGCAACATCCATCATCCGACGGATTCCAAACTGCTTGAGGATGGAGTCCGCGTTATCACGCGGTTGCTTATTGCAGGCAAGGAGTTGAAGCCCATGCCTGAATACTCGTTTGCTGATCACCGGAGAGTAGTCAGGAAGCGGGTGGTTACGATACTGAACGCCAAGAAACAGAAGATACGGGAAAAGGCGTATAAGGACCTGCTCAATGTTTCTGTTCGCACGTGGATATGCAATGTATGCCATTTTTGCCCTGAAGACGTTTGACAGGGTTGATCTGATGCAATGGGGTACGCGCCAGGGTGCTGAGAGAAAAGCTTGAGCGGACTCTTTCGATTCTCGGACGTGTCATGGATCAGACCGAACGGCGGGTCATTCGGGGTGAGAAGGTTCCGGCGTCCGAGAAAGTCAGTTCGTTCTTTGAATGTCACACAGACATCATTGTCAAGGGCGGCCGCGATACCCGGTTTGGCCACAAGGTCTTTCTTACAGGAGGAGATTCCGGCATTATCACGGACTGCGTGGTCGTGCATGGAAATCCTGCCGATTCGCAGATGTTTCAGCCCATGATAGAGAGGCAGAAAGTCCTCTACGGAAGGGTACCGCGTCAGACGGCAGCTGATGGAGGGTTTGCCTCCGAAGACAATCTCAAGTGGGCCAAGAAAGAAAAGATCAAGGATGTCATGTTCGCGAAGAGAAAGGGCCTTTCTGTACTCCAGATGGTCAAGAGCAACTGGGTGTACAAGAAGCTCAGGAATTTCCGTGCAGGTATTGAAGCGAACATTTCGAGGCTCAAGCGGTCCTTTGGGTTTAACCGGTGCAACCGGACTGGATGGCCGGGCTTTCGGCAGTATGTTTGGAGTGCGATTGTATCGTATAATCTTTCGGTGCTGGCCAGGTTGAAAATGGAGTTGCATCAAGGATAGTTCTGGTGTCATTGTCTGATTACGACAGGAGAGGTATGCCCTGGAGACACCCCCAAACGCCTCTGGTGATCCTGTAAACTGAAAATTGGCGTCTATCACTCCAAAATCTCCACTGTCATGATCCGCTCAACCTACTTCGCTTGCTCGGTGTCAGTCAGTACACCCAAAAAACATGGGTTTCCGGATGGAAACTAACTAAGAATTCGGGCACTCAAGGCATAAAATTATCAGAACAGGCGTTGACACCTTCATGCCCGATGGTAGGGTGAGCTTGCCTTGTTTAGAGAACAAATACAGGGAGAAGAAGATCATGCACAAGAAGAAAATTTTAGTCATAGGTTCAGGAGGCCGCGAACACGCCCTTTGCTGGAAGCTGGCGTCCAGCCCAAAGGTGTCAAGAGTATTCTGCGCGCCCGGCAATGCCGGTATAAGTCAACATGCCGTCTGTGTACCTATAAAAGTCTGTGACATTAATGGCCTTGTATCGTTTGTCAAAAAGGAGGATATCGATATAACATTGGTGGGTCCGGAGGTTCCTCTGGCTGAAGGTCTGGTAGACAGATTCAACGAACATGGACTTGCGGTGTTCGGACCTACTAAAGCGGCTGCCCAGATTGAAGCAAGTAAGGTGTTTTCAAAAGATCTGCTCACTGAAGCCGGTATACGAACAGGGGCCTACAGGGTCTTTGCCGAGCCGAATGCCGCTTTTGATTATATCAAGAACATAACTGGAGTACCAATTGTAATAAAGGCAGACGGGCTGGCAGCCGGCAAGGGGGTGCTGCTGGCCCGCTCCCTCGCGGATGCGGAAGAGGCAATAGACCTTATCCTTCGCAAAAATGCCTTTGGTAAAGCAGGTAATTGTCTGATAGTAGAGGAATTTCTCACCGGAGAAGAGGCATCCTTCATGGCTATAACAGACGGAAGAACAGTCCTTCCCCTTGCTACTTCTCAGGACCATAAGCCTGTATTTGATGATGATAAGGGGCCTAATACCGGTGGTATGGGGGCTTATTCTCCAGCACCTGTGGTAAGCGGTAACCTGTTTGATGATATAATGGATACGGTTATGAGGCCCACAGTAGAAGCCATGGCAAAGATAAAAAGGCCTTATCAGGGAGTACTTTATGGTGGCATTATAATCAAAGATGGTATATCCAGTGTCTTGGAATTTAACTGCCGGTTCGGTGATCCCGAGGCTCAACCGATCCTGATGAGACTTCGCACTGACCTGATGGAGGTAATTGAGGCAGCACTTGAAGGCAGGTTAAATGAAGTCGAGCTTGAGTGGGATCCCAGGGCTGCTGTCTGCGTTGTCCTCGCCTCCGGAGGCTATCCTGGAAGCTATGAGACAGGCCAGGTTATCCACGGTCTAGATAAAGTGACTGAGATGCAAGACGTAATGGTCTTTCACGCAGGGACTGCCAAGGAAAGGGGTCGACTCGTCACATCCGGTGGAAGAGTTTTAGGTGTTACGGCGCTCGGGGATACGATTCCAGAGGCAATAGACCTTGCGTATAAAGCAGTTGGTCAAATTTCCTGGGAAGGTATGCATTACAGAAGGGATATTGGTCAAAAGGCCCTCAGATACATATCAGATAAGGCCGGCAAGTCGGTTCCCTCGCATTTTGGCAGCCCTGCCAAGGTAGGTATTATAATGGGAAGCCTCAGTGACCAAGAGGTTATGAAAGCAGCCAGGGATGTTTTGAATGAGTTTGGTATCTTATGTGAGTTAAAGGTTGCTTCAGCTCATCGCTCTCCGGAACTTACTTCAATATATGCAAAAGAGGCGGAAAACAGAGGAATAAAGGTATTAATAGCTGGCGCCGGAATGGCCGCACACTTGGCCGGCAGTTTGGCAGCCAACACCATACTTCCTGTTATAGGCGTGCCGGTAGACAGTTCATCGTTGAGTGGACTTGATGCTTTACTATCCACTGTCCAGATGCCTCCCGGGGTTCCTGTTGCGACTATGGCGATAGGAGAGGCCGGGGCAAAGAACGCCGCTTTGTTGGCACTTCAGATTTTGGCATTGGAAGATCGGGATATTGCAAAGAGGCTAAAGGAATATAGAGAGACTCAGGCAAGAAAGATAGAAGAGATGCAACCTGAAATTTAAAATTTGGTGGAAATGAAATAACTCTGAGGCGAATGGTTTTATCAACCGACCACGCATTAATTCAACAAGCTGCAGATATAATGCGTAAAGGTGGAGTGGTAGCCTTTCCCACAGAGACGAGCTATGGGTTGGGGGCCTCAATAAAGCAGGTCTATGCCCTTGAACGGATCTATATAATCAAAAAGAGGCCAAGGTATAAACCCCTTTTGATCCTCATTTCAAATATTTCAGATCTTATACATTTGGTCAGACAAGTTCCCGCGACTGCGGTTGTCTTAATGGAGCGATTTTGGCCTGGTCCTTTGACCCTGCTTTTACCGGCTAAACCTGGATTACCGTGGCCACTTTGTGCAAATACAGGAAAAGTAGGGGTGAGAATTTCTAGCCATTCATGGGCCCATTCCCTGGTAACAGCCCTGGGGAGTCCTATGACTGCAACGAGTGCAAATATCTCAAAATACCCTGCCGCCTGTAACGCAGAGGAGATTAAGGATCAGTTACGAGCCCCCCCTCCTGACTATATACTGGATGGTGGTCCTACATCCGGAGGGGCGCCATCCACGATCGTAGATGTGTGTACCGAACCCTTCAAGATTATAAGGGAAGGTATAATTGATCCAAAAGATATTACAGGTGTTTCCGCCTGATAGGGAATAAAGCATTTTATTAATATGAGAATAATACGTGAATTTTGGGTACCCGTTTTATTCTACGCAGTTTTTCTATCCGGCTATCAGATCTGGAAAGATTGTACGTTGCCTGTTTCCGAAACAGGCAAAAATAAGATCATATTGATCTCCATTGGGAGCACCTTCTTTTCAGTAGCACAAAAGCTTGAAACAGAGGGTTTAATCAAATCCAAAAGGGCATTTTATTGCTTGGCCTGGTGGAAAGATGCAACGACCAAGATAAAGGCTGGAGAATACGAACTTTCTCCAACTCAAACCCCTGCAGAGATTCTGGATTATCTGGTCAAAGGGAAAATCCGCCAATATATTATTACCATTCCCGAAGGCTATAACCTGTTCCAAATAGATGACCTCCTTGCAAATGCGAAATTGATATCTGATGATTCATTCATCAATGTGGCACGAGACAAAAACATCTTAAGAACTTTAGGTATAGAAGCTGACAGCGCCGAGGGTTATGTTTACCCTGACACTTATCAATTGACAAAGGATGCCACTCCGTATGAGATGCTCTGCACATTTGTAAATCATTTTTGGGAAGTATGGAATTCAGAAAAATTCAGTCGCAGAACAGAAGAACTGGATGTCCAAATCCACGATATAGTAACTATCGCTTCCATAGTTGAAAAAGAGGCCATGCAATCAAAAGAAAGGCCGCTGATAGCTTGTGTATTTTGGAATCGCCTTAAAAAAAATATGCCTCTTCAGGCGGATCCAACCGTCCTTTACGGAATACTTGTGGAAAACAAAACAAAAAAGCGTCGTCTTAGATGGAAAGATCTTAGGAAAAAAACTCCTTATAACACCTATGTAAACAGGGGATTGCCCATTGGACCGATTTCAAATCCCGGCAAGGAGTCCATCAAGGCGACTCTCTATCCATCAGAAAAGGATTATTTCTATTTTGTTTCGAAAAACAATGGCAAACATTATTTTTCTCGGACTCTGGCTGAACATAATAGAGCTGTAGATAGGTATCAACGCAGGCGCCAATACAGACCCAACAAAAAGACCAGCCCCGATTCGACACAAACTAATACCCCACTTTAAACCACCCATCTTTTTTCTTTTAATCGTCAAAAAATTATCAAAAAACTTTTTCAAAAGTTTCAAGTAGATGATGGTTTTATTCGATATAAATATTTAGCGTAATTTATATAGTTTTGTCCCATTTGCAGGAATTCTCATTTTTAAGAGCAAATTATAGAAAAATAAAGAAAAGCACAGTTCGTATTACATAATATATTGATATTTTTTAGTTAAATTCTCTCTTAAGTCTCTTGACAGTCAGCCCTTTATTAAAATATATAAGTATATAGTGGGATAAAGTGGGGAAAAGGGGTAGAATCTAATGTTTAGAGGACGGTCAGCCCATGTTTTGGATGCCAAGGGCCGTCTTAGCATTCCGGCGCGTTTTAGAGAGTTCTTGCAGGCAAAATATGATGACCGGCTGGTAGTTACCAACTTGCCCTCTTGCCTTGCAGCTTATCCTTTTGAGGAATGGAGAAAAATAGAAGAACATTTCAGCCGGTTTCAATTCGGGCCTCCTGAAGTCATAGCCTTTAAAAGATACCTGTTGGGAGCTGCAGCGGAATGTTCACTGGATGCTCAGGGGAGAATATTGATACCCCAGAGGCTTCGTGAAGAGGCGGTATTGACCAGGGATGTGGTTCTTTCGGGTATGCTTACCTATTTTGAAATATCAAACCGGGACAGCTTGAACAAAGAATTGCAGAAGACTAGGAGTAACTTTGATCAGTACAGCAGCGATATCACCGCCAAATTCGGAATTAGCGGTTAGAAAAGAGGCCATGCATGTCCCTGTAATGCTCTCCGAAGTTCTGGATGGCCTGTCATTGAGGTCAGGGGGTATCTATGTGGATGCAACACTTGGTCTGGGAGGCCATACAGAGGCCATACTGTCAAGGTGCCCCGAAGTCAAAATGGTGCTGGCCCTTGATTATGATACAGAAGCCATGAAAAAGGCCGGATCCAGATTGGCCGCATTTGGCAGCAGGGTTCGATTAGTTTACAGCAACTTCATTCATCTTCGTGATGTTCTTTTATCCAACAGAATAGAGCAAGTTGATGGCATACTTATGGATCTCGGCATTTCCAGCTTCCATTTGGAAAACAGCGGGAGAGGCTTCAGCTTTTCCAGGGACGAACCTCTTGACATGCGCATGGATCAATCTGGTGCAGTGACTGCTGCCGACATAGTCAATAAGCTTTCGGTTGAAAGATTGACCGAGCTTATCCATACATATGGGGAAGAAAGATGGGCAAAAAGGATCGCCAAACGCATATATGAAAGGCGCAAGGCAGAAGTTATTCTGAGTTCGAGAGACCTGGCGGAAGTGATTGCCGATTCCATTCCGAGAAAATATCATCCACGCCGAATTCATCCCGCTACACGCACCTTCCAGGCACTTCGAATCGCATTGAACCGAGAACTGGACAATCTTAAAGAGGCCCTTGACTCATTCCCATCTTGTCTGAGACCCGGAGGACGAATGTGTGTTATCTCCTTTCATTCTATGGAGGACCGTCTGGTCAAAATCGCTTTCAGAGAAGACAAGAGATTGAAGCCCTTAACTAAAAAACCTTTGGTGCCAAGCCTTGAAGAAATAAATAGTAATCCCCGGGCTAGAAGTGCCAAGCTAAGAGTTGCTCAATATAGAGGGCAGAATACTGCTCTGACCCAATTACTATAATGATTACATTTTAAAAGGCCCTAAAAATGACTTCACTCAAAAAGTCTAAGATACAAGTCTCAAAATTTCTCGGAAATAAGAAATGTTCGGCTTGTCTTGCAGCAGGTGAAAATCTGAAGCAATACCTCAGATTGCTATTTTCCCGACAGAAACATAAAAGTGCCCTTGAGCCTTTTGACAAAAACCTGTTTTGGGAGGGGAGAAAATGAGTCTCCGATCAGCAACAATTAGAACACCCCAGAGACGCTCATATGTTTCGACGGCACAGAAAAACAGGGCCTGTGACCACCTTTTGTTATCAAAAATACTCAAAATGAGCCTTAATAAGGCCATTGCGCTGATTGTTTTAGGCGCTTTATTAATTCTAGGAATTTTGATTACTCACGAAGTCAGAGAAACAGCAAAGGACTTAGAGTTGCTTCAAAGGGAACAAGGCCGACTCAGTAATCGATATAAGGATTTCACCACTCGGCTGGATCGGATCAAGGCACGCAGCCATATGGAAAAATTGGGGGGTGAAATGGGACTTCATCCACCTACTAAACGGCAAATAATATATCTCAACTGATCGAGATCAGAATGATTTTTCCTTATAAAAAAAAGAAAATTTCTTTTCTTTTCAGCTTATTGAGTCTTGCTGTTATTGCCGCAGCGTTTGTTGGTTGTCTTTGGCAAGGCAACGCTGTCAATAGCGAAGATGACATTGATTCGTCCATGCTTTGTCAACAACAAAACACCGGCTACTATTCCCAGCAAAGTCCCTTAGATAGAGGCATGATCCTTGACAGGACAGGAGCAATATTTGTTGCAAACCAAAAAAAAATCTCTATCTTGGCGCGGCCTTCCCGTTTGCGGCAAGTTGATGATTGGCTGGCAGAGGTGTCAGAAATTCTTGACCTTGATTTGCCAACTTTGAAAGATATGCTTGCAGATGAGCAGGACCTTATATGTCTAAAAGACTGTATTTCCGAAGAACAAGGCCGGAAGCTCAAAGACATGCAGGTTAGAGGCTTAGAAATACTGGAACAATATAAAAGGGTATATCCTTGTAATTCACTGGCTTCTCCGGTTTTGGGATTTGTCGACCAAGGCGGCAGAGGTCTTGAGGGAATTGAATACACATATGATAGCCTTTTAAGGCAAACTAAAGGGTCACAAATTTACCCAGGTAGACAGGATCTTACGCTTGCACTTAGTAAAGATATTCAGTCATCAGCAGAAAAAGAGCTTGACAGGCAGATCAAAAGACTTAAGGCAGAGAAAGGCTGTTTTGTTATAATGGGTGTTGAAAATGGTGAGATTCTTGCCCTTGCCAGCAAGCCTTCCTGGGATCCTGAACGTTTTTGGGAAATATCTGAGAGGAATATCATAAACTATTCTCTCCAAGATAATGTTGACCTGATGATACTTGTGCCCCTTTTAAACTGGATGTTTGAACAAAGTGAACTTCAAAAGTCAGAGATTTTGCCTTTGGGGAAAACCGCCCACCAGTGCCAATGGGAGGTTTTGGATAAGGGTATGGTATTATGGAGTCCCTGGACTGAAAAGGAGTTAAAGGATATTGTCCCTTATAATGACATTTCAAGAGATCTCTGGGGTCTGGGATTTGGTCAATTTACAGGTATCGACCTTCCGGGTGAAGGCCGGGGCAGCCTCCCATCAGCCCCGGCAGGGTTACGTAATAGCCTCTTGCGGCAGGCCGTTACCGCCAGTCCTATCCAGATTCTCAGGGCCTTCTCTGCCCTGATAAATAAAAATATATTAGTTACACCGCACGTGGCCCTACAAAGCACTGATGAATTTTTGATACCGGGCTCTTCCGCGAATGACCAAAAGCATGCCCCAATTTCCTGGTTGACAGAAGAACTGATACACAAATCGCTGAGAAAGCTCGCGGTCAGAGGAGGGCCGTCTCTTGCGAGTATCAGGTGGAATGAACAGTCTGACCAAATTTCTAATCAATTTCCAGCACAGGTTACTGCCCTAGGATTCTGGCCCGAAAGATCACCCAAAGTAAGTTATATTGTTTTGCTCGACGGCGTAAAAATCGACCCTCGTGAGCGTCGGGGCACTTTAGGGCGTTCACTGGTAGTAGCAAAACAGGCGGTGCAGATACCCTTGAAAGACGAATGGCGAACGGTGAAAACCGAAGAGGCAGAAAGACAGTTTTCCACTATGCCGAATCTTAAGGGAAAATCCGTAAGACAGGCCCTGGACATTTTGCAATCCATGGGCATTTATACAGAGCTCAAAGGTGTAGGGACCGTGATCGCGCAGAAACCAGAATCAGGAATACCTCTTAATGGTGTGAAGACCTGCAGTATAACCTGCGAGTGATGTTTGGTAATACGCAAAACGAAAGGACCTTGCGGGATATGTTGGAAGTGTTGAAGCCCGCTGTTTTTATATCATTTGAGAAGTACGACGTAAAAATCAGGGGTATAACAGCAGACTCCAGACAGGTAAAACGGGAATACATGTTTGTTGCAATTCCAGGCACTGAATTTGACGGAAGACAATTTATCAATGATGCCGTGGTGAAAGGTGCCTCCGCCGTGTTGATGTCTAGGCAAGATCTGCATCATTACGTCAAAAACGTTCCCATGGCCTTGCCTGTTATAGGAGTGGACGATCCCAGGCTTTCCATAGGTCTTTTGGCAAGTGCTTTTTATGGAAATCCAAGTGAAAAAATGTCTCTTATAGCTATTACAGGCACTAATGGTAAGACTACGATTTCATACCTCCTGGAAGGCATTTTCAGCAAAGCCGGGCTGAATCCCGGTGTAATAGGCTCGATAAGCCAAAGACATTGCGGCATAGAGGTGCCTTCTGAACTTACTACCCCTGATGCCGTAAAACTTCAGGAGACCCTGGCCAACATGTTGAAAAGAGGCGCAAAGGCAGTGGCCTTAGAGGTGTCTTCCCATGCCCTTGACCAGCAGAGGATCTCAGGATGTAGTTTCGCAGCATCTATTTTTACCAACCTAGGTCGCGATCACCTGGATTATCACCAAGACATGGAACAATACTTTCAGGCGAAAGTAAAATTATTTTTGAAATATCCCTCTGATGCGGCAATTATTAACATTGATGACTTATATGGAAGGCGTCTGTGGGAGATAGTAAAAGAGAAAAAGATCAGTTATGGCCTCAGCCCTGAAGCAGAGGTAAAACCGGAGTTTCAATTTATTGATAGTGAAGGAATAATATGTGATATATCTACGCCCAAAGGCCCTATTTCCATCAAATCCAAGCTTATGGGTTTGCACAACCTATACAATATCCTTGCAACAGTAGCGGTTTCAATCAGTCTCGGGATAGAGCCGGACCATATTCAGGCCGGCATAAAATCAATAATACGTATTCCGGGAAGACTGGATCCTGTATATTCTCACAATGGAGTCACCGCTTTTGTAGATTACGCACACACCCCTGACGCTCTGGAAAGTGTTCTTAGCAGCCTTATCGGGTTAGGGCCTAATAAGCTTCTGATCTGTGTTATCGGCTGCGGAGGAGACAGAGACAGAGGCAAGCGTCCTCTAATGGCCCGGGCAGCTGCTTCACTGGCAGATATTGTTGTGTTGACTTCGGATAATCCTCGTACTGAAGATCCCCTTGCAATAATCGATCAGATGTTGAACGGTCTCCGAGATCTCCCTCCCTGTCACCCTGCAACCAAAGCTGAAGTGAAAATAATTCCAGATAGAGAAGCAGCTATTTCATGGGCAGTAGAAAGGGCGCAGCCCGGTGTTTGTCTTCTCGTGGCTGGGAAGGGCCACGAAACCTACCAAATAATCGGCAGGGAACGACTTGTCTTTGACGACAGAGAAATATTGACAAAGGCCTTTGAATCAAAGATAGAAGCTGGAAGGTCAACGCTTGAGAATTTTGAGGATTATGGATTTCGATTAAAGGCTTCTCAGGTGGCAACGGCTATTGGAGCCAGAGTTCTTTCAGGTGACCCTAATACATTAATCCAGGGCATATCGACAGATTCCAGATCAGTAAGAAAGGCAAATATTTTTTGGGCACTTTCCGGGGACCGTTTCAATGGGCACGATTTTATCCTTGATGCTGTAGGACAAGGATGTACTAGTGCAGTAATTAGTTCTAGCTTTGACTTCCGAAACTTGAATTTAGACCCTCGATCTTGTCGTCCCGTTTTATTGCAAGTCCAGGATGTATTAAAGGCCTTAGGAGATTTCGCAGCATGGTATAAAAACCATCTTGGAATCAAAGTAATCGGCATTACGGGTAGTTGCGGCAAGACAACCACAAAAGAACTGATTTTCTCGATCCTGAAAAAAAAATGGAAAGTCGCTAAAACCAGTGGCAATTTTAATAACCTTATCGGCCTGCCGCTTAGCCTGCTTTCCGCCGGATCCAACGATTCTTGGGCAGTGCTGGAAATGGGAACCAACCAACCGGGAGAAATATCACGACTCTGTGAAATTGCCCAGCCGCAAGTAGCCCTTATTACTACAATTCAACCTGCCCATCTTGTCGGTCTGGGGGACTTAAAGGCAGTAGCCCAAGAAAAGTGGGAGCTGTGGCGAGCCATTTCCCAGACGGGTGTAGCAGTGGTTAACCTTGATGATCCTATGGTGATGGAGGGGGCCAAAGACCTAAAATGTCAGGTCGTGGGCTATTCAATGGGACAAAAGGCGGATTCGTTTCCAGATCACCAAATTTTAAAATCTTCAAATGATAAAATTACCTGCCTGTCATGGACATTAAGCGAACATGGCACTTTGCTGGATCTGGATATTGCCGGAAACAGACTTTATGTTGATCTTCACCTTATAGGGAAGGCGAATGTACAAAATGCCGTTGCATCTGCAGCTGCAGGTCATGCAGTAGGGGTGACGCCGGCTTTGATCAAACAGGGGCTGGAGGAAGCAAGGCCGCTCCCGGGGCGCCTTTTTTTGAGAAATCTTGGACCTAAATGGATGCTGATCGATGATTCTTATAATGCAAACCCCTGCTCTATGCGATCGGCTCTTGAGACTCTGGATTTTTGGAGCGGAGGCGGGAAAAAGATAGCGATTCTGGGAGATATGCTGGAACTTGGAGATGCTGCCTACGAGTTTCATCAGGAACTCGGAAGAATTTCAGCCAATACGGGGGTTGATCTCTTGGTCTTAATAGGCGAATTTGCTGATGCTGTTTCTGAAACAGCCAGAAAGGCGGGTATTTCAAAAAAGGCTATACGTGTTTTCCCTGACATTGAAGATCTGCTTTCCTGGATAGAATTAGCTGCTCTTGATTGTATGCCCTTTCCGGCAACTATACTTGTAAAGGGATCAAGGGCCATAGGTCTCGAGAGAGCGGTAAATGCCCTTATCAGGCAACTGGGAGAGGGTAAAAGAGGGGGGTTGACAGTATAGGCTATGCTTTTTCATCTGCTATATCCCCTTAACGATATGTGGCCTGTATTTAACGTTTTTCGCTATATTACATTTAGAACAATATACGCTGCAGTGACTGCCCTTTCAATAATATTGATTTTTGGACCTTGGTTTATAAGAATTATGTGTGAAATGCAGATGGGCCAGATCATCCGGGACGATGGGCCGACAATACATCATACAAAAGCCGGAACACCGAGTATAGGGGGCATATTAATCATAGGGTCCATTCTAATCGCTACACTTCTCTGGGCTGACTTAAGAAACCTTTATGTTTGGATAAGCATTTTAATCCTTGTCGGTTACGGTATAATAGGTCTCGTAGACGACCTGTTAAAGATCTGGAAAAAGAATGCCAAAGGTCTGTCGGGCAGATTGAAGCTTGTCGGGCAAATAGTTTTTGTATTTTTAGCCGCAGGGTTAATTGCCGCACATGGTAAGTGGGATACCCATCTTAGTATTCCTTTTTTTAAGAATTTTCAGCCTGATCTAGGAATTATGTATGGTCTTTTCGCTCTGCTTGTGGTTGTGGGGACCTCTAATGCGGTTAACCTGACCGATGGTCTGGACGGACTTGCCGCAGGCCCTTTTATAATAGCTGCAGCGGTTTACACCCTGTTTACCTACCTGGCGGGTCATTCGACTCTTGCACAATACCTTCGGATTCCTTCGGTTCCTGGTGCAGGAGAGCTTGCAGTGTTTTGTGGCGCCATGGTAGGCGCCGGTCTGGGTTTCCTCTGGTATAATACCTATCCGGCCCAGATCTTCATGGGAGATGTCGGCTCCCTTTCCTTGGGAGGGGCTCTTGGGACGGTGGCCGTACTTTCAAAGCAGGAAATGCTGCTTGTAATTGTAGGCGGGATTTTTGTTATTGAGGCATTATCCGTAATTCTTCAGGTCCTTTACTTCAAAACAACAGGAGGCAAGAGGATCTTCCGTATGGCACCTATCCATCATCATTTTGAGCTTAAAGGATGGAAAGAACCAAAGGTCATTGTAAGGTTTTGGATAATTTCCATATTGCTTGGGCTGTTGGCAATCAGCACGCTCAAATTGAGATAGGTAGGAAATTTAGTAATTTTTGATATGTATATTTCATTTTCCTGTTTGCACTTTTTAGTGTTTTGATCGAATTAGAAATTTTTTTTGAGTAATTGAGTGGAGCTTAAGGGCAAAAAAGTAACAATACTGGGCATGGGAGTATCCGGGCAGGCAGCCGCCAGATGGATCGTCTCTCAAGGGGCACAAGTCATATGCAGTGACTTAAATGCCCTTAAGGAATGGCCTAATGATTTCACAAGATGGTGTCACCAAAATGGTGTCGGCATAGAGACAAAAAAGCACAAGATAGACACTTGCCTCTCCTCTGACCTGATAGTGGTCAGCCCTGGTGTCTCACCTGAAATTTCTGCCCTTGAGGCGGCACACAAGCACAACATCCCTGTGTTGGGAGAAATGGCCCTTGCGGCATCTGTCTGGAAAGGACCGCTTATTGCTATCACCGGCACAAATGGAAAAACTACTACCACGATGCTTGTAGATGAGATGCTGAATAAGGCCGGTGTGCCTCATGTAAGGGCTGGGAACATCGGAACACCCTTGTCGGCATTTATTGAAGGACATACTGAGCAAACTATTGCTGTCCTTGAGATTAGCAGTTTTCAATTGGATTATTTCCCGAGGACCAGATATTTCAACTTTAATCCCCCAAGGTTCAATATAACCGCATGGCTCAATCTTGCCCCGGATCATCTTGATCGTTATCAGAACATTAAAAGCTACGGAGACAGCAAGGCAGTAATCTATGATTTTCAAGGGCCTGGTGACTGGTCCATACGCAACATGAATGACAAGGAACTAGAAACTTGGAATGACCGGGGACGTGCCAGAAGGCTTTACTTTGGGATGCTGAGCCCTGGAGTTCCAGGGGCCGGGCTGGACACCTCTTTGAAAAAGATCGACATAATGTGGTCTGATAATACGTGGGAAAGATATGATTTGGAAAGCTGGTCTCTAAAGGGTCGACATAATGTTGAAAATTTGGCTTGTGCCATACTTATTTCACGTCTGGCAGGTGCAGGTGCTGTTGCAGTAAAGTCTGTTATTCGAATTTTCAAAGCAGCGAATCATAGAATTCAGTGGGTGGTCCAAAACGGGGGTATCGACTATTATGACGATTCTAAGGCCACTAATGTTGCATCCGTACTTTGTGCACTAGAGTCCATAGAACAGCCAATAGTAATTATTTTGGGCGGCCGTGGCAAAGGTGAAAATTATGGTTCCCTGGCCGATATCGCTAAAAAGACAGTTGTTCGTGGTGCGATCGTTATAGGTGAAGAGGCCAAGGCGTTTGAAAAAATTCTGGGTAAGGTAATGCCGGTTGTTAAAGTACATGGGACAAAAGAAGGCAAAAAGGTTATGAAAAAAGCCGTGGAGAAAGCTAGGTCCCTGGCTGAGCCCGGCGATGCCATAATTCTTTCCCCGGCCTGTTCCAGCTTTGACATGTTCGAAAATTATGAAGAACGTGGCATGGCCTTTCAGGAGGCAGCCAGGGAATTGAATGATTTATTGATTGAGTGATTTGGTTATTTCAGGAAAGGAACTTTAATTTAAAAATAAAGCTGCGAGCAGGTCATGAATTTGGCTAAGAGTCGAGAAATATATAAGCACAAAACAAATACCGAATCATCAAACCGGCAAATCATCAAATTAGTGGTGGCTGGTGGCGGCACGGGAGGGCATGTATTTCCCGGAATGGCAGTGGTTGAGGCCATGGAATCATACGGCCCTATAGATGTTATGTGGATAGGTACAGGCCGCCCGGTGGAAAAAAATGCGCTTTTAGAACATAAATGGGATTATAAAATCCTTAATACGGGGCCTTTGAGGGGCTCAGGCATTTCAGGGACTGTACGTTCTCTGGCTGGACTTCCTTTCTCCACTATCAGGGCTTGTTCGTGGCTCAAATCATTCAGGCCTCATGTGGTGCTCGGTGTCGGCGGATATGTCTCGGGTCCCACACTTCTTGCAGCGCGGATACTGCGGATACCTGCAGCACTTCATGAGCAGAACCTTATACCCGGCCTCACAAATCGTTTGGCCTCTAAATTTGTAAAGACAGTTTTTGTGAGCTTTAAGGAGACTACCAAATATTTTCCAAGAAACAGAGTAATTTTTACGGGAAATCCAGTGCGGAAAGACATATTCCAATCACAAAATCATAAGATCGCACAATCACACAATATTTTGGTCCTGGGTGGTAGTCAGGGTGCCACATGCATGAACCGGCTTGCCAGTTCAGCCATAGAGGTTCTGTGGCAATCTGGTTTTCATTTGGGAATTATTCACCAGACAGGAAGGCTGGATATGTCTTATGTTGAGAAATTTTATGCAGATGCAAATATTCCGGCCAAAGTGGTCCAATTTATTTCCGACATTGGTGAGTCCTATTCCTGGGCAGATCTGGTTATTTGCCGGGCAGGAGCGGGTACTTTGGCTGAACTCGCGATTACGGGAAAGCCTTCGATACTTATTCCCTATCCTTGGGCAACAGACGGCCATCAGGATGCAAACGCCAGAAAACTGGCTGAAGCCGGGGCTTCCAAATATTTCCTGGAAGGAGAAGTCGGAGCTATAAAACTGGCAGGAGAGATACAGTCTTTACTGGAGGATCCTCAAAAACTCAACAATATGGGAGAAAATGCGCGCAAACTCGGAAGGCCCAAGGCGGCTGCAGATATGGCCTCTACACTGATGAAGATGGCCGGGCATACATTTTCATGTTCTCAAAAAGAAACCAATTCATTGAAATGTTCTAAAGTACGCAGCCATGTATAAAAAACAACATATTCATTTTGTAGGAATCGGCGGGATAGGCATGAGCGGCCTTGCACAAATCCTTCTTAATCTGGGATATAAAGTCACGGGTTCGGATTTGCGTGAGACTGAAATCACCAGGTCTCTAAGAAAATTGGGGGGTACAATTTACAATGGTCATGCCCCTGAAAATATTCAAGGTGCCGATGTAGTGGTGATTTCCTCTGCCATCAGAGAACATAACCTTGAGGTGCAGGGGGCACTTTCTTCCCAAATTCCGGTTATACCAAGGGCTGAAATGCTGGCAGAATTGATGCGGCTCAAAAAATTCGGCATAGCAGTGGCCGGGGCACATGGAAAGACCAGCACCACCTCTATGATCTCTTCCGTGCTTCGTGTCGGTGGCCTTGATCCAACGGTTATCATAGGAGGGAAGGTAAATGGTATTGGGAGCAATGCCTATTGGGGACAGGGCGAATTTCTTATAGCAGAAGCCGATGAAAGTGACGGCAGCTTTTTGCGCCTTACACCAAGCATAGTCGTGGTAACGAATATAGATAGGGAGCACTTGGATTATTATTCCAATTTGGATGCAATAATACGCTGTTTTCAGGACTTCATAGACAAAATACCTTTCTATGGTCTTGCCATACTTTGTGGAGACAACCCTCACCTCAGAGAAATGCTCTCGGTAGTAAAAAAACGAACAATGACTTATGGTACAGGACCTGAATGTGATCTACAGGCCAGGGATATCAGTTTCAAAGGTCCGGGGGTATCCTTCAATGCCTGGTGGCAGAATTCCGAACTTGGCGAGATACAACTCAAGGTCCCTGGATTGCACCATGTAAGGAATTCTCTGGCCGCAATGGCCCTGGGTCTTGAACTTGAGATACCCTTTCACAAAATCCAGACCGGTCTTATGTCATATGAAGGTGTAGGCAGGCGATTTGAGATATTGGGCGAAACAGAAAGGATAATTGTAGTAGATGACTATGCGCATCACCCTACTGAGATAGTGGCCACTCTCAAAGCCGCCAGGGCATGTTGGCCTGAGCGCCGACTCGTGGTTCTTTTCGAACCCCATCGGTATACTAGAACTCAGGCATTGATGGACGATTTCACCACTGCCTTTGGAGAAGCTGATGAACTGTGGCTGACGGAAATATATCCAGCGAGCGAGACTCCCATAGTAGGGGTTAGCGGAAAACGTTTGGCAAGAAATATCATGAATCAACGTGGTGGAACAGTACACTATATAGAGTCATGCGGGGATCTTCCTCAGGCAATTTTGCCGAGCCTGCAGGAGGGTGACGTGGTCATGACTCTTGGGGCTGGTACCATAGGGCATATGGGGCCGAGAATTTTGGGCATGCTTAAGACAAAGGAGTCAGCAATTGCTCTCTAAGGATCTAAGAAAGATAGAAGATCTCCAAGTCTTTGAAGGTGTACCGCTTTTACCGCTGACGAGTTTTCGTATAGGTGGGCCTGCACATCTGTTTCTGGCTCCGAAGACATTGAAGGCCCTTGAAAAGACCATTTTTTATCTCAGTAACCGTTCCATATCTTATAAGGTGATTGGTCAAGGAAGCAATCTCTTGATCAGCGACAAAGGCGTGAAGCTGGTTATGTCTCTGGCGGCCCTGAAGCGTATTCAATGCTCTGTGGAAAGCAGATTTGAATCTGAGGACCACCGGCAAATTTCTTCTAGTTCCTTTTTACAGGAAGAGAGATCAGCTAATGGCCATCGCTTTAAAATGGTAGACGTAGAGGCAGGTTGCAGGCTGAGGTCTCTTATTTCCTGGTCCGTGCGTAATAGCCTGGGCGGTCTTGAAAATCTTTCCGGCATTCCGGCCAGTGTGGGCGGGGCCATCTTCATGAATGCCGGCACTAACAAGTGCTTTATGGCAGAAGTGATAGACGCTGTTCAGTTTACAGGCCCTGATGGTAGTTGCTGGTCTCATAGAGATCAATTGTATTTTGATTACAGGGCCTTCAGACTGCAAGACAATGCTATTATCTCGGCTGCAAGAATTAAATTCGGCAAAAGCAATGCCGATCAGATCAGGCAGCATTTGAGAAGCGCTATGTGCCAGCGGAAAGCCACCCAGCCTTTAGGAAAACCAAGCGCGGGATGCATTTTCAAAAATCCCCCCGGTGTTTCAGCTGGAAAGCTCATAGACCAATGTGGACTCAAAGGTTTTAGAGTTGGGGATGCTGAAGTGTCCAAAAGGCATGCAAATTTTATTATAAACCGTGGAAAAGCCAGCGCCGTAGAGGTAATGGACTTATTGGAAATTATTAAAGAACGTGTAAAAAAAGAGACTGATGTAGAACTTGTTCCGGAGGTATCTTTTTGGGGTATGGAAACATGAAAATTAGAAGACCGTCTTTAGAATCCAGGTCTTCAGTATGTAGCTTCATCTCGCGGGACAAATCTACAAAACCGGTGTTTTCCGTGTTGTGGTCTATATATCCTAAATTACTGGTTGCTATAGCTGTAATGTCCATTGGCTTTGTCGCTTTTTTTTTGTGTCGACATTGGGCTTACCAAACCGAGCTTTTTAGGGTCTGTCAGGTTTTGATTACAGGCAATGACCGTGTCACGGAAGAGGAGATTTTGCAATTGAGTAATGTGACCGCCCAAGACAATCTGCTGTCTCTCGACTTGGAATCGATTGCAAAGTCCATAGAAGGGCATCCCTGGGTCCATAGTGTTGAAGTTAAAAAAAAATTGCCGGATCACCTAATGATTACGCTCAAAGAGCACACTCCGGTAGCCATTTTGAACTCCGACAAAATGTACCTGATTGATGAACAAGGCGAAATTATTGATAGACTTTCAATAGAAGAATCCGTCTCTCTTCCAATCATTACAGGAATTGATCCTAAAAACATTATAGATAACAATTTAACAAGATCGCACAATAACCGAATCCAAAAGGCCCTGGAGTTGATATCCATGGCTAGTAAGGGCACAAGAACTCTGGGTGTTAACAATATCAGCCAAATAGACATAGCTGAAAAAGACACCTTAATACTGGTTACATCTTATGGCAGTATTCCTTTTTACTTTGACTATGAAAATCTCGGCGTCCAATTTAGTAGAGCGGAAAAAGTCCTTTATCAACTCTATCGCTCAGGGACATATAAAAAAGCAGTTAAGGTGGAACTCGATTATGGTCCCGGCAAAGCCCTGGTCAGTTTGAAACATTAGGAGAGGAAATGGTCGAAAAACCCGGTAACATGATTGTCGGGCTCGATATCGGCACTACTAAAATATGTGCGGTAGTGGGCGAGTTTAATGAGAATAGTGCCGAGATTATAGGTGTAGGGACTTATCCTTCTGTAGGTCTTCGAAAGGGAGTAGTCGTCAATATAGATAATACGGTCGATTCCATAAAAAGGGCTATTGAAGAGGCCGAACTTATGGCCGGATGTGAAATAAGCTCAGTGTTCATCGGCATCGCCGGTAGTCATATAAAGGGTTTTAACAGTCACGGGGTGATAGCCATACAGGGCCAGGAGGTCTCCCAGGAAGACGTTGACAGAGTTATAGATGCGGCAAGGGCGGTAGCCATACCCCTTGATAGAGAGGTCATACATATCCTGCCACAGGAGTATATCGTAGATGAACAGGGCGGTATATTGGATCCTATAGGGATAACCGGTGTAAGGCTGGAATCCAAGGTACATATCGTGACAGGAGCAGTTACGGCTGCCCAGAACCTCATCAAGTGTGCAAACAGGGCCGGGCTCGATGTGGTTGATATAGTTTTTCAGCCCATTGCCTCGGCCGAAGCAGTCTTAAATCAGGAAGAAAAGGATCTGGGTGTTGCACTTGTGGACTTTGGTGGTGGCACCACTGATCTTGCTCTATTTACTGAAAGTGCAATAAAACACACAGCTGTACTGGGACTTGGCGGTAACAACCTCACTAATGATATAGCAGTCGGGTTAAGGACACCCAGTAAAGAGGCAGAACAGATCAAGATAAGCGACGGCAGCTGTATCAATTCTCTGGCAGACAGAGGTCAGATGATAGAAGTTCCCGGTGTGGGAGGACGTAAACCCAGGCTTCTGTCCAGGCAAATTCTGTCTGAAATACTTGAGCCCAGGGTAGAGGAGATTTTTACCTTGATTGACCAGGAAATAGAACGGACAGAACTTAAGGAACTATTGGCTTCGGGGATAGTTATAACCGGGGGCTCTGCCCTACTGCCGGGAACCGCTGAGATTGCGGATCAGGTATTCCAGTTGCCGACAAGAATCGGCTTCCCACAGAGGATTTCAGGTTTGGTGGATGTGGTCAACGGACCCATGTTTGCTACTGCTGTAGGTCTTGTGCTTTATGGCATGGAACATCATTCCCAGAAAAAATTCCGAATAAGGGATGGTAATATATTCAACAAGGTAACCCTTCGTATGAAGTCATGGTTTAAGATTTAGAGAATTTAATCTGTTCGAGTTGGATGGAGGGCCAAGCATATGTCTTTTGAGTTTATAGAACCGAAACTTACTGCAAGGATAAAGGCAATAGGAGTCGGTGGCGGAGGTGGAAACGCTATTAACAGCATGATTTCCTCTGAGCTCAAGGGTGTCGAGTTTATAGCTGCAAACACTGATTCTCAGGCCCTTGAAATATCCAAAGCCGGCGCAAAGATTCAGCTTGGTAAAGGGCTTACCAAGGGACTCGGAGCAGGAGCAAAACCTGAAATCGGCAGGGAATCCGCGGAAGAGAGCATAGATGATATCCGGACTATGCTGGAAGGAAGTGATATGGTCTTTATCACAGCCGGCATGGGTGGAGGTACCGGCACCGGGGGTGCCCCTGTAATTGCTGAAATAAGTAAAGAATTGGGTGCCCTTACAGTGGCGGTAGTGACAAAACCTTTTTCCTTTGAAGGAAAACGCAGAATGCGTGTGGCTGAAGAGGGGATAGAGGAATTGAAAGATGTAGTAGATACCATAATAACAATTCCAAACGACCGACTCAGAAATCTGGCTCAACCCAATACTCCCATACTAGAGATGTTCCGAAAGGCAGATGAGGTCCTTTACTATGCAGTAAGAGGCATTTCGGATCTCATAGTCCTTAGGGGTTATATAAATGTGGATTTTGCCGATGTTCGCACAGTCACGGCTGAAATGGGGATGGCCCTTATGGGTACGGGTGTTGCCAAAGGATCACGCAGGGCCTTGGAGGCAATACAGATGGCCATATCCAATCCCTTGCTGGAAGACATATCCATAAACGGTGCCAAGGGCATCCTGCTGAATATTACTGCCAGCAGTTCTACTCTGAGCATGGAGGAGGTAGAACAGGCATCCTCTTTGATTTACGACGAGGCGCATGAAGACGCTAATATAATTTTAGGAACTGTGTTTGATGACAATATAGATGAAGAGATAAGGGTAACGGTAATAGCCACCGGTATAGGATCTGACGCCCTTTCCTTTGGAAAGCATATTGTTACCCCAATAGAATCTATTAAGAAAAATAGTAAGGCTATGAAACCGGATCATGATCCGTCAATCTGTATCAAAAAGGACCCTATTAGGATAACCGACCACATAAAAAATTCGAAGAAACCAGTATTAGACTTTGACGGCCTTGATAAACTAAACACCGATGAATTGGATAGTATCCCCGCCTTTATGAGAAGAAAGGCGGACTAAATTCCACAGACCGACTCAACATGATTACCCATTGTCATAGCCATGGCCTGTATCTGTTCCTCGTTTTCGCCTTCAACCATTATGCGTATAACCGGTTCAGTACCTGATGGTCTGACGAGTATCCTGCCCCTGTGCTTAAGATCTTTTTCTAACTGGTCTTGGAGTTCCCTGAGGCCGGCAATTTCATCTAAAGCCTTTTTCTCCCGCAAGCGGACATTATGAAGTACCTGAGGAAAGGAATCCATCGTTCCGGCAAGTTCTGAAAGGGCCCTTTCCTTTTTTTGCATGATAGCCAAAAGCTGTAGAGAAGCCAAAATACCATCACCCGTAGTTATATGATCCAGAAACACCAGGTGCCCCGATTGTTCTCCGCCGAAGTTGTAACCTGCCTGCCTCATGGCCTCCACTACGTAGCGGTCACCAACCTGAGTTCGGACCAGTTTCCCCCCCTTGTTCTCCAGAGCAATCTCTAGCCCCATGTTGCTCATAACCGTTGCTACTACGGTATTAAAGTTAAGCCTTCCCTTGTCAATCATATCATAGGCACATATTGTCATAATATGATCGCCATCAACTACTGAACCCTTTTCATCAACTACTATTAAACGGTCGCCGTCCCCATCAAATGCGATTCCAATATCAGCCTTGTGCTCGACTACAGCCTTCTGCATGAGTTCGGGATAAACCGCTCCGCACCTGTAGTTGATATTGGTACCGTTTGGACTTACTCCCAATTTGGTTACCTTTGCCCCGAGCTCTTCAAAAACAGCCGGAGCCACTTTATAGGTAGCCCCATTCGCACAGTCCAGGACAATCCTGAGGCCATCCAGCGCAAGATCCTTGGGAAACGTGTTTTTTACAAATACTATGTACCTGCCGGGGGCATCCTCGATGCGGACCGCCTTGCCTACATCTTGCCCGGTTGGTTGGGATTCTGTTAATATTTGCGAATCCATCAATTCCTCTATTTGTTTTTCCAACTCGTCGGGCAATTTAAATCCATCCCCTGAAAAGAGTTTTATTCCATTATCCTGAAAGAGATTGTGGGATGCAGATATAACTACTCCGGCATCCGCTCTCATGTTGGTGGTAAGAAAGGCAATGGCAGGGGTAGGCATGGGGCCCAGCAGTAAAACGTCCACTCCCATTGAACATATCCCGCCTGCAAGCGCATTTTCCAGCATATAGCAGGACAATCGAGTATCCTTTCCTATGAGTATCCTGGGATGACTCCCGCGGCGATTTTTAAACATATATGCCACGGCACGCCCGATTTTCATGGCAATATCAGTAGTAATAGGATGGATGTTGGCTGTTCCGCGAATGCCGTCTGTACCAAACAACTTGCGCATTTAATGATCTCCGGATTCTTTCAGTTCCTTAATCTTTTTTTCAGGAATATTCACTTTGATATTTTTAGGTATTATCTCCATTAATATAAATTCTTCAGGGACAATGCACTCGGGCTCTAAGGAATGAGTTCCAGGTTCAAGCCCTATTACAGAAATCCCAACATATATATCAGTAGGCTTGATCTCTCTGATATCCAGCATAGGCCCTCGTAAAGTCACACTTACTACTTTGGGCCACCACAAAACATCGGACTGGTTGGTTTCAATCTGTACGGGTATATGCGTGATGCGCCTTGTGCCCTGGACAGGCACTATATGTACAGTGACTATATATTTTTTCTTTTCTTCAAGTGATACATGTATACCCTGAATATCCAAACCCACCTCTTTGGTAAAATCATCCGAAGCCCCATCAAGGTCTATGGGGAATGTCTTTATTTCCTTCATAGCCTTTATTACACTTTCCGGCCCTGAGACAACCACTCTGGGAGGATCTACGTCCGTATCTAAAACCTTGTGATATTTAGCAACCGTGCCTTTTAGGACAGGCCTTACCGGAAAGTCGCTTAATACGAGAGGCTCCAGCACAATTTCAATATTGCTGGGCTGTATTCTAAGTGCTCGAACTGCCCCGGGTAGAGAAAGGCTATCAGGTGATATGTGAACAGTAGTTTTGCCTATTTCAGCGTCTTTGAGATCAATTACTTTCAAAATGCCCTTTGTAGTCATGGCGCGAATCATGCTGCGGGGTCCATAGACTGTAACATCAATATTAGAAGGGACATCGTTGGATATCACAAGATCAGTGGGTATATTAATTATTTCAAGGGGTACAGAAATGCTGATCTCGGCTTTTTGTTCTCCAACTACAAAGAACCAAAGTAGTAAGGCAAATCCCAATGAGAGCAACTTGAGAAACCAGTTTTTTCGCAAAAAAACTTGCTGGCGCACAGGCTAAATTATCCTCCTTCGCCACCATGGTTTTTCAGTCTTTTCACTTGTAAAGGCATTGTGCAGGATACGCCTAAGCGTGCCCAGATCTATGTCTCTGGTGATTTTTCCTGCAATAGCTACGGAAAGACTGCCGGTTTCCTCTGAAACCACCACTACTACAGCATCGGTCTGCTCTGTTATACCTATAGCTGCCCGATGTCTGGTACCAAGACGTCTACTGATATTTGGATTTGTGCTCAAAGGCAGCATACATCCCGCTACTGAAAGTCTACCCTTTTGAATAATTACCGCACCGTCATGTAATGGAGTTCTCTTGTCAAATATCGTACAGAGCAAGGCACGACTTACTCGCCCGTCAATGGTTACTCCTGACTCAAGGTAATCCTTTAAACCTACATCCCTTTCAAGTACTATCAATGCACCTGTTTGGCTTTCTATTAAACTGGTGGCCGCCTTTGCAATTTCCTCCAAGACCTGGAAGGTCTTTACTCGAAGTTTGGGGAAAGGGGTCTGACCCATCTGGGCCAGCGCCCTGCGTATATCATCTTGAAATACTATTATGATGAGCAGAAATAAAGAGCTAAGGATAATTTCCAAGAGCCAGTGAAGAGTGAAGAGTTTCAGCTCACCAGCTGCGAAATAGATTAATATAATTAAAGCCAGCCCCGCTGCCATCTGTACAGCACGGGTTCCCCTGATAAGAAGGATGACACGGTATATGATGTAGGAGACCACCAGGATGTCAACTACATCCAGCCAGCGGATTATAGGTATGTATTGAATAAGGCCCTCAAGCATTAAAGGTTACACTGTAAAGAGTCCTGAAACAGAATTTTGCTCAAAAAAAGCCGCGTGCAAGACGAGGAATTGTTGAGGAATGAGACGTATTTGTTAGCGGACATTGTAATTGCTGAACGATTTAAGCAATACCGCAAATCTAGTATTCCCAGCGGATTCATTAAAGACTCTCTCTGCAAATGGCGTCAACTACCCGGAGTACCTGTCTGGTAAGGGCAACATTGTGTACGCGCACTAAATTCGCTCCCCTCATGGCTGATGCTGCAATCGCACCCAGAGTAGCAATATCTCGCTCTTTTGCCGCTTTTATTCCGGTTACCGCTCCAAGAAAGGCCTTTCGCGACGCACCCACCATGACCGGTATTCCTAAGTCGGTAAACTCCTGCAACCGATTAATCAGTACCAAGTTGTCCTGAAAACTTTTCCCAAACCCAAGGCCGGGGTCAATAAGCATCTTTTCCTTGGGAATGCCCCTGCTATGGGCCCATGTTATTCGTTTTTCCAAAAAGTCCCTGACCTCCCCGACCACATCTTCATAACAGGGATCCACTTGCATATCCCTGGGGCTTCCTTTCATATGCATAAGTACAACGGTGGCTTCATGGGCGGAAATAACATCGGCCATTTGAGGATCAAAACGCAATGCACTGATATCATTGATAATATTAGCTCCCTCGTAAAGTGCGGCTTTGGCTACTTCGGCCTTTACAGTATCTACGGATATCAGACAATCACTGATTTTTCGTATTTCCCTTATGGCAGGTATCACCCGACGCAATTCTTCTTCCAGAGTAACAGGTTCTGAGAAAGGCCGAGTAGATTCTCCTCCTATGTCAAGTATGTCGGCTCCAGCGGAAACCAGCGAGACAGCCTGTCGCTGAACACTTTCTGGAGAGCAGAATTTTCCACCATCTGAAAATGAATCGGGCGTTACGTTTATGACCCCCATAATATATGTGCGAAAACCCCAGTGGAATATATGCTCTTTTATGGTCAAACAGGGAAGAGCCATGCTCGTAACCGTTCATACTATTTATAAAGGGGTAAATAACCGCCCATTTTTTTGTATCAGATACCAGCCATTTGAACCTGAGTATCTTTTCGGCAGTTACTCATTATTTGTTCAATACCGGCTGCATCAAGGGACTCTTTCTCTAATAAGGCATTAGCAATACCGTGAAGACAATCGATATTTTCCTGAATCAAAGACTTGGCTCGTTTGTATGAATCATGCACTATTTTCAGGATCTCTTGATCTATTCTTTGGGCTGTTTCCTCGCCATAGTCTTTAACCTGACTAAAGTCCCTGCCGAGAAAGGGGTGTTCTTCCTTCCTGCCGAATGCAATCGGGCCAAGCCCCTCACTCATGCCCCACTCACAGACCATCTTTCTTGCCAGGTGTGAGGCCTTTTCAATATCATTTCCCGCCCCGGTGGTAAATTCATTCATTATCAGCTCTTCTGCTACCCTGCCTCCCATGAGGATTGCAAGGCTGTTAAGAAGATATGACCTCGAATAGCTATGACGTTCATCTTCCGGAAGCTGCTGGGTGAGCCCAAGCGCACGACCCCTTGGTATGATGGTTACCTTGTGGATTGGATCAGTGCCGGGGAGGATCTTTGCCACCAACGTATGTCCTGCTTCATGATAAGCAGTTATGCGCTTTTCCTCATCCGAGATAATGAGGCTTTTTCTCTCGGTGCCCATAAGCACCTTGTCTTTGGCCTTTTCGAAATCATTCATGCTAACGGTCTCTTTGTTGTCTCTGGCCGCAAGGAGGGCTGCCTCGTTTACAAGATTTTCAAGATCGGCACCGGAGAATCCAGGTGTACCCCTGGCTATTAATGACAGTTCAACATCGGGTCCAAGCGGGATATTATTTACGTGTACCTCCAATATTTTTTCACGTCCTCTGAGATCGGGTACAGGGACAATTACTTGTCGATCGAAGCGCCCTGGTCTTAACAGGGCCGGATCCAATACATCAGGTCTGTTGGTAGCCGCAACCAAAATGACGCCTTCAGTGCTCTCAAAACCGTCCATTTCCACCAGGAGCTGATTTAACGTCTGTTCCCTTTCATCATGTCCGCCTCCGAGTCCGGCACCTCTATGACGGCCTACTGCATCTAATTCATCAATGAAAATAATGCATGGCGCATTTTTCTTTGCCTGGACAAAGAGGTCTCTTACTCTGGAAGCGCCGACACCGACAAACATCTCCACAAAGTCGGATCCGCTGATAGTGAAAAACGGCACACCCGCTTCTCCGGCTATGGCCCTGGCCAGAAGCGTTTTACCCGTACCGGGTGACCCGATAAGCAAGACACCTTTTGGGATTCTGCCGCCGAGACGCGTGAACTTTTTGGGATCTTTTAAAAAGTCGATTATCTCCTCCAGTTCCTCCTTGGCCTCTTCTATACCTGCCACATCTTTAAAGGTAACCTTTGTAGTATCTTCAGTGACAAGCTTTGCCTTGCTACGGCCAAAGGACAGGGCACGACCGCCTCCTGTCTGCATCTGTCTCATGAAGAAAATCCATACGCCTATGAGGAGCAACATGGGAAACCACGAAATCAGCAATGTAAGATACCATGGTGTATCCTCAATGGGTTTCACCTGGATGGTAACACCTTTTTCTTTTAACAAATGCATCATATCGGGGTCCTGAGCAGGTATTACAGTAAAAAAAGGCGCCTGGTCCTGAAATACACCGTCAAGCCTGTCTCCCTGAATAACAACAGCGGTCACCTCACCTTTTTCAACATGTTCCAGAAAACCGCTGTAAGGGATTTCTTGTATTGATTTCTGGGGCTCGTTAAAGAGATTGAATATAAAGACCATAACAAGGCCGATAACAAGCCACAGGCTCAAGTTCCTGTAAAAGGTGTTCAAGAGTGATCCTCCAAATAATATTTTTTTAACATAAATCAGAACATATAATAAATCAAAATAACGAATTGAATACAATAATTATTTGGCGTACTTTGCGACGAACCAAACGTTATTTATACTTTGTCGAGCTTGAATTTTGGCAGTGGAATTTGAAACTTGAAATTGGGAAAATACAAAACAGTAGCCGCGTTATCAAGTTTCGAGTCTCAAATTTACAGCTCTGATATAGGCATTTAACTCAATAATACACACTTTTTTAAAAAAGTGTAAACAGGTGAATGAAATGAAGCCTGTTTTAGATTATCCACTGAAGCGAAAGCGCCTTTCTGCTCGTTTGAAGGAGCCTGTAGGGATGGGAGATTTCAACTCCTGCTATCGCTACTACTTCTTTGCCTCTGGCGAGTATTGGCAAAGAGTCTCTGATATCGCGCGGGATTTTGCTTGATATTAAAAATTTTTTGAGTTTAAAAGGTGACGGAGAGCCCAGGGGCCAGAAAATTTCACCGGGCCTTCTGGTCCTGAGATCAAGAGGAAACTCAACAGCCTGAGGATTTAACCACAGGGGCTTGAAATACTCCTTTCGGTCTCTGGATCTAAAGTCACTTGTAACATCTGATAATAAAATCTCCACGTATCCCTTTCCATTGGGGGTAGGCCAATGTCCATGTCCGGTAACGCACACTGAAAAACCGGTGTCATTTGAATCCGGAATTTGTTTTTCAGGGCTGGAAGAGGAAATAAACAGATCTTCATATCTTCTAAATGCCATAGCACCTCCGGGCAGCCTGAACGAGGCGCAAGGGTCTTTAAGACTGTTAACCAACTTATCTATACCAAGAAGATGGCCGGCCCTTACCCTGCCGCTGAATAGTCTCAAATCCCTAAGGGCCATTCTGTAAATCCTGCGGCGAATCGGTTCGGGATATTTTTTTATTTTTTTTATACTGAAACACAGTTTTCCTTCCCGGGAAGGCAATGACAATGAATTCTGATATGCCTTTTCCGCCATCTCTGTCAACAGGTGATGATCTTCTGCCAGCATTTCTGTCATACGGTTGATAGTACGCACAATGGCAGGGTTGAATTTCTTAGTCAAAAGCGGCACAAGGTCTTTGCGAATCCGGTTTCGCAGATATTTCCTGCTGTTATTAGATCGATCTATTACATATGGTATATCATAGACTTTAAGGTGGTCCAGTATCTGCTGCTTGGTTACACCTAGAAGCGGACGGACTATGCAGTTATCTCTTATCCATGGAATTCCACTGAGTCCTGAGAGACCTGTACCTCTGATCAAGCGCATCAGCACCTCTTCTGCCTGGTCGTCGGCAGTATGTGCCGTGGCTATATATGCGCTCTTGGTTTTAATGCGCACGCGTTCCAGAAATTCGTATCTGAGGATTCGAGCAGCCTCCTGAATTCCTATGCCTTCCCTGCGTGCAAAGGCTTTGACATTGCCGTGTTCAATAGAAAAACCGAGCCCAAAATTATGAGACAGCCTTTTGACAAAACAGGCATCGTCTCTGGATTCAGAGCCCCTGAGGCCGTGCTCAAAGTGGGCTACTTCAAGGGCCAGATCCCACTCGCTGCTCAATAAATAAAGAATATGCAGCAAACAGACAGAATCCGGTCCGCCTGAAACTGCTACTACTATTCCTGTTCCGGATTCAAAAAGATTTTTGCACCTAACAGTCAGTTTGACCAGTGATTTTAAAGATGACATCTCGGACTTCGAAAAAGGTGATACATAATTTTTTTTGGGAGCGGGACTTAACAAAATAAGCCACCAACCTACATATTAACAATATTAGCCGGTATAAACGCAATTTATTGTTTATAATAACTTATTTTAGGGGCTATTTCAATTTTAATAGGTGCCTGGCGCCGCTGCAGTTGAATGCAGTAGATATTATCAGTTAGTGGTCTTTTGCTAACAGGTCGTAATTATCAATTGAATTTCAAATAGACGTGAAGATGCTTTTATCTTAGCGTTTGCAGTAGCTTTAGCAATAAAGAGAATAGTGAACAACGGCCTTGCATCAATGTCCGGCGGCCCTTAGTTCCTGCAATAACGTTAATGGAATTTCCCACTTATTGAGGGGACTGATCAAATAGAGTCCGTCAACGAATGAAATGATATCGGCAATCAGTTTTCTGGCCAGGTCTAGGGCCGCCTTGCGCTGGTCTTCGACCTTTTCATACTTCCATAGGTGTTTTCGAATCTCTGTGGGAATTGAGATGCCTGGGATTTCGTTGTGAAGGAAATCCGCGTTCCTGGCGGATATCAGAGGAAAAATACCTGTGAAAATCAAGAGGTTAAGGTGTTGCGTACTATTCATCATGGCCTCTACGGCATCTCGATCAAAAATAGGCTGGGTCATGACAAAATGCGCGCCCAGATCGGCCTTTCGTGCCAGTCTGCTGATCTGTAGATCAGGATTTGCAGGACGATAGCTGAAGGCAGCGCCAATAGAGAAATTAGTGCGCTCTTTCATTGATACCCCTGCCATATTCAGGCCACGGTTGAACTGACTTATCATTTGAATCAGGCCAAAGGAACGGACATCAAATACTCCACTGACACCAGGCTGATCCGTTGAGGTGGCCGGATCCCCGGTAATGGCCAATATGGCCTCCAGTCCAAGGACATGAGCCCCCATAATCTGTGCCTGAAGACCTAATACGTTCCGATCTCTGCAGGTCAGATGTAGTACCGTCTGTATACCTGTCTCTACCCGAATTCTGTGCGCAAGGGATAGATTGTCCGTTCGAAGAACGGCCAGGGGATGTTCGGCAAGGGTGATGGCATCAGCGCCGGCACCGGCCAGTGCTTTTGCTCCAGTGAGAATCCCCTCTACATCAAGATGCTTGGGAGGGTCCACTTCCACAAGCACAGGGATGCGGTCGGGTTTGAGGCCGTCGATCATTCCGCCCCGGCCGGTGAGGTCCTTTCCGTCTTCGGGCAGATCAGATGCCTTTTCCACGCTGACTGCAACCCCTATGGCCTTGGGTCTCTTGATGTGAAGGTGCTGTCTGAATTCATGGATATGGGCCGGTGTAGTACCGCAGCATCCGCCAATCAGCCGGACCCCAAGCTTGACCATTTCAGCCACCTTTTCAGCCATATAGCTTGGCGGTGTGGAATACACCATGCGGTGTTCTATGACTTCTGGTAATCCGGCATTGGGAAACGCTGAGAGGAGGACCGTATCCTTAAGTAGGGACAGCCGCTCAACCGCTGAGAGCATAGATTTGACTCCCCGTCCGCAATTCGTGCCAACGACTGTGGCCCCTGCGGCGGCTGTCGCCCTGCCACAATCAAGGGCATCCAGGCCGATGGCTGTTCGCCCACGGAACGGGTAGATCATTTGAGCTACAATCGGAATATCGGGTGCAACCTTCTTTGCCGTTTCAATAGCCAAAAGTATCTCATCCAGATAAGTAAAGGTCTCAATAATGAACAGATCAACTCCGCCTTCCAGCAGGGCGGTCATCTGTTCAAAAAAGGCCTCCTGAACCGCACTTGAATCAACTTTATCGTTCTCAAGCGGAAACTTTACACCTGTCGGGCCAATGGATCCGCCTACAAATATATCATTGCCCGCCGCCCTGCAGGCCAGTTCAGCCCCCTTCAGGTTAATTTCACGAATCTTGTGCTCCCGGCCGAACTTGATCATTTTAAAACGATTGGCCCCAAATGTATTGGTCTCAATGAGTTCGCTTCCAGCCCTGATGTATTCCTCGTGAATAGAATAGACCAGGTCCGGATCGCTGAGGTTAAGCAGATCGGTATTTTTTGAGAGGTCTACACCTTTTTCGAAGAGATACGTCCCAAAGGCGCCGTCTCCCAGCATGACTTTCTCATTAAGCTGGTCCACAAATTTGTATTTTATCTGTCTGCTCATGTCCAGATTACCTATAACCACGATGATTCTGCTCTCTATAGGTGAATTTGTCAATCCCCAAAGGGGTCTTGGCAGACTTCGTTATTTTTGTATAGCCTTGAACATGTCTCAATTTCTTCTTAATCAGATTTTCACTAAGAATGGAGAGTTATTCGGGCGTTGATTAAAAGAGTTTTTTAGATTTCACTAAGATGTTATTCCGGGGGTGTTCTGGGAGCAGTTGAATCCATTGTCTCCAAGTTTTGTAAATATGTATGCCGGTTTGTTTTTTTGTTTCTCTGAAAACGTTGTTGTCTGAATACCTTAATATTAATATGAGATAGAGAAAGGCTGAAGACTCTAAGGGAATCGATCCTTAACTCCGGAGTTGCCGAGGTAGTAACAAGGGACATGAAAGAGACGGGTTGGACAGTTCGAGTCCTGGTGAGATATATAATTCTTCAAGTACCCGGTACGGCCCTGCTGATCTTAATACTGATCCAGATACACAAATGGTTCGACCTTCCAGTATGGTCCATATATGGTCTTGTAGCTATCTCAGTGGCTAAAGACGTAATCCTGTTTCCCTTTGTCCGGCGGGCCCATGAATGGAATTCACATGGGGATGCACATTCGATGGTTGGCAGGCAGGGGACCGCCAGGGAGCGGCTTGCACCGTCTGGCTACATTCGAATCCATGGGGAGCTGTGGAAGGCCGAGCTGAAGAACGGTAATCCACCCATGGAAAAGGGAGAGGCCGTTCGGGTCGAAGAAGTCAGGGGTCTGACTCTGCTTGTAGCACCTTCCAGAGAAGAAGGCAAGGAGTAAACTGTAATAAACAGTACCTTTCAGGCAAGATTAAGGCCTTTTCAAGCGGAGAAAGTCAGGATCTCTGCAATGAGAAAAGGGGGCCGGTTCAGATCTTTTAGTGTTTCGCCATTTTTTATATTTACTGTATTATTGATAATAACAAATGTATTCTACTGACTTTTCATCCATTGCTTTTCCAATGGACCCTTGACATGACTTCGATATCATTTCACCAAAAAATTTTGTCTAAAAAAGATGAATTTTGCAAAAGACCCCTTAACTGGCCCGACAAAGTCATAGGCCTTACCGGGGGGATAGCCTCGGGGAAGAGTACCGCGGGAAGGATGTTGTCAGGGCATAATTTCCCGGTCATTGATACAGACATGCTTGCCAAAGAGGTTACCGTACCTGGGGAACCGGCTTTAGCGGAGCTCGTCAAAACCTTTGGAAAAGAAATTTTAGATGACAATAAGGTCCTTGGCAGGCACCGGTTGCTGAACATCATATTGGACGATGCCAGCGCACGGAAGCTTGTTGAAAATATAGTTCATCCCTATGTATTTAAAAGAATGGATGGAATGCTTCAACATTTGGCCGCTTCAGGAAAGAATATCGTAATAGTTGAAGTGCCTTTACTCTTTGAAGCAGGCTGGCAAAAACTTTTTGACTATATAGTTGCAGTACTGGCGCCTGATTCGCTTTGTATGGAGCGCCTGATCAAACGCAGGAAGATATCCCGTGACATGGCCTCTAAATGGATAGCTACTCAGATTTCTCAGGAAGTAAAGGCTGCAAAGGCTGATTATGTGATACAAAATCATGCCGGACTGAATGAATTGCAGATCAAGGTAAATCGGTTGTCAGAGGTATTAAAACATCTTTAGTGGTGCACTGATTCAGGAGTGCAAGAGTTGATTAAAAATATAAAGAGTTACGGATGGAGTCACTTTACAACGATATTATAAGAGATTATACACGGATTCAAATCGGTTATTCAGTTTCCGCCCATGGCTCAACTGGATAGAGCAGCGGACTTCTAATCCGCAGGTTGCAGGTTCGAGTCCTGCTGGGCGGACCAATAAAATCAAAAGGTTATAGAGTCTATTCTGTAACCTTTTTCATTTTTTCTAACCTATTTCTAACCACAGTGTGGTCCTGTGCGGGACGAAGCTCAAGAGGTCTTTACCGGGTGCCCGGGAAAAACGAAGTTCGTCATACCCAAAGCGGAACGGCGGTTGTCAATCTCAACCTCGCCACCAACACCCCGGTAAAACGGGATGGAGAATGGCAGGAAGAGACCGAATGGCATCGCATAGTAGCATGGGGACGCCTTGCGGAGATCTGCGGCGAATACCTTTCTACCGGTCCTCACAAGAAGGTATGCATGATTTGGCATGAGGATCCATGCATAAACGGCCAGGCTTTCGGTATCACACAGTTCGGCCAGCCGTTTGAGGAAATCCTCTTTGTCAAATTTGTTCTTGAGATTCTTTTTCTTTCAATGCCTCTGGCCATCACATGGTGAAGGGCTCCAGGCGTATCCAGGCGTGGTTGTCTTGGCATGGTCCCAGTATACAGTATAAGAAGAATTTCGCTCCTGTCAAAATGCTTTAGAACCAACGTCCCCCTTTTCCGGC
>Ga0209834_10000093_pt1 | contig 50984 bp, 39 predicted proteins | sample Mar14236cmmetaG_FD_184134 | JGI IMG/M metagenome (GOLD analysis project Ga0209834, IMG submission 184134) | Marine hydrothermal vent microbial communities from Guaymas Basin, Gulf of California to study Microbial Dark Matter (Phase II) - Marker... ... | reverse complement strand
CCCTTACGACTCTTTACCAACTGCGACAAGATATCATTCGTCCGTACAAGATCTAAATGCAGTTCAGGGGTGTCTTTTTTGATCTTCTGATCGGCTTTAGCTGCAGGGGCATAATCGGCTACTGCGGCAGTCATTATTATTACATCAGCTTCCTGCGAAAGTCTGCTGATCGTATTTCCCATTTCATGGGCGGTCTCCACGGGATAGAGCTTTATCTCCGGAGGAGGCGGGAGTGAGACCGGACCACTTACAAGAGTGACTTTCGCGCCGCGCCTGACCGCAACCCTGGCTACAGCATAACCCATGAGTCCTGAGGAGCGATTGGAGATATACCGAACAGGATCCAGATATTCTCTGGTAGGACCTGCGGATACAAGGACATTCATACCTTTAAGCGTCTGGAGAGTTGTTGCCTTTAATATGGCCTCCTTAACAACGGGCCACTCTGCCAGTCTTCCCTGACCTGGATCTCCACAGGCCGTTTCTCCCTTCCCAGGCTCTATTACTCTATATCCAAGTGTTTTAAGGCGCTCTGTATTTTTCTGAGTTGCAGGGTGTGCATACATAGCGGGATTCATTGATGGGGAAAATAATACAGGGCCTGAGAATGCCAGAAGTAATGTGGAGAAAAAATCATCTGCCAGACCATTTGCCGCTTTGCCGATTATGTTCGCTGTGGCGGGCAGCACCAGAAAAAGGTCGGCAGATTTGGCGAGCTCTATATGAGGGATGTTTTCAGCACCCTCTATGCAAAATAAATCCGTATATACCTTTTCACCCGTAAGGGCCGCGAACGTAATGGGCGACAAAAATTCGGTTGCATGATCGGTCATAACCGGTATTACCCGTGCACCCAATGCACGAATCTTCCTGGAATAATCAGCCGCCTTATACGCGGCAATCCCGCCGGTTATTCCAAGAAGGACCGTCTTTCCCTCTAATGGTTTATAAGAGACCGCCTCCTCTGATAAGATCTCCGGGCCTGGAATCCGTTTCACATTATCACTAGCCAAGTGGTTTGCTCACCCAAATCTGAACTTCAGTTTTAAAGCCCATTGATCCCTCGTATAACTGGATAAGACAATAGGAGTTATCCCCTTTGGAAAATGCGAGAAAGCTCCGCTTGGCGTTCAGCGTACCTTCCAATACCCAACCATGGCTGGTCATAGATTTTATGAAAAATTCCACCAATGAAACTACGGTTACCCTGCCCTTATATATCAATATTCCACCCTGAAAGCCCGATGTCTTAATAATTATTGTCTTATCTTCCACCTTTTCAAGTTCTATGGGGATAGGAAGATCCGGGAATTCGTAAATAACATTGGCCGCCTCAGAACTTGGAGCAGTTTCAGAGAATCCCGTCGAGGACTCCCCTGGTGCCGAACTAGTCTGGGCGCACGACGTCAGAAGAAAGTTTGGCAGACAGAAGATCAAAGCACTAATGAAAAAGACAGCGGATAATTTTCTGTGAAAACGCATTTTACATCCTCCTATACTTGATTACACTGCAAAAACCCTGGTTATTTTTCAAATATTATCACTTCTTCAAGCGATTTGCGTGTTGAAGTCTGTTTTCTATGTGCAGGATGACCCAGGGCCAGGACTGCCATGAGTGCGAAATTTTGTGAAAGACCCAGCAGACCTCGCACTCGATCGGAATTCTTCAGGATTTCTCCCAGCCAAACAGCTCCCAGGTCTAATGAATAAGCAGCGAGGAGCATATTTTGAATACAGGCACCAATGGCCTGATAGTCTTTTAGTTCATTGTACATGGCATCTTTGTCAACAAAGACTGGAATCAGGGCCTTAGACCCCTGTATGACCTTTTCATAACGGGTCAATTCGGCAATCTTGGCCTTTAGCTCTTTGTCCGTTACTATTGCGAAACGCCATGGCTGATTGTTGAGACCCGAAGGCGCCCAGGTACCTGCCTTGATAATTTGTATAAGCGTTTGATGCTCTATAGAGTCAGCGGTGAAATCGCGAATACTTCTTCGTTTATGTATGGCATCCAATACCGGATTCATGAAAAAGACCTTTAATCATTAGACATCCTTCACGACAAGTCAAAAATAGTTTACACTTTGTTGATTTTGTATTTTGGCAGTGAAACTTGAAATTTGAAATTGGGAAAAACACAAAGATATAGATGCGTTACCTAATTTCAAATTTCAAGTTTCGACACCGGCATTCAATTCGACAATACACGCTTTTTCAAAAATAGTGTAAACTGATAAATGAAAAATGCCAATAATTAAAAGTCTTTCATATCAATTTTCTTATACCTAAACAAAAAAAGCAACCTAATCAGGCGAGTGTTTTATAGTATCTATGTCTAGCGGCAAAAAAGAAAAAGAGCCCCGCAACAGCTCCAGAAGTTCTAATTGGGGCAGGCGCAAGCAGTATCGTTGCCATGTCTGTAACAGGGAACTGCCTTTTTGCTGGAATTGCCCCTGCGGTTTTCAGATTTGTGATGACTGTCTGAAAGAAAACATGTGGGGCATGAGCAATAATGCAATATGGATCTGCCCTGACTGCGGACGGATAAGGGGCTTTTGACAATCTCGCCGGATATCCTTATTGTCCGAATCAGGCTAGAGAGCCTGTTCAATATCTATTTCCATAGCCAGTTCCTCTATTTCCTTAACCATATCGTCAATTACATTGAGACCTTGGTGCCAGAAATCGGGGTCATGGAGGTCTATGCCGAAAGACTTAAGTAACACATAGGGTGTATCGCTTCCTCCTGCGGCCAATAGATTCAAATAGCGCCGGGCAAAATCCTGCTCTCCTTTTTCATACATAGAGTAGAGAGACAAGACCAGAAGTTCACCAAAGGCATAGGCATATACATAGCCTGGTGTATGGATAAAGTGTCCTATGTAAGACCACCAAATACCATAATCATCAGTAAGGGTTACACTTTCGCCGAACATTTTTTTCTGGGTGCTGACCCAAATATCGGAAAACTCATCCGGAGAAAGTTCTCCCTTTGAACGTCGCTTATTATGAACCTCATTTTCAAACCGGTTCATGGCAATTTGACGAAACACAGTGGCAAAAATAGACTCGATCTTGCCGGCAGCGAGCCATAATTTTTCTTCCGGCCTTTCCAGTTTTCTCATTAGATCTTTGAAGACCAGCATTTCACAAAAGACAGAGGCGGTCTCGGCTAAAGCCAAGGGAGTATTGCTGTTTAAATATCCCTGTTCGCCTGCCAGAATCTGGTGAATACCATGGCCAAGCTCATGCGCCACTGTCTCAACGTCCCTGAGATTCCCCGTAAAATTTACAAGCACATAAGGATGGACCTCTGGAACCACAGGGTGCGCAAAGGCCCCTCCGGTCTTTCCCTGTATCACCGGGGCATGTATCCATGGCTTGTCAAAAAACCGATTGGCAATCGAGGCCATTCTGGGAGAAAAATTTCCAAATGCATCTAGCACTATCTCTTTACCTTTTTCCCAGTCGACAACCCGCGAAGGCAGATAGGGCAGGGGAGCATACCTGTCATAGTCAAAAAGTTCTTCCAGCCCGAGTAAACGCTTTTTTAGACCATAATAGCGCTGTACTATGCCGTAACGATCAGTTACGGATGCAATCAGGGAATCAACAGTGTCGTCGTCGAGTTCATTTGCCAGGTTCATGGACTTAATCCAGTTATGATAGTCCCGAAGCCTGTCATAAATCATCTTATCCGCAAGCACTGTATTAAATATGTGGGTAAGTACAACTGATTGAGTGTGCAAACCATCCGTGAGGTCCTTTGCGGCATTTTCCCTGACCTTGCGGTCTGGGGAATAAAGATCGGTCAGCACTTCTTCCTGGGTGCGTGCCTTTTTGCCGAAACGCTGGGCCGCCAAGACCTTTTCAAACAAGTTGATCCAACTTGAACGACCTGCCGGACTGATTTCGATTATGAGTTGTTCTTCTGTTTGTGAGAGAAGATGAGGTTTATATCGCCTCGCTGATTGCAAATAGTGCCTGTAGTGATTTAATATGGGGTCGGTGAGCAAGTCGTCCGCTTTTTCATCAGGAATGTTTGCCCAATCGATGTCGAAGAACACCACGTCTTTATTCACAGTACTCAAGAATTCGTTGACTCTCTGCAAAAAGGCACCGGCCTCCGGATCATTGACATGGGTTGAAAAATATAGATGGGCAAATGCGCTGAGTTTTCCCAAATGGACATCAAGGCATTCATATTTACTGACGGCATCAAAGAGCTCGGCAGCGGTGAGTTCTGAAATCCTGCCGGAATATTTATCTACAATCTCAATGGCCGATTTCTTACATTTTTCCATGTCATGATGGATTCTGGAATCATCAATGCCTTGGTACAGATCACCAAGGTCCCAAAGGACGTCTTCCGTCCCCAGTTTTTTTATTAAATCATTATTCATAAACAGGCCTCGTCACGCGGCTGAGCTGAAACCAAACAGAAATTTGCTCCATAAGGATCTAAGGGACAATAAAAAATGGGTTGTCAAAGCAGGCAGGGAGATAAAAAATGATTTTAGATTATCCTAAAACTTCGAAGCTCTATGCTTGGAAGAAAGCAGGGCATATTTGTAGGCTTCGGCATTTTCTAGTTTGATCCAGCGGTCACCGGAAAGAAAATACCACTGATTGCCGTCGAGCTTGGCGACAAGTGCACCGTGGTAGGACAACATCGTTTTAACTTCATCAGCAGTATAGGGATTATCATATTCTCCGGTGACTGGAGCATCCGTACAAGACGTAAAGAGAAAAAGAAGACCGACGATGACCAAAACCACGCGTAAACAGCGCAGATAATTTATAAGGATATTAAAGTAATTCTTCACAATAGTATTAATTTAACATCTATATTGTCCGCGTCAAGGACTACATTTCAGCTCTGGATATTTTATATAAGCATATAGATACATTATATGGCATATCACCTGTAAGATAACGCGATATATAGCGGGCACTAATTATATGAAATATCTCGTTTCAGTATGAAAAATGGTGTTTGTCCATTCAGTCAGGAAATTACCTTTTCCGCATCCTGTATTTTCTTTTCCAATCTCGGTTTGTCTGTTAACTCCTTCAATAGTTTGAGGGCCTTCTGATAGGCCTGTAACGCCTCATTGAAATTACCCACGGCCATATAGGCATCGCCGAGGTGTTCCGCTATAATCGGATCATCAGAAATTAAATCATGTGCCTTCTTGAGATATAAAACGGCCTGGTCATATTTGCCCTTTTTGAAGTATGCCCACCCTAGACTGTCTATGATATAACCATCGTTCGGCTGAATAGAAAGCGCCTTTTTTATGAGAACAACAGCCTCATCCAGCTTAATTCCCTCTTCAGCATAGGTATATCCTAGGAAGTTAAGGGCTTCTGCATAGTCTTCCGCCTTTTCAATAGCCTTTTTGGCACACTCAATAGCCTGTTCTCTCTGTGCCAACTTATCCAAGACTATCGCAAGTTGTAATAACAACTCCTTATCATCCGGGTCTGTGTCTAATGCCTTTCGAAGAATATCCTCGGAATCCGGCAGTCTCTTTGCCGCATCGTAAAGAATGGCAAGGGAGATAATCCATTGTTTCGTATTGGGACGCTCTTTTAGGCTTTTTTCAATAAGGTGTAATGCCTGATCGAGTTGTCCCTTCTCTTTAAGCAGGTATGCCAAACGAACCCTTGCTTCTACGGCAAATTCATCATGAATGTGTATTTGTTCAAGTACTTTTATGGCCGCATCAATATCGTCTTTTTGCTCATAGACAATTGACATATAATAAAAAATTTGACCCCGATCAGGATAGGCATCAGCCATTTCCGTAAGAATCGATAATGCATCGTCATACATTTTATTATAAAGGCACAGTATCGCGACATTAAAACCGATTGCAGGGTAGTTTTGTGATAACCGCTTTAGTTGTTGAAATTCTGAGAATGCCTCATATACTCGCTTTTCTTCAATTAAAAGCATCAAGAGCCGCTCTCGTGTCTCACGATCGTTGGGCTGTTGATCCAGCAGCGCCCTGCAGGAATCAATAGCTTTATCTATCCTTCCCTGCCTTCTATAAACATCAGCCAGATCCTGATATACTATCGTAAGTTGTGGATTTAGCCTTAATGCCTGGTTGAGATGTTCTTCGGCCTTTGAAAGGTTGTCGGAATCTCGATATATTCTTCCCAGATAATAATGTGCCATGAAAGACTGCCTGCCCTCCTTCCCGGCGGCCTTCTCCATGATTTCAATCGCCTTTGGATACTGCTTGGCCTTAGCGTAAATAGTACCGGTTAAAAACAGCGCCTCCACGTTATCGGGTTTTTCGCTTAGTATCTCCTCCAAGAGTTCTAATGCCTCGACCAAACGGTTTTTATCGGCATAAATTCGAGCGAGTACCATCTTCATGTCCAGGTTGTCGGCCTCGAGTGCCATGACCTGTTCGGCCCATTGCTCGGCCTCCCCTAGATTACCTATACAGGCTGCCACTTTGGCCAAATCCTCCATTACGGCTACGGATTCAGGATCAATAGCCAAGGCGCTTTTCAAGGAAAACAATGCATCCGAAAGCCTGCCTGACGCCTTCTCCATAATTGCCTGTAGATAATAGGTGTAGGCTGCACTGCGGGATGGGTTCGCCTTGGCCATGACATTGGCGGGGAATAGCATAAGAAGAATAGCCAAAATAAAAAAAAGTTTGATCAAAAAATGAAAAAGGCTTGTAATCATACGTCTTCAATACCCTCTGGATAAGAACCTAAATCCGGAATTCTTTTTTGCAGAAATTTCCGCAACTTCTTTTTTAACCTGGTCTCTATTTGTCTCACCCTTTCTCTTGAAACCCCAAAAACGGTTCCGAGTTCCTGAAGGGTTTTGGGCTCCTCGGTTAAAAGCCGCTCCACGAATATAACGCGCTCCTTTCCATGGAGTTGTTCTGCAAAGGTTGCAAGATGCTCCTTGAGGCTGGCTTTTATCTCTTTCCTGGCTACGTCGGCTTCTACCGACATAACGTCGGCCGGGAAAAAATCCAGGTATTTATCTTCAGAGCCGTCCTTGACAGGGGCGTCCATGGAAAGCTCCCACGACCCCATTCGCTGTTCCATATCAATTACATCCTTTTCTGGAACATTAAGGCGGTCAGAAATGAGCTTGGGCACTGGTTCAAAGCCTAAAGCAAGAAGATGGCTTTTCTCCTTACCAAGATTATAAAAAAGTTTTCGTTGAGCCTGGGTGGTTCCGATCTTTACTAAGCGCCAATTGTCCATAACAAATTTGAGTATATATGCCTTGATCCAGAAAGAAGAATAATATGAAAATTTTACACCCTTATATGGGTCATATTTTTTTATTGCCTGCATCAATCCAATATTTCCTTCCTGAACTAAATCTGAAAAATTCTGCATCCAGAATTTCTGAAAATCCAAGGCTATTTTTACGACCAGCCTCAAGTTTGCAGTAACGATCTTTGACGCCAGCTTGGGATCTCTTGTTTTATAGTATTCCTTGGTTAGAGTCTCCTCTTCTTCTCGACTCAGCAAGGGATACCGGCTGACCTCTGCAAGATATTGTTGAAGAGGTCCATGGCCTCCAATGGGGACCAGTCCTCCCTGTTCATTTTGGGGCGATGGGTTAAAAATCTTATCTTCCGTCTTTTCAGGTCCGTATTTCTTTGTCATAAAGGCTTTTTAAACAAAACAATTAATTAATTCGGGCTAATAAGCCACTATTTACATCAAGCATCTTATCTCTTCCTATAAGAACTTCAACAAGCTTCAAAGCGAACTCAACGGCAGTACCCGGACCCTGGCTTGTAACAAGATGACCATCCCTGACCACACGGTCTTCTGAAAACCTGGCCTTCTGTATTGCGGCTCTGCAGGTAGGATGACAAGTTATGGTTTTCCCACGGGCAAGGTCATGTCGGTCCAGAATCGTCGGAGCGGCACATATCGCCCCGACACCTCTGCCTGAAACCAGTTGATTTTTAAGCATCTTTATTACCCTCCGGTCCTCGGCAAGGTTTTCTGTCCCCTCTAAACCGCCGGGCAGAACTATAAAATCAAAGTCCTCTTCTTTTACCTCATCAAAGAACTTGTCGGGCAAAACGCTGACATTACGGGCTGAAGTGATTGGTCCGGGAATCGTTCCTGCGGATATAACCTCCAGGCCGGCCCTTCTTAAGATATCAATAACAGCTATTGCCTCAAGCTCCTCAAAGCCGGGAGCAAGAAGGACTAAAATACGTTTTTTGGACATAATTATCACCTGCTCAAATCCCGTAGAAAAATTCAGGATGCAAAAAATACCATAACAAAACTAAAGACTCTTTACAGATTAGATGACTACTTAGGTTATCGTCAAGCATACTTCTTTAAACGACAAAATAATAATCAGTGAAAATTTCGCTGGTTGCACTATATTCGGTATATTATCAGCCGAATCGCCTTGCCTTTTGTATTACTGAAAAAGTTTCAGTAGCCGCTTCCACGGCGAGGGTGATGACGGTGATTAAAATAACCAGGCTTTATTACGACGATATGGATTCCATGCCCAAAAACAAAAAGATAATGCCGAAAGTTGCACTGGTAGGACGGCCAAATGTGGGGAAATCTACACTTCTAAACCGGCTTACACGAACAAGAGACGCACTTGTAGATTCGCTTCCAGGGCTCACCAGAGACCTTCGATACGCAGAACTCACATGGGATGGTCTTGCGATGCAACTTATAGATACCGGCGGCATAGACAAATCGTCTAATTTAAACACTATATCCCAAATTGTCCATGAACAAAGCTTAAAGGCAGTAGAAAAATCTGATCTGCTTTTGATAATTCTAGATGTTAAAGAAGGCCTCACTCTGGCGGATAGGGAGATTGTTGATGAACTGCGTTCATATAAGAAACCATATTTAGTAGTAATAAACAAGGTGGATAATCCTTCTCTTGAACTCAACCTAAGTGAATTTTATGAATTGGGTGTGAGCGAAATTATTCCGGTCTCGGCTGAACATGGCAAGGGAACAGATGCTCTGATGAGAAGAGTGATTGATGTCCTTAGGCACATGGATTGGCCCCTGGAAGACTCTTCAGCAAACCTGGAAGGCTTACCTCTGGAAACTATGCAGGATGAGGATCAGCCGATAAAAGTGGCCTTAATCGGTAGACCCAATACTGGCAAATCTTCCTTATTTAACAGGCTGGTGGGTGAACCTCGAATGATTGTTACGGATTTGCCGGGTACTACCAGAGATTCCATAGATACACTTATCCAGCGACCCGGCATAAAAGACATTCTGCTTACTGATACTGCAGGCATAAGGCGAAAGGCCAGGGTCAATGATAAAATAGAAAAATTCAGTATCATTAAGGCTATTAATGTTATAAAGGGCTGTGATATCGTCCTTATTGTAATGGATATTTCAGAAGGAATTACAGATCAGGATAAGCGGTTGATCGGCTACACGGAAAGATATGGACGGGCGTGTATTACCCTGTTCAACAAATGGGACCTGTTACAGCAAGACCAGAGATTAGCAAAATTAAGATCCAGGGAACTTGATCAGGCAAAACGGTTTATTCCATATTCTCCCCACCTCAATATTTCGGCATTCACCGGGAAATATGTCAAACGGATTTTGCCGTTGATAGATGATGTATATGTTGATTTTAATAAGTTGATCAATACGGGCGGAGTCAACAGTGCCCTGCAGAAGGCATTGGCAAAAAGGACTCCTCCCATATCCAGGGGGCACCACCTGAGACTGTACTATACCACGCAGATAACGGCAAAACCCCCAACTTTCCTGATATTTGCGAATTATCCTGACCTCATACCATCTCAATATGAACGATTTCTGGCAAACCAGTTTCGCGAACAATTGGGCCTAAATCATACCCCTGTTCGAATACTTTTTCGTAAAAGAGAGAGGCGCGCCTGACCCAAATTCCATTAGGCTGAGATAGGGGTTTTTATTTTTCTATAATTTAAGAGAATACATGAAATTTATATTTATAATCGAATTTTAAGACATCTAATTGCAAATCCATCGGTCTTGAAAAAGTAGCTTACAGAGGGCATCCAGCGTATGCAGATTCGGAAAATATATGGTAGTATACAAAAAATCAGTGGTGGGCGTAGCTCAACGGCTAGAGCGTCGGGTTGTGGCCCCGAAGGCTGTGGGTTCGATTCCCATCGCTCACCCCAGTGATATCAAAGAGCTACAGGCTTTTGCCTGTAGCTCTTTTTTGTTTTGCTAACATGCAGGGTAAAGGAGTTGTGCGATTAACAGTCGTTGTTTCCGGGGATACTGGTGTTTTGTAATGATAATGAGAGAGCCGGGTTGCACACGGACTTGAACATGCGGGTGTTATGATAAAACGTCAAAAAAATGTCACAAAAAATTGACATTTATCACTGCGTTATGTAATTTTAAGTAAAGTATTTAAATTATTTGCTGAAAATAGTCCATCAATTCAACCAGAGGATCAGTCACGGCGATTACGCCGAAGAGGCGTTTTCAGTTTTAAAAGATCGCGAACCTTGCACAAGGATTATTTTTAGATGAGTAGATTTTTAGACCTTTTCTGTTTTTATAGTAATAGTACAATTGAAAATTGTTTGAAGATACCTTCAGCCTCACATGATAGATAGGGAAGAATAAGATGCGGAACGAATCAATACTAGTGGTAGACGATGCCCCTGAAATTCGGTTAAGCATATCTGAAATCTTAAAACGTGACGGCTTTAATATAGACGTGGCTTGTAACGGCCAGGAAGCTATAGATAAATGCGGCAGGAATTTTTTTGATTTAGTTATCACAGACCTCTATATGCCTATCAAGAATGGAATGGATGTCCTGTACTTTCTTAAAGAATATTCTCCGGAGACCATCTGTATAATTATCACTGGTTTCGGGACTATACAGGGGGCTGTAGAGGCCATGCGTCAAGGGGCCTTTGATTACCTTACCAAGCCTGTCAAACTGGGAGAGGTCATTCTCATAGTAGAAAAGGCTCTTGAATTCAGAGAACTCAAGAGGGAGCATCGGTTATTCAAACAGGAACTGCGGGATATCCATCGTTTTGAAAGCATAGTCGGGGTCAGCAAGGCAATGCAGGAGGTCTTTGATCTGATAGGAAAAGTCGCCAAAGTAGACAGCACGGTCTTGATTTCCGGCGAATCAGGTACAGGTAAAGAGCTTATAGTCCATGCAATACATTACAACAGTGAACGTAAGGATAAACCGTTTATTCCTGTGAATTGTGCTGCTATTCCTGCAGAACTTCTGGAAAGCGAACTCTTTGGCCATGAAAAGGGGGCATTTACCCACGCAGTTAGTACCAGGATAGGTCGTTTTGAGCTTGCGAACAAAGGAACAATCTTTTTAGATGAAATTGGAGATATGAGCCCGGTTCTTCAGGTCAAGCTCTTGCGTTTCTTGCAGGAACGGCAGTTTGAAAGAGTTGGAGGAACCAAGACCATACATGTCGATGTCAGGATAATTGCGGCCACCAACGTGGATCTTGAAGAGGCTGTTAATAACGGTAGTTTTAGAGACGATTTATACTATCGTCTGAACGTGGTACCCATACATATACCTCCATTAAAGGAACGGCCTGAGGACATTCCTTTATTAATCCAGCATTTTTTGCTGAAATTCTGTTCCGGTAAAAAAATACGCGTAGAAGGTATAGAAAAGGATGTAATGAGATATCTGGAAAGCTATGACTGGCCAGGCAATGTGAGGGAACTCGAAAATACAATTGAGCGTATGGTTATACTGGCCGACGGCCCTACACTGACGGTTAAAGATATCCCCGCCAGGATTTTAAAGGTATCCGAAAAGCTTACAGGCGGAGATTTGTCTATGGGGGTCCTGCCGAGAGATGGACTTTGTCTCAGTTCCGCCGTGATAAATCTGGAAAAGACTTTAATTCTTCAGGCCCTGGAACAAACAGGTTGGGTGAAAAATAGGGCTGCCAAGTTGTTGCGAATGAACAGAACCACCCTTATTGAAAAGATGAAGAGACAGAATCTTATGGCACCAAACCATGAGGGAGTAAAACGAGGCATGAGCAAGCCTGTACAATAGGAGACTGATTTCTGGTGTTGGTGTTTCACAAAGGATTCAATAAACGTGATGGAAAATATTATTCAAAGAATATTTAGGGCAGCGCTTGGTCTATTTATTGCCTTTGTCATCTGTCCTATAATAAGTATTGAAGCCGCTCAGCGTGAAGTCAAAGTCGCAGTGCTTCCCTTCGATGTCAGTTCCGCTGGTCGGTTTTCTTTTGTCGGTCCTGCTATGGAAGAGATTTTGAGCAGCAGGCTGGCCACGCTGGCCTCGGACGGCATGTCTGTTATGGATTCCCTTGAGATTCGGCATATAACCGGCAAGAAACAGGGGGCTATTTCCTTTCAAGATATAAGAGATATGTCCGGCAAGTTGAGAGTGGACTATGGTATCACCGGCAAGCTGATTTCAGAAGGGGAGCATATAAGAATAGCTATGGATCTGCTGCAGTCGGATTCTGAATCTCCATTATATTCTCTTGTCTTTGTTCCCGAATCACTTGATGAAGTGCCGCTCAGGATCGAAGATTTTGCAACTCAAGCAGCAAACCACATCATGAATGTCCCAAAATCATTGACAGCAGAATCTGATACCGAGGACGAGCAAAAAGTTCTTCAAAAGTCGTCACTTGAGGAAACAGCTCGGAATGAAGATCTGTTAACGGCAAGGATGCATCCTGACTTACTGGTCAAGCAAGCCGACAGGGACTCCGGCAAATCAGAACAGGTTCCCGACGTGTCAGCAGGGGAGTTATATACTCAGGGACTTCCACCTATGCCGCCCGAACCCCTTCCGGATCCTGCCTCAACCATTTCCTCTCTGCCGCCGAAAACCGAGGCCGCAGATAAAAAAAATAAAAAAGGCTGGTTCTCCTGGATTAGAAAACCCTGGGGGAGCCAGGATACGTCTGTTCAAGATGCAGCTTCTGTCTCAGTCATTCCTGATAAACCAACAGAAATCAAGACTGCGGAAGACCATGCCGCCGCTGTTGTCCCTCAGGAATCAAAGGCTGAACAGCCCATTCTCACTGATGGGCCTGTATGGCAGTGGTATTGATTTCCCCTGAGTAGACCAAGACGGCTTCTCCTTCAAGGAAAACGTCCCCGACTTCCCGGCCCTCTAGATGGAAGTAGACAGTTAATATTTCACCACTTAGTGTCGAGACCTTGACCGGGCTCTCAGTCAAGTTTTTGCAGGCAGAAAGTATGGCACTGGCCACTGCCCCGGTACCACAGGCCAGTGTCTCATTTTCCACTCCTCTTTCATAGGTCCGGATAAGTATAGTCTGCCTGTCGGATATTTGAACAAAGTCTACATTAGTGCCTGCAGGCTGAAAGAGCGGGTCAAATCTTATGAGCCTTCCCCATTCTAATATAGGGACTGACTCCAAGTCCGGAGTTAAATATATTGCGTGTGGTACGCCGGTGTTCAGGCAATGAAGAAAAAAGGTCTTATTGTGGATCTTTATTGGTACATCCAGCTTGAGATCTTTTGGTCGGGTAAGCTGAAGCTTTACAGTAGATTTCTCTACAGCTGCGTGTATGATTCCTGCCTCTGTCTCAAAACTGAGTTTTTCAGGGGCAATGCCTGAAAGATGGGCGAATCTGGCTGCACAACGTCCGCCATTTCCGCACATTTCTGCTGTGCTGCCATCGGCATTAAAAAAATGCCATTTAAAGTCTGCCCTGTTTGAGTTTTCAATGAGTATAAGCCCATCGGCACCTACTCCAAACTTGCGCCTGCACAGAAGTTTGGCCAGATTAGGCCCTTGGCGGTCATCGATCTTGCCTTGACGGTTGTCTATCAGGATGAAATCATTTCCACTTCCGTGCATCTTTTTAAAAGAAAGGAATTCCATAACAGATTACCAAATGGTCTCTCCCAGTAGAAGGCGTGCATAGGTTTCACGTTTTCTAATTACCTTAAACTGATCGTCCCTTACCATGACCTCCGGAACTCTGGGCCTAGAGTTATAATTGGAAGACATGCTGAAACCGTAAGCCCCGGCACTCATGACCGCCAGTAAACTGCCCTGGTTAAGGTCCGGCATGGGCCGTTCTCTGGCGAGGAAGTCCCCTGTCTCACATATTGGCCCCACTATGTCTGTTGTATGTAAATGCGTGTCGGTCTTTATTACAGGTATGATTTCGTGGTATGCTTCGTAAAGAGAGGGGCGGGCAAGGTCATTCATGGCGGCGTCAACAATATAAAACCGCTTTTCTCCCGTATCTTTGGTATATAAGATCTTTGTTACCAAAATGCCGGCGTTGCCGACAATGGACCTACCTGGTTCTATAATCAGGCAGTGCGAAAGATCATTGATTTCAGACAGGAGTGCCTGGGCATAAGCATCAGGCTGAGGTGGGATTTCATCCTGATATTTTATGCCAAGACCGCCACCTATGTCGATGAAATCGAGCTTTATTCCAAAGTCATCAAGTTCCCGGAGTAAGAACTTAATTCTCCTTATTGCGTCTACAAAGGGCTCAACCTGGATTAGCTGAGAGCCTATATGACAATCTATTCCCACTACATCAAGCTCATTTCTTTTAGAAGCAATCTTATAAGCCTTCAGGGCCTGAGACATGGGCAGGCCGAACTTGTTTTTCTTAAGGCCGGTGGAAATATAGGGATGGGTATTTGCGTTTACATCAGGATTTACCCTGAAAGAGATTCTGATACGGCATTTAAGGCGTCGTGCCTGTCTGGAGATGGCATCCAGCTCCTCCATAGACTCTACATTAAACATGAGGATGTCGGCCTTTGCGGCCTCGCGGATCTCTTTTTCCGTTTTGCCCACACCGGAATATACTATTTTACCTGCGGGGATTCCTGCTTTGAGTGCCCTGTGAAGCTCTCCTCCTGAAACGATATCGGCGCCGGCCCCTAATTCTCCCAGGAGGTTTAATACAGTCAGGTTGCTGTTCGCCTTGACAGCAAAACATATCAAGTGCGGGTGCCCTGAGAATGCCTTGTCAAAGGCATTGAAGTTATGGGTCAGAGTAGCTGAACTGTACAGATAGAAAGGTGTCTTTACCTTACTTGCTATCTGCTTAACCGGTATGTTTTCGCAGTATAGTTCTTTATCTTTATAATGGAAGTAATTCATTGTTCATCCGGTCTTTCCTCAACCACCTCCACCTTTGCAGGTTTGGACAAAGGGCTTTCGTTTGGTGGATCCGCCTTGTCAATTGCGGTTACCCAATATGTATACACTCCGCTGGGCAATATGGTCCGGTCCACAAACCTGGATATAGGTAAAGGCTTGTTATTTAGTTTGTCTAGTAGGTCATCGGGTCCTTTTCTATATACAATATAGCCTGAAATGTCCGACTCCGTTTTGCCCTGCCAGAAGAGCTCGGTTCCCATGGGAACCCTGATAGCAACCAGATCCAATGGTGCAGCCGGCGGGATAATATCCTCCGGCTGCACCGGGTTTTCAGGCGTACAGGGTCCCTCAATTTCAGTACCATGATATAGTAGAACCGCCGCCACCTTATATTGATAACGAGTCCTCTTCTTTGTCGAGAGATCTAAATAGTCTGTGGAATCTACCAGATCAGCGACGATCTTCCATTTATCCGCCCCCTTTCTGGCCCGGTAGATCCTGTATAAAAGTCCTTTGTCCACAGGACTGCCGTCCATCCATTGTGATGGTGACTGCCAGGAGAGATAAACCCCGTTTTTTGTCAGCTGAACTAAGAATCCTGAAGGCGCTGATGGTAAAACATGCCAGGCCAAAGAGACCTGATTCGACATATCGCTGACATTCAACCATCCCTTTACGGTACGGACTTTGTATATATAATGCATACCGGAACGAACTGTTCGGTCTTCATATACCATCTTCCTTGCCTTTTTGGGTTCCGCATCAAATGGAACTTCAATAATTTGTCCAAAAGGCGGTGGGCAACCCTCACAATATTCCTTATGTGGTATCTCTGCCTTTAACAGCCGGAATCCTTTGATCCTGACAAGGGGGCTGTCATCTCTGTTTCTTATCGGAATACTCCATTTCAGCTCAATACCATCAGGGATAATTTTATAGCTTAAGTCATTGATGGGCTTAGGCCGGAGTGTACCGGGAGGGACAGGAGGCGCCTTGCGTCCACAGGAGGCCAGTAAAATGCAAAGGGTAAAGATGGTTAACCTCCAAAAAATTATCTGAGCGATATTATTCATAAATGATTTTTTTCTCTGCCTTTGCCAGTGCCTCCTTCACTCGCTCGGGTGCAGTACATCCAGGACAACGCCTTGTTCCCACAGAACCCTCTATTGACAGTACATCAAATATCTCCTCGTCTATAAGGGACGAAAAGGCCTTTAGGTCTTCAAGACTCATATCTGTAAGGTCTTTGCCCTGGGAAATGCACTGTAAAACCGCCTTGCCGACTACTGAATGGGCCTGTCTGAAAGGCATTCCTTTTTTTACAAGGTAATCAGCAAGGTCAGTGGCAGTGAGAAAACCCCGTGTTACAGTCCGGTGGATATGTTCTTCCTTTGGGACAAGTCTGGCCACCACAGCAGCCATTATCTCCACTGAGGCGCATACGGTATCAACCGTGTCGAATAGCGCCTCTTTGTCTTCCTGGAGATCTCTATTGTAGGCAAGGGGAAGACCTTTAATAATAGTGAGAAGAGACATCAGACTGCCGTACACCCTGCCGGTCTTTCCTCTCACCAGTTCGGGCACATCTGGATTCTTTTTCTGTGGCATTATGCTTGAGCCGGTACAAAAGCCGTCAGGGAGATCCACAAAGCTGAATTCTGCAGAGGTCCATATAATCAGTTCTTCAGATAGCCGACTCAAATGGGCCATTATAATGCTCGCCGTTGCCAGAAATTCGATAATAAAGTCCCTGTCACTTACCGCGTCCAGGCTGTTAGCGGTAATTCCCTGAAAGCCAAGCTGCTCCGCCACGTATTCTCTGTCTATAGGAAAGCCGGTTCCGGCCAGGGCAGCACTTCCAAGGGGGCAAATATTTACCCTCTTTCTGCAGTCTTGGAGTCTATCCCTGTCGCGCATGAACATTTCAAAATAGGCCAACATATGATGCGGCCAGAGAACCGGCTGTGCTCTCTGGAGATGGGTATAGCCCGGTAGTATCAGATCCTCGTGTGACCTGGCCTGATGCAAAAGTGCTTTCTGCAGCAACGAGAGGAGTCCAGTAAGGCGATCGATTTCTTCTCTTAGATAAAGTCTGCTATCTGTAGCAACTTGATCATTGCGGCTTCTGGCTGTGTGGAGTCTTTTCCCGGCTTCTCCAATACGCTCAATCAGGGCCTGCTCTATGTTCATATGTATATCTTCAAGCTCTTGGCTCCAGACAAAGTCTCCAGACTCGATTTCTTCTTCTATCTCACTAAGTCCATTAACTATGGCGTCGGCGTCTTTATCCGAGATAATCCCCTGTCTTGCCAGCATGAGGGCATGGACTTTACTTCCTGCTATGTCCTGACGATAAAGTCTGCAGTCATAGTGGACTGACGCGGAAAACCCCTCCAGTATTTTTTCAGTTGCCTCAATAAATCTGCCGTCCCACGGTTTTTTTGAGACCTTTTTGTCCTCATTCATAGTATCATAATACCTTCTGATATCTAAAAGTGCCTTTGCTTATTCAATTGATTGGGTGCTCGATGTGTCTTTTCCCCTCTTTGCATCTTTTTCAGGTTAATTACTTGTTGTAACCAAGGCAACCAGGATTTTTCAGAAAAGTATAAAGAGGAAGTAGAGATGTCCTTGATTTAAGACAAGGAATTAGTGGCCGATTCCGACATTTCCCCCATGGGATATGAGCCCAGCCATTCAAGAAAGGCGCAGCCTTTTCGGATGGCTTCAATTCCTTTTTGTACGGTGGAATCTTCTATATGGCCTTCAATATCTACATAAAACAGATATCTCCATGGCTCGTTTTTTATGGGCCTGGACTGTATTTTTGTAAGGTTTATTCTAAGCTTTGCCAATGGCTCTAGTAATTTAAACAGTGACCCCGGACGGTCTTCCAGGCTTAAAAGCAGGGACGTCTTGTCTTTCCCGCTCGGCTTGGGACACTCATTGCCGAGAACCAGAAAACGGGTGGTGTTTCCTGCAAAGTCCTCGATATGCCTGGCGACTGTCTGCAGATTATAAGTGCGGGCTGCCAAGGGACTGGCAATAGCCGCTACGGAAGAATCAACCGCTGCCCACCGTGCGGCCTGTGCAGTGCTGACCACTTCTTCTGTCGGGATTGCGCGCATATTACTTTGCAGCCATTTCCTGCACTGGGCCAGGGGTTGGGGATGGGAAAGGATGCGGCGGATTTTGTCTGTTCTGCCGCTCTGACTGATAAGGTCGTGAATAATAGGCAAATAAACTTCCCCGCATACCTTGACCTTAAAATCGCAAAGCCCGTCCATGGCAAGGGCGACAGTCCCTTCAACTGAATTTTCTATAGGTACCACTCCATAGTCCGTACGTCCTCGTTCTACTTCTTCAAATACCTCGGTAATGTTCTCCATGGGAATAAACTCAGGGGTATTACCGAAGAACCGGGCTGCTGCCATATGGCTAAAGGTTGTCTCAGGGCCTAAGTATCCCAACCTGACCGGCCGTTGCGCGTTTCTGCAGGCGGATATTATCTCTCCGAATATGATCCTTAGACCTCCCGGAGGGAATTTATTCGCATTTTGCTTCAAAATGTGCTGGATTACTTCGCGTTCACGCGAGAGATCAAGGGGCTGTTGGGAGGATTCTGCCTTAGTCCGCCCGATCTCTTCCGCTACCTTCAGACGTTCTTGGAGCAGGCCTACAAGTTCTGCATCTATTTCATCAATTCGTTGTCTTAGACGCTTAAGTTCTTTATGCTGGTTGTCATCCATTATTGGAATCGATTATCTCTTTGATGGCAATTAGTTCATGCCTGATTTCCTTGAGCAACTTATCTGTGCTGTCTCCGCCGTTCTTCATTTTTTGTTCTTCTGCAATCCGCCTTCTGGCACCTGCTATGGTAAATCCTTGATCGTAAACTAGAGTCTTTATATGCCTTATAAAATCTATATCTTCGATCCTGTAAAGACGTTGTTTTGCAACCCTATGAGTACGGATTTGCCGAAATTCGCCTTCCCAATAGCGAAGCACATGAGGTTCAACTCCGATTAACTCACTTACCTCACCTATCCGGTAATATTTCTTCCCCTTTCCTGGCATTTATGGTCCTCTTAAGTGCTCGGCTGGGGTGGAAAACAACTGTACGCTGGGCGTTAATAATAATAGGTTCTCCATTAACAGGATTAGTCCCTCTGCGTGCTAGTTTTTGCACACTGCGCAAAGTACCAAACCTCACAATCTTTACTTGATCGCCATTTAGAAGTGTTGACTTGATATGGCTGAAGATCGCATTAACCAATTGCTGGCTGACACGCATGGAATAGCCAAGTTCATTGCTCACTGTCTCAGCGATTTCCCGCTTGGTCAAAGCGCCCATCAGTTCCTCAGACTTGCCTTAAAGGATTGAAGAATAGAGCTGACAACTGGATCATGGACTTCTGAAACTTCACGATCTGAAAGTGTATGGTCGAAGGCCCTGTATGTAAAGCGCATGCCTATACTTTTTGATCCTTCCGGAACAGGTTTCCCTCTGTAAACATCAAATATCCTGACTTCTTCAAGAAGATCCAGGCCCTGGCTGGAAATATATTCCAAGAGATCTTGAGCCGAAAGCCTGTCAGGGACAATTACCGCGATATCTCTTTCCACAGCAGGATACTTGGCAAGGGGAGTAAATTTAAGTTGTTTTGACGCGGCTGTTTCTAAAGCAGTAAACGAGAGTTCAAATATAAATACCGGTCCGTCTATATCCCAAAATTCCAAAACATCGGGATCGATTTGACCAAAGCTGCCCAAGACTTGATTTTCTTTACATACTATACTGGCTGAAGTCCCCTGCAGATAAAAAGGAACATCCGCGTTCTTTAATAGGGTTTTCCACCCTGATATTCCAAGGGCCTGAAACAGACCTTGCAGTACTCCTTTTAAATCAAAGAGATCCACTTGCTCACTAGGCCATGACCATGATTCGGGATAACGTGCTCCTGTATACAGGCCGACTATTTCCTGTTCTTCAAAGGGGAGTTCGCCTGCTTCCCTTGCATAAAATACAGTGCCAATCTCAAAAAGTCCAAGGTCCATGTTGCGCCTCGACTGATTTCTGGCTACTGTCTCCATAAGTGAGGGGATAATACTGGTTCTCATTACTGATTGATCGTCGTTTAAAGGGTTCTGCACATTCAGCATTCGCATCCTTGGATCATTTTTATCCAGGCCCAAGACCTTTATTTCCGCTGGTGACATAAAACTATACGAGATTACCTCTGTCATGCCCTGAGATGTGAGTATACTTCTTATCCTTTCAACAAGTTCTTGAGATGGATACGGAGCCCTGGTTGCAATTCCCGCGCGGGGTACATGAGTCGGTATATCAGGAAAGCCATAGAGTCGGGCTATTTCTTCTACAAGATCTACCTCTTCTTTCAGATCGAGACGGTATGTGGGTACCGTCCCTTTTATTTTTTGATCATCAATATGGTCTAGTTCAATACCGATCCTTTTAAGAAATTGGGCTATCTGTCCGGTCCCAAGCCCTGTACCGAGTAGTCTGTTGACCCTTTCTGGACGAAGAGCCAGATATCCAGGTTTATATGGTTTTGGATAAATATCCTTAATCTCCCCAACCATACGGCCGCCGGTTATCCGACTAACGAGTTCCACTGTCCTGTAAAGCGCACTTAATACGCCTTCCGGGTCAACTCCCCGCTCAAACCGGTACGAGGACTCTGTAATCGTTCTAAGAACCTTTGACGTCCTTCTTACTTGCATTGGAATAAACCAGGCGCTTTCAAGGAGTATACGTCTCGTATCATCATTGACTTCGGTTTCGGCTCCACCCATGACACCGGCTACCGCTACCGGTCTCTCTGCATCCGCAATAACCAGCATGTCCGGACGGATTTCTCTGTGTTTTCCGTCAATGGTCTTTATTTTTTCTCCGGGCCTTGCTGCCCTGACTTCAATAACCGGCCCTGCCAAACTATCAAGATCAAAGGCATGGAGCGGTTGCCCCCGTTCGATCAGTACGTAGTTTGTCACATCCACTACATTATTTATCGGCCTGATTCCACTGGCCTGTAATCTCATGGCCATCCAGTGAGGGGAAGGACCGATCTGGACCCCTTCCATTACGGCAGCTGTATATCTGCCGCACAGCTCAGGGAGCTTTATGGAAATGGGGATCTGTTGATTTGGGGATCCGTTGATTTGGGGATCTGTTGATTGAGGGATTGTCAAAGGGATGCCGTATATGGCGGATACTTCTCTGGCGACTCCCAGGACGCTGAGACAGTCAGGACGGTTTGGAGTAACGGCGATATCCAGGATCCAGTCGCTCAATCCCATAAAATCTATAAGGGATTTACCCGGCTCGCATCCGGAGGCGGGTTTCAGTTTAAGGATTCCTGTTTTGTCTTCACCGATACCAAGTTCAGCCTCTGAACAAAGCATTCCATCAGAAAGTATTCCATAGACGTTAGAAGATTTCACGGTCGTACCGTCGGACAACACGGTTCCGGGCCTTGCCAACGCTGTCAACATCCCTTTTTCTACATTGGCTGCCCCACAGACTACGTCAAATTCCTGTTCACCTGTTGTTACCGTGCAAACTTTCAAATGCGACGCATGGGAGTGAGTGACGATCTTCTTGACCGCGCATATGGTGACCGGGGTCAGACCTTTGTAGAAATACTCCACCTCTTCTACTTCAAGGCCTTTCATGGTGAGATCTTCCGCCAGCGTCTCTACAGGCACGGTAAAATGTACAAATTCTTTGAGCCAGGAGGTCAGGATTAGCATAAGATTCTTTTGTTAATCAAAATTGATGGAGAAAACGTAGGTCGTTATCATAAAAAAGACGGATATCGTCAATACCGAATTTGAGCATTGCGATTCTTTCTACTCCAAGGCCGAATGCGAAGCCGCTAAATTCTTCGGTATCATAACCCACGTGCCTGAATACCTCTGGATGCACCATGCCGGCCCCCAGCACTTCCAGCCAGCCGGTCTGAGAACATATTCTGCAGCCCTTGCCCTTGCATATGACGCACTGAATGTCTATTTCCGCGCTGGGCTCCGTAAACGGAAAGAAGCTCGGTCTGAAACGTACCAAGGTATTCGAATCAAATATCTGTTGGACAAAGGCGGTCAATACCCCTTTGAGTCCTGCAAAGGAGACATCCCTGTCCACCATAAGACCTTCTACTTGGTGGAACATCGGGGTATGGGTTATATCCGAGTCGCACCTGTACACCTTGCCCGGTGCAATTACACGAATCGGCGGCTGTTGCCTTTCCATGGCGCGGATCTGTATCGGGGAGGTGTGAGTTCGAAGCAGGACCTTGTCGTCAATATAAAAAGTGTCCTGCATGTCTCTGGCAGGATGATCGGGAGGAATATTCAGGGCCTCAAAGTTATAAAAGTCAAGTTCTACTTCAGGACCCTGGACCACGATAAAGCCCATCCTCTCAAATACAGCACATATTTGATTCATCACCTGTGTGATGGGATGTAATCTGCCAAGCCGTCTTTGCCTTCCTGGAAGTGTAGGATCCAGTCCTGGAATAAAGGTGCTGACATGGACGTCCTTTAACGCCTTCTTGCGGGCATTGATAGCTGCCTCTAGATCCTTTTTGAGCCTGTTGGCCAGTAGCCCGACCTTTGGACGTTCTTCGGCAGAAAGCTTTCCTATGGCCTTTAAGACCAGAGTCACTTCCCCTTTACGGCCAAGGACCCTGACTTTTATATTTTCAAGATCTTTATCGCTGGACGCTGATTTTATGGCCTCAAGGGCCTGAGACCTGATTTCCTCTAGGCGCTCCTGCATATATTCGGTTCTTTATCAGGCGCCCTTTGCCGTTTCTACAAGAGAGGAAAAGGCATTTAAATCTGTTACTGCAATATCGGCGAGCATTTTTCGGTCTATCGCAATCCCTGCCTTGGTAATACCTTTAATAAAGCGGCTGTAGGAAATGCCATTCAGCCTGCAGGCCGCGTTAATGCGGATTATCCACAAGCGACGAAACATGCGTTTTTTGGTCTTGCGATCTCTGTAGGCATAGCAAAGTCCCTTTTCCACAGTCTCCTTTGCCTGTTTGAAACAGAGGCGTCTGGCACCTCTGTATCCTTTGGCCATATTGAGTATCTTTTTGCGACGACGATGGGCCTTAAAGCCCCTTGTAACCCGTGGCATTTTTTTAAGCTCCTTTTAGGTCAAAATTTATGCTGAGCGCATCAGATAAAAGGCATCATCCGCCTAATTGATTTGACCCTTGCTTCAGAAATCTCAACGTCTTTTCTAAGGTCCCTTTTGCGTTTACGTGTCTTGGAGGTCAAAAGATGGCTCGAACCCGCCTTTCTGTACATAAACTTCCCGGTCCCCGTCTTTTTGAAGCGCTTTGCGGCAGCGCGTCTGGTCTTTATCTTTGGCATAATTATTTATCCTTAATAATCTGCTGAAAAATCGCAGGCGGCCCAAAGGCCGTACTAATCCCCTGTAAATTATACAAACATTAATAAATAAACCCATAAGGGTTTCAGGTCAATCTTTTCTGGGAGCAAGTATTGTGTGCATTAACGGACCTTGCTTGACAGGAACGTTCTCAGAGACGGCAATATCGGTCATCTCCTCCACAATTTGTTTTAATAAGGTATATCCCAATTCAGGGTGGGCGTTTTCCCGGCCTCTAAACCTCACAGTAACCTTTACTTTATTCCCGGCGCCAATGAACTGCCTTATTCGTCTCTTTTTTACATCGAGATCATGCACATCCGTTCTTGGACGCATTTTGATCTCTTTAACTTGAATAATGGTCTGTTTTTTCCGGGCCTCCTGAGCCTTTTTGCTCTGCTCATACTTGAACTTTCCGTAGTCCATAATACGGCAGACCGGTGGCTCGGCATTCGGGGCCACCTCTACCAGATCTAATCCCACAGCTTCCGCTTTTGCCAAGGCTTCATCCAGAGTTACTACTCCGAGCTGCTTTCCGTCCTCACTCACGAGGCGTATTTCCTTGGCCCTGATCCTATAGTTTACATTGACTGGAATTTCTCTTGCGATACTACACCCCCACTGTTTTTCAAGTTAATACCCTTTGACCGAGTTAAAAAATCTCTGACACTGATCAGACTGCTCTAGTTCTGTATGCACATTTTTCTAAAAAGTACATTTTTATACTATTAACTTGTCAACAAATAAAGACTTCCCTGCATTCTTTTTGCACCATAGCGATAAAATCATTAACAGACATAGCCGTCAGTTTCCGGCCTTTTTGAGTACGAGGACTTACGGTCATGTCAATTATTTCCTGATCGCCGATTACCAACATGTAAGGGATCTTGTCAAGTTGGGCCTCCCGGATCTTTTTGCCCAGCTTTTCATTTTTGAGATCGGCTTTTGTCCTGATACCTGCAGTCCTGAGTTTTTTGACAACTGATCCAGCCCACTTGTTCTGTCTGTCGGTGACGGTTATAACAATGGCCTGAACAGGGGCCAGCCAGAGAGGAAAGGCCCCTGCATAGTGTTCGATCAGTACACCGAAGAACCGCTCCAAGGAGCCAAGCAGGGCCCTGTGTACCATGATCGGTGTATGGGGCCGGCTGTCTTCTCCTATATAACGTACATCAAATCTCTCAGGGAGGTTAAAGTCAACCTGTATGGTCGAACACTGCCATGAACGATCCAGACAATCTTTGATTTTTATATCGATCTTGGGACCATAAAACACGCCTTCACCAGGATCTATTTCATAGGTCAATCCCTGCTTCTCAAGTGCCTGCCTGAGTGCGTCGGTTGCACGCTCCCAATTTTCGTCCGAGCCTACATATTTGTCGGGACGGGTGGAGAGATAGATTTCATATCGCTTGAAGCCAAATACCCTCAGGACATATAGAGTTAAATCCAGAATTTCATGAATTTCCTCGTTGAGTTGATCCGGTCGGCAAAAGACATGTCCGTCGTCCTGGGTAAATCCTCTGACCCTCATGAGTCCGTGCAGGGTACCTGTCCTTTCATAGCGATAGACAGTACCGAGTTCGCACCAGCGCAAGGGAAGTTCCCTGTAACTACGTATCTGTGATTTGTAGATCGCTATGTGAAAGGGGCAGTTCATTGGTCTTAACTGATAGGCCACTTGGTCGATTTCCATGGGGAGATACATGTTCTCAGTGTAGAAATCCAGATGGCCGCTGGTTTTCCAGAGGTCCCTGCGGGCAATATGAGGAGTAAAGAGTAGGTCGTAATCCCTCCGGAAGTGCTCATTTCGCCAGAAATCCTCAATTATCTTGCGGATAATGCCCCCCTTGGGGTGCCATAGTATAAGCCCTGGGCCGATTTCTTCATGTATGGAAAAAAGGTCCAGATCTCTGCCAAGACGACGGTGATCCCGTTTTTTGGCCTCTTCCAGACGATTCAGGTGTTCTTTTAGAGATTTTTTATCAAAAAAGGCCGTTCCGTATATACGCTGGAGCATCGGCCGGGTCTCATCTCCCTTCCAGTATGCCCCTGCAAGGCTGTTTAGCTTAAAGGCCTTCAAGTGACCCGTGTGGGGAAGATGAGGCCCTTTGCATAGATCTATGAATTCTCCCTGGCTGTAAATTGAGACCGTTTTTACCCCTTGATCATCAAGTTCATCCAGTATTTCTAGTTTATATCTCTCACCAAGCTTCTCAAATCGTTTTTTTGCCTCATCCAGGGATATATTTTCTCTTGTTATGTCTTGAGACCTCTTTACGATTTCCTTCATCCTGGCCTCTATCTTTCCCAGGTCTTCAGGGGTAAAGGGCCTTTGGTAATCAAAATCATAGTAAAACCCATTTTCTATTGCCGGTCCTATACCTAATTGTATATCTTGGAAAAGCTCCTTAACGGCCTGGGCCATAATATGTGATGCAGTATGCCTTAAAACTTCAAGGCTATTATCATCTCCGGGTAATATAGCCTCTATTCTGCAGTCATGTGTAAGAGGTGTGGAAAGGTCTTTTAATTCCCCGTCAATTCGGACAAGAATCGTCTTTTTTTGCTTACTCTTACTGAGTACGCCGGACAGGAATTCAGAAGCAGGAGTCCCGTCTTTAATCCGCTCTATGTTTCCGCCATTAAAATTTATAGTGATGACATGTGTTTCAGTCTCTGCCATTAGTCTCTCTTCAAAGCAAAAAAGGCATCTTTGACCCTTGGTGTGGGCAAAAAAGATGCCTTTTAAAAGTCATAGGAGGACAGAAAATGGATATTGGTAGGCGCGGGCGGGATCGAACCGCCGACTTCTACCGCGTCAAGGTAGCGCTCTCCCCCTGAGCTACGCGCCTTCCCACGGTTATTTAAAATTATACAAAAATTTGTCCTCAAGGCGTTAAAGTTGATAACAAGATTGGCCGGAGGTGTCAAGGTAATTGCGCAGGGAGAATCAGGTGCTGAGTCAACAAAGATATCCAATAAACAAAAGTAATTGGAGGAAATATAGTTTCAAAATAAGTACTATTTTATAAGCCCTTGACCCGGGCTCAAGCTGTCCATAATTTATCTTTTAAAATCATCTATTTTTCAAAAGACTCGATAGATAATGGGGGATATATCATGGAGAAAAGTCAATACGCCAGAATGGATAGGTTGGTTAAAGAGAAACGGCATGATACTTACAGAGAGCCCGGCAAATGGACAGAGCCGACAATGTGTACTGAATGCAAGGCCCTTTTCATGGACGGACGGTGGTCCTGGAAAAAACCTCCGGTTGATTCCAACAAGGTGGTCTGCCCGGCCTGCAAGCGCATTGCCGACAACTATCCGGCGGGTCGCATAGAGATAAAAGGCCCTTTCTTTAAGAGGCACCGGGAAGAGATTTTGAATCTCATGCGCAATGAGGAAGAACAGGAGAAGAGAGAACACCCAATGGAGAGGATCATGTCCGTTGTTGATGAAGAAGATTATACACTTGTAACCACGACAGGGGTCCATATAGCACGTCGGATCGGAGATGCCCTTTCTAGGGCCTATCAGGGTGATCTTGATTTCCAGTATGGTGATGCGGAAAAAAGTATAAGGGTCTATTGGCATCGATAGCAGCATCAAAAGCAGTCTGATTAAATCCGTTAGGAGTTTGACTGGTCTAAGATACTTTAATTTGCTTGAAAGCTATTTACGTCAAAGAGAAAAGAGTATTAAAACCTTCAAAAATGTGTTCGGCTCTCTTTGAATCAAGGAAGTAGAGACGGTCAGTTCTTCCCTAACCTTTATTCTGAAGGCGGAGTTAGTTGAGTTATGGATAAGATTATTCCGGTTTTAATATTTATTGCAGGCGTTCTTTCAGGGGCTGGTCTTTTTTGGCTTTTTCATCGTGCTGAAATTACTCGGGTTCGGAGGCAATTGAGATTGGAATGCGAATCCGAGCGTATCGCCCTGAATGAAAGGGTCAATGCCAGAGATAAACAGCTCTATGATCTCGAGGCCGTTCTTGAAAGGGTCAACAGTGAGACAAAGGACCTTCGAGATCAAATACATGCCGAATCCGAGAGACGGTCGGCTGCAGAGGAAAGGATCTCCCGCATTCCGGAACTGAAGGATTTATTGAGTACTAAAGAAGCAAGAATTTGCCGGCTTCAAGAGGAGAATACCCGACTTAAGACGCGATTATCGGAATTAGAGACCCATATTACAGATGAGAGAAAATCAATCCAAGAGAAGATGGATGTGTTAAACAATGCCCGGACAAACTTGGCTGATGCTTTTAAGGCCCTTTCCGCCGAAGCCCTGAGGAATAATAACCAGTCATTCATAGATCTTGCAAAGGCCACGCTTGAGAAATTTCAGATTGAGGCCCATGGCGACCTTAAACAGCGGCAAAAGGCAGTAGAAAATCTGGTTTTACCTGTCAGGGAGTCTTTATTAAAGGTGGACTATCAGATACAGGAGATAGAAAAGGCGAGAAAAGAGGCCTATGGCGGTCTGTCTGAGCAGGTAAGGTCACTGATTACCACACAGGAGAAACTTCAATCTGCAACAGGAAATCTGGTTAAGGCACTTCGCACCCCTTCTGTGCGCGGTCGTTGGGGTGAAATTCAGCTAAAGAGGGTTATCGAAATTGCCGGCATGTTGCCATACTGTGATTTCGTCGAGCAAAAGACAGTTACTGCCGGTGACTGCCATATCAGGCCTGACCTGATAGTCAACCTGCCAGGCGGGAAAAATGTGGTGGTCGATGCCAAGGCCCCGCTGCAGGCATATCTGGAGGCCATGGAGGCCAAAGATGACAGGACAAGACTGGAATACCTGAAGGACCATGCACGTCAGGTGAATGAACACATGAGGAAATTGAGTTCAAAGGCCTATTGGCAGCAGTTTGAGTCTACACCTGAGTTTGTAGTCATGTTTTTACCCGGGGAGAACTTCTTTAGCGCGGCCCTTGAACAGGATCCGGGATTAATTGAAAAGGGCGTAAAAGACTGCACAATCCTTGCCACACCTACCACACTGATTGCCTTGCTCCGTGCTGTGGCATATGGATGGAGACAGGAGAAAATCGCAGAGAGCGCTCAGTCAATAAGCAAGATCGGGAATGAACTCTATGAACGCCTTTGTGTCTTTACCGATCATTTTTCCGGAGTAGGTAAAGGACTGGATCGAGCCATAGAGAATTACAACAGGGCAGCAGGTTCTTTGGAGAGTCGAGTACTGCCGGCGGCTCGGCGCTTTACGGAGCTTGGCATTGCTTCAAAAAGAGAAATTCCACCTGTGTCGCTTGTAGAAAGGTCGTCCAGGACGCTCCAGGCGACGGAGTTTGTTTGTGACCAAGGTACTGCAGAAAACGAGAAGGGGTGATTTACATAATGATTGATTTTTTGGGATCAGGGGCACTCAATATAGATCTTATCTATGAGGTCAATAGTCTTGAGGATGTTAGGTCGGCTGGCTTCGATCTCTATGCTGGACACGAGATATCGGGAGACCATAAAACGGCAAAAGCACTTATGGATTTTCTCCATAGCCATGGAGTGCTCATGGCCAAAAGCGGGGGCGGCTCTTCCGCTAATACCGTATGTGCCCTCGGACGTCTTGGTCACGAGGTTTGCTTCATTGGTACGGCAGGTGAAGACGAGGCCGGTGATTTTATACTGAGTTCTATGAGGGGTGTGGATTCCTCCCTTGTGAAGCAGGTCGGCAGGAGTGGAATCTGTATAATTGTAATAGAAAAGATGGCAATGGACAGGGCCATGTTTGTTGTTTCTCATGACCGTGAGATGGAATTTCTTAGTCCTGTAGTCCTGAAAAGGGTTCTGGATACTAGAGTACTCCATTTCAGTTCCCTGGTTCAGCCTCATGGAATTTCTATCCAGAAAGAGCTGGCCGATGTCCTTAGAGAGGAACAGATACTGTCTTTTGACCCGGGGGAACTTTATGCAGCAAGGGGCATTGAGGCCCTGTCAGACGTTCTCAAAAGGACGGATATACTTTTTATAACGGAGGAGGAGGTAAGGTTAATGACAGGCAGGACAGGTAATGCCGGGTTTGATGCCATTTATCCCCTGTTGAGTGAGAACCGGACAAATCACGATTCTTCGGGATTAAGGCTCTTCCAGGACATGGGGGGTTCTGCCATAGTATGCAAACAGGGTTCAAAGGGTGCAACCATTTATAGTCCTAATTTATCTATGACAATTCCGGCTGAGAATGTTTTAAAAGTAGTTGACAACACCGGTGCGGGAGATGCATTTAATGCAGGCTTTTTGCATGTTATGCTTCAAGGGGCATCGATCCATAAATGTCTCATGTCCGGTATAAGACTGGCCGCTCTTTCCATGTCGGACTTCGGCAGAGGCTGGTTGGACAGGCTGAATTTCTGAAAAAGGAGGGAATATGTGGAGTTTCGGTTGGTGGACAACAGGTAGAGACCAGGCAGCCATTGATTTGTTTGAGGCCGTTTTTAATGCTATTACAGATCGGGTTATCCCCGGAAAAATTTCATATGTATTTTCTTCGAGAGAAACCGGAGAAAGCGAATTTAATGATAGGTTGGTGAAAATGGCTGCACACTTCGGTATTTCTGTGATCAGTCTTTCAGCAGCGCGTTTCCATCCTGATCTCAGGAAACAGGATCGTGAATTATGGAGACAGGCATATCACAAAGAGGTCTTTGATAGAGTGAAAGGTTTTCCGGCCCAAGTGGTAGTGCTTGCAGGCTATATGTGGGTAGTCAGTCCGGAGATCTGTAAGAAACTCTCAATTATCAACCTCCATCCTGCAGCCCCTGGAGGCCCTTCCGGCACCTGGCAGGAGGTGATCTGGCAGTTGCTGGATAAGAAGGCCGATAAGACCGGAGTCATGATGCACCTTGTGACTTCGGAACTCGACAAAGGGCCTGCTATCACCTATTGTTCCTTTCCCATACAGGGAGGTGCATGGGATTCCCTGTGGGAACAGTTTGAGCACATGCTTCAAAAATCAAGCCTTGAAGAGATAAAGGAAACATATGGAGAATTGCAACCACTTTTTGCCAAAATCCGCAATGAGGGAGTAAAAAGGGAGCTTCCGCTCATTGTCCAGACCATAAGATCACTTGCAAAAGGAGAGATTTCAATCAAGGGTTCCCAGCTATACGACAGCGCAGGAGGTAAATTGGCCGGGCCCTATGATCTTACAGATGCTATCGTTACAACCGCATAGGCGGACATGCCCTCTCCGGTCCCTATAAACCCAAGTCCTTCTGTGGTAGTTGCCTTTATATTGATCTTATTTACCGATACTTCACAGGCATTAGATATATTTTTTGCTATCTCAGTTACATAAGGAACGATTTTAGGGGCCTGGGCAACCAGAGTGATGTCGGCATTTCCCAATGTCCAACCGGAAGAGCCGATTTTTTGAATCACCTCTTTGAGGAGTTCTATACTTGAAATTCCTGCGTAACGTGGATCACTGTCAGGAAAATGTTGCCCCAGGTCGCCCAAGGCGGCAGCTCCAAGGATCGCATCACACAAGGCATGTGTTATGACGTCTGCATCAGAGTGACCAAGGAGGCCATAAGGATATGGGATCTTTACCCCCCCCAAGATAAGGGAGCGTCCGTTCACAAGCCTATGCACGTCATAGCCGAAACCTATTCGAACCGCATTTATATTCATGATGTATAGCTGTTCAGACCCACTCCAAGCTCTTTTCTTGTTATTTCAAGTTTATCCTGATTCTGTTCCCATTTCAGTAGCAACTTATCCTGTTTTTCTCTGAGTGCTTTGTGCTCTCTGATGAGCGGTACACTCCTGTTCTTATCACTAAAAATGTCCGGATCACCAAATAATTTCTCTAAATCTTTTTGTCTTAGTTCAAGCACAGCGATTTGTCCCTCCAACCTTTTTACTTCAGCCAGGAGCGGTTTCAGGGTATTGTATACCAGTTGCCGTCTTTCCGCCTTTTGCCTCTTGTCTTTTTTTCTGTCTTGCTCTTTTTTGTCTAATATCTTGTTTTTACCACTTTCTTCATTTGTGTAATTCCAGGCGGAAGAGCCCGCCGACTCATTTTTCATAACCGCAATGTGGTGAAAATATTCTGTTAGATTTCCGGGATATTCTATTATCTTACCTTCTCTGACATCCCATATCTTTGTTGCCAGATTCTTGATAAATGACTGGTTATGAGAAACAAACAGCAGGGTGCCGTTGTATTCGGAAAGCGCATTGATCAGGGCCTCTGAAGATGAAATGTCCAGATGATTGGTGGGTTCATCCATCAACATGAGATTTCCAGGCTTGACAAGAAGCTTTGCGAGAGAGACGCGTGCCTTTTCCCCTCCGGAAAGGACATCTATAGACTTGTCCACATCCTGACCCGAGAAAAGAAACGCTCCACAGACCCCTCTTACAAAACCGATGCTCTTTTCAGGGACCGCCTTACGCACCTCCTGAATTACTGTATTCTGAAGGTCAAGCATATCTGAGTGATGCTGTGCGAAATAGGCCATGCTGACCGAGTGTCCGAGAGATATCTTTCCCTCATCCGGCTCTGTTTCACCGGCCAGCATCTTGAGCAGGGTTGTCTTGCCGCATCCATTTCTACCTATAATCGCTACCCGTTCTCCCGTTGATACAGTCAAATTTATGTCTTTATACAAAAGGTTTTCATTAAACCCCTTTGCCATGTTATTAATTGATACTACAATTCTTCCGCTTCGGGGGACCTCTGGAAAAGAAAAACGGGTTGTCTTAATTCTGGAGTGGCCCTTTACCAGTTCCATTTTTTTGAGCAATTTAATCTTGCTCTGTGCCTGTCTCGCCTTACTGGCCTTTGCTCGAAACCTTTCAATGAATTTTTCTGCCTGTTTGACCCGTTGCTCCTGCTTTCCGGACTTTGCCTCCAGTGTTTTACGTTCTTCATCACTGGCCTTTACGAAAAAGTCGTAATTGCCGCTGTAAGATCTCATTCCTTCATGCCCAAGGCTGATAATGCTTTTGATCTGACGGTTCAGGAATTCTCTGTCATGGGAGACAAGAATAATGGCGCCGTCGAAGTCCTGAAGAAATTGCTCAAGCCAGTGCACGGCAGGAATGTCAAGATGATTGGTCGGCTCATCCAGGAGGAGCAGATCATGCCTTTGGTAAAGAAGGCTGGCCAGAGCCGCTCTCATTTTCCATCCACCACTCATAGAAGAGACGGGTCTGCCAAAATCAGACGTAACAAAGCCAAGTCCTGAAAGGATCTTACCCGCCTCATGAGGTGGATATTTCATGTCAAGTCGGTTGATCTCCTGAAGGATTTCCGCCAAATTTCCGGCAGCCTTTATTTGATCCGGTTTGCAAGACACGTTTTTAAGGGATGCATCTGCCCTTTTGAGCTCATTTTTAAGCTGCACCCTTCCGGGAACAGATTCGACAACAGATTGCAGGAGAGGACCGGACAAGGTCTCTTGGACATCCTGTGGCAGGTATCCGACCCGGCTCCTTTTTGCCAACCTGACCCCGCCGCTGTCCGGAGTAATATCCCCGATTATGAGACGGAACAAAGTGGTTTTCCCCGATCCATTAGGGCCTACCAGGCCTACACGGTCTTTGGCCCCCACTTGAAAGCCGATTTCATTAAAAATTTGCTTCCCCGTAAATGAAAGAGATGCCTTTATGACTGTTAAAAGACTCATTGGGAAAAACTTCCTTAACAGAGAGTGCACATAATTACTATTTTATTTTGAAAGCATGAAAGGCATTTATGCCTGCGTATTTTCCGTGCCTGATTTATCCTCATCAAAGTCGATGATCTATATTACATGAATCATTGTTTTTTCAACAGAATAGATACAGGGGAATGTCATACAGATATTCTTGGACCAAGATCGGGGCCGCAGGCTTTTTGTCGAGACAAATTTTACATCAGGGGCCGCAATTTCATGAATCCGCATTCATTCTGTTCTTGACAAAAAGAAGGGGTTGTAATAAAAAACCTATGTCGCAATGTCTCCGTTTCGGAGAGATTACCAGACACTGTTACATCATTCAATTAAATTTTTGGACTCCAGGTGTTGAAAAAATTAGGGGTGGGTTAGGTTGCATTGCTAATTCTCCGAAATTACCGAAGATATATGCATCTTTTGCAAATAATATAACATAAAAGGAGACAAAAAACATGTCAAAATTAGTTCCTCCCCATGGCGGAAAAGGCTTGACCCTGTGCTTACTCCATGGCTCAGATCTGGCAGCTGAAAAGGAAAGGGCCGAAGGCCTCAAGAAGATCGAGATTACCCCGGGCGAGCGAGGTGATCTTATCATGATGGGTATCGGCGGCTTCAGTCCGCTTACCAGATTCATGAACAAGGCTGACTGGCAGAGCGTCTGCGAAAAGTTTATGTTGTCCGACGGAACCTTCTGGCCTGTTCCTGTCATGATGACCGCTACCAAAGAAGATGCCGACGCCATCAGCGTCGGTAGCGATATCGCCCTAGTCTGCAATGGCGAGCTTATGGCCACCATGAAGGTCGACGAAAAGTTCGAGATGACTGAGGACATGAAGCGCAAGGAATGCGAACTTGTATACAAAGGTGAGGGTGAGGACAGCGCTGACGACAAGTTTTGGAAAGTGGCCCTTGAGGACCATCCCGGTGTCCAGCGCGTCATGAACCGTAAGCCTTACTGCCTGGCCGGTGAAGTAAAGGTCCTCTCCGAAGGGGAATTCCCGACTAAATTCAAAGACATTTACCTGCGTCCGGCCGAGACCCGCGCCATCTTCGATGAGAGAGGCTGGAGCACCGTCGCTGCCCTTCAGCTGCGGAACCCCATGCACCGCTCCCATGAGTATCTTTGCAAGATCGCCGTTGAGGTCTGTGATGGTGTTATTATCCATTCCCTGATAGGCGCTCTCAAGCCGGGCGATATTCCTGCCGACGTCCGCGTAAAGTGCATCGATACCCTGGTGAAGGGCTACTTTGTGGAAGATAACGTCGTACAGGGCGGTTATCCCCTGGATATGCGTTATGCCGGTCCCCGTGAGGCCCTGCTCCATGCCACGTTCCGCCAGAATTACGGCGTAAGCAGAATGATCATAGGCCGGGACCACGCCGGTGTGGGTGACTTCTATGGGATGTTCGAGGCCCAGGAAATTTTTGACAGGATACCTTATGCTACCTACGAGGACGCATGTAAGGTGCCGGGCAAGGCCCTGCTATGCCAGCCGCTCAAGATCGACTGGACCTTCTACTGCCATAAGTGTGACGGTATGGCCTCCATGAGGACCTGTCCCCATGGTAAGGACGACCGCGTTATCCTCAGCGGTACCAAACTGCGCAAGATGCTCTCCGAGGGCGGAGACATTCCGGATCACTTCGGCCGCGATGAGGTCCTCGCCATCCTTCGTAAATATTACGAGGGCCTGACTGAAAAGGTCGAGATCAAAATGCAGAAGGCAGCTTCCGGCGATGCCATGAAGTAAGTAGCCGCTGAGGCCTGTGCTTTAGCTGAGTATATAAAGGGAGGCGCTGGATACAGCGCCTCCCTTTATTATTATGTGAATATTTTAAGGTTATCTTAAGAGGCTCATACTGTCTTAATAGAAGTAATCAGCGCTTCAGCCATATTGAGGTCTTCCTGAGTGGTAATCTTGAAGTTGCTGGGGCTGCTCTCCGCTACACCCACGCTAACTCCTGTGATCTCCAGGAGGCCTGCTTCATCGGTAGCCCTTATGCCCTTGTCTTCCGCCAGTCTATAAGCCGAGCGCAGATCCTCCTTTCTGCAGACCTGGGGCGTTTGGGCCATATAGAGACGTCTTCGGTCCATGCCCTTGATAATCAGTCCTTTTTCATCCACTACTTTTACCGTGTCCCATACAGGGACGGCAAGGATGGCAGATCCTACCTTACGGGCCAAAGAACATACAGCCTCTATCTGTGCAAGGGTAACAAGTGGCCTTGCGGCATCATGTACCGCTATCCACTCAAGTCCTGGATCTACTGCATCCAGACCTGCCTTTACTGATTCTTGTCTGGTTGTCCCTCCAGGTACCACCTTGACCCTGACCCTGTTTACCCATTTCTCTGTTATTTTGATAGTACGGCAATCGTCTGAAGGAGGCGCTACCACTACCAGTTCGTGTATCATGTTTGAACTGTCAAATGTTTTAAGACTCCAGGCAAGAACAGGCCGTCCTCCAAGGGCTAAAAACTGTTTCGCTATATTTGCACCGACACGAATACCAGCACCGGCCGCTACAATAATGGCTGAGATTTTCATGTTATTCTCAACGCGTAATATTGGAAAAAGAATTCCGAGTCATGAATGGTTGTTAGGTCATTGCATTGGTATGTTCTATATTAATTATAGATGTTTAAATGCAGGTTCGAAAGGAGGGAATAGCTGTAAATCCTGTTTTCAAGGCCCTTATGGAAACACTTTCCCGGGATTCAGAATATTCGCTGGGTCAAATACCCTTTTTATACCCTTCATGATCTCGAGGCCTTTCTTGCCTATCTCCATTTGGATAAAAGGCCTTTTAGTAAGGCCAATCCCGTGTTCTCCTGAAATAGTTCCTCCGAGTGCCAAGGTTGCTTCCATAATCTCCATTACAGCGGCTTTTCCTCTGAGTTCCTCCTCTCTATTACTCAGGTCAAGCAAAAGATTTACATGAAGATTTCCATCACCTGCATGTCCAAAGGTAAGGATTGTGATCTGATTTTCCCGGCCTATTTTTTTCAGCTTACTCATTATCTCAGGCAAACAGCCCCTTGGAACACATATGTCTTCATTAATTTTGTTAGGGAAACCAAGGGTTTTGATAGAAGGGGCCAGGGCCTGTCTGGCAGACCAGAAGGCCTTTGCCTGCTCCTTAGACTTTGCCACATGTATGTCGGTTGCCCCGCAGTTTCTGCAGGATTTTTTTACTTCCCCGAGTTGCCTCTGAATAGATTCCTTAACGCCATCTACTTCGATAAGCAGCATGGCATCAGCACTTTCAGATATTGTGGCCGGAAGCTGCCCTGATATCAATCCTATACTCAGCTTATCAAGAAATTCCGCGCATCTGGGAAGGATCCTCGATTCGAAAAGGCTTACCACTGTATTTGAAGCCGATTTTATATCAGGGAAAAACGCAATAATAGTGCCTTCTGATTCCGGAGCAGGTAAAAGCTTCAAGGTAATCCCTGTCACTACACCCAGCATGCCCTCAGAACCCACCAGCAGTCTGGTAAGGTCATATCCCACTACACCTTTTGCCGTCCTGGTGCCTGTATGGATTACACTCCCGTCAGAGAGCACCACCTCAAGCGCCATTACATAGTCCCTGGTAACGCCATATTTTACCGCCCTCGGTCCTCCAGCGCCAGTGGCCACATTTCCTCCAATCGTGCAAAAATTCATACTCGCAGGGTCTGGAGGATAAAACAGTCCATATCGTGCCACTTCTTTTTGTAAGTCTCCCGTAACGACCCCGGGTTCTAGCAGGACTGTGAGGTCCTTGGGGTTGATGGATATTATCCGGTTCATCCTGGCAAGGCAGAGCACAAGTCCCCCATTGATCGGAACCGACGCCCCTGTAGTACCTGTCCCGGCGCCCCTGGGGGATACTGCCAAGCCTTCCTTGTTTGCAAGGGACAATATTCGGGAGATTTCTTCGGTAGATCCAGGCATTACTACGGCCTCTGGCATAGAGCTGATGCTGCCGGCATCATAGGAATAGCACTTTAAATCAGCAGGATCCGTAGAAAAATTTTGAGGACCTACAATATTGAGAATCTCCCGGGCCGCACTTTTTTTCACTGTCTTGATAGCCGCCCAGGAGGCCTTTAATTGCACCACTGCTGTTTTTGCAGTTGATTTATAAGAAATTCTATTTGATGCCTGAGCTTACCAGGTCTATCCATCTGTTGCTTTATCCGCTTAACAGAGTGCAGCACAGTGGCATGATCACGGCTGAATTCTCTCCCAATCGCCTCAAGAGAGGAATCGGTGTAGCGGCGGGCAAGATACATGCCCATTTGTCGGGGCAGTGCAATAGACTTCTTCCTGGATTTTGAGCAAATTTCATCCCTGCTCAATTGAAAATGGGAGCAGATCATTTTCCTTATATCCATTACAGTAATTGCATCAGGTTCTCCGACCAGGTCTTTAATTACCTCTTGTGCCAGATCAATGTTTACAGACTGTCTAAGTAGCGAGGATTTAGTCACAAGGCCGATTACCGCCCCTTCAATCCGCCTTATGTCGCCCTTTAGATGCTGGGCAAAAAAATCAATAATCTCTTCTTTAAGAGATATTCCATGATTCTTTGCCTTACGTTCAATGATCTTTCTTCTGGTCGGCAGATCCGGCGGATTTATGGAAGTGATAACCCCGCTGGCCAGTCTTGATCGCAGTTGATCGTTCACACTTGGTATCTGCCTGGGGAGTTGATTTCCGGTAAATATTATCGTCTTACCTTTGTCCATAAGTGGATCAAGGGCCAGGGCCAGTTCTGCCTGGGTCCTTTCTCTTCCGGCAAAAGAATGGACCTCTTCAAGGAGCAAGACATCACAATCCCTTTGATAACGTTTTACAAAGGCTTCCATTTGCCCGTTTTTTATTGATTTTACGACTTGGGTGGTGAAATCGTTGGCAGTAAGATAGCAAAGTCTTGTACTAGGTGTCTCCTTAAGTATCTTTTGTCCCACCGCTTGGGTAAGATGGCTTTTACCGAGTCCTGCTTCAGAGTGCAGATAAATTACATTGTTGTGATTACTTCCTCCATTGGCAGTAGCCCAGCAAGCGGAAAATGCAAAACGATTTGCGTCCCCGACCACAAATTCATTAAAGGTAAAACGTTCGCAGAATTTGGGCTTTGGCACTTCATTGGGGGCGAAGTTGGGCAGATGCAATTGATTCCGTGCGGCTTCTTTTGCTATTTCAGCCGGTAAAAGCTTTATTTTCCAGGTATACCCACCTTGAATAAGTGTCTCCTTTAACATGGGCAGATAGTACTCCTGAATCCAGGAAACACAAAACTGATTGGGGCAGTGGACAATAATAGTATCACCATCTGTCCCCGCATAAGTGAGAGGAGCAATCCATACCCGGTAGCTGCCTTCAGGTATTTTGAGTCGAAGAGCTTCTTTTATACCCTGCCATACTTTTTTCATTTCTGATGACCTAATGCAACGGTGACCTTTAATTACCAGGGAGTTTATTGTCCTAACTGAGGATCAATTATTAACAACGTACAGGTATGATTTTACCCGAAAAGTTCTACTATGAACAATTAACATAAGTTTTTAATCTGTATCGTAATTATGGTTTAATTCATAATGAAGCCATATCCCATTGTCAAAGTGGAGAAGGAGAGATTTTTATGAAGTCGGGATATCAGTTATCAACAAAGGGCTATCTTTCGGATCTTTTGTTTCTTTTTTTTGAGGATTTGCATAACCTATGGAGAAAACAAGGTTTTTATATCTAGAGAAAATTCGCATAATTTTAGTAGGTTCTACTAATAAAGATGGTTTTTCAACAGTCTGTTCAGAAAGGATGGAACTTATAAATTCTTCAATTTTCATCCAATTTTTAGAATTTTCTATCTTATACTTTTTTATGAATAAAGATTCATAAAATCCGCTCGAGGCGAAATACAGATTTCAGTGCGGTTTTGGGTGTTTATAAACGAAGCTGTTCTTGTAATATTGTTGCCGTTTTGGCATAGTAGCAAAATGGAATATAAAAGGACACACTAATTGACAGGGAGTAAATAATTACACTGGAATTCCTCGACAGGGAAAAGTGCCTTGCTTTATTGCAAGAGTATCGGGTGCCGGAACATATAGTGGCTCACAGTCTAAGAGTTGCTCAGGTAGGAGTATATATTTCATCTTATCTCAAAATATCAGGTGAAGATCTTGATATCGGTCTGGTGGAGGCGGGGGGGCTTCTACATGATATAACAAAGATGGATTCTATCCATACAGGAGAGAACCATGCCCTGTCGGCCTTCAGGCTGTTTCAGACCCTGGGATATCATGAGCTGGCGGATATAGTTCGTCAACACGTGCGTCTGGACCAGGACATTAGACATGATCCCCATATAAACGAGGCCTTAATCGTAAACTATGCAGATAAGCGCGTGAAGCATTGCTCTATAGTTACATTATCAGAGAGGTTTGAGGATCTGCTAATACGTTATGGAACCACTCCGGAGCGCAGGGAGATGATAAGGAGGCTTTACGACGAAGTTAGTGAAATTGAATTCAATATTTTCAAAAGGCTGGATATCGGATTTAACAGTCTGAATGATCTGAATGTCTTTGAGCCGGCCGCAAAAGTAAAACCAGAAGAGATTTATAAATGATTCGGCTTTAAATATGCCATCTGCTGCGTTGCATCAATCTCCTGACTACTGGGAAGTACTTATTGTAGGTTTATAGATTCTGGTAATCAGGAAATCGCGCGCCGCGCATCCCTGGCTTTTCCGATGGAATCATATTCTTGGACTTTTCGCAAAGTAACCATATAGGTTTTTTTGTTAATTTTTCATTTAATAGAAAGGGGTAGTCATGTCTCATAAACTCAGCTTTTTTGGTCATTCAGCCTTTAGGATAGTTACAGAACATGATTTGAAGATATGGATTGATCCATGGCTTGACAATCCTCAATCTGCGGGCAAACCTGATTCACTGGATGCCGATCTTATTCTTATTACCCATGCCCACGAAGATCACATAGGCAACTGCCTGGATATGGCCAGATCATCTGCTACTGAAGTGGTGGCAATCCATGAAATACAGCAATATCTCCTTATTAAGGGTCTTCCAAACGTGACGGGTATGAATATTGGAGGAACTTATATCACAAAGGGGGTTGCAATCACCATGGTACCAGCGCTTCATAGCTCTTCGATGCAGGAGGGAGATGAAATCCTGTACGGGGGCGAGGCAGCAGGCTTTGTGATTCGCCTTGAAGACGGGCTTATCCTTTACCATGCAGGAGATACTGGTTTGTTCGGGGATATGGCCCTTATAGGGGGGATGTATCGACCAGAGATTATCATGATCCCTATAGGAAACCATTATACCATGGGACCCAGAGAAGCTGCATGTGCATGCAAATTTCTTAGGGCAAGAAAAGTTATCCCGATGCACTATGGTTCCTTCCCTGCCCTTACGGGCACTGTGGAGGAGTTCACCACTGAACTTAAATCCCAGCAGGTTGATACCGAGTTGGTAGAGCTGAGGCCCGGCGAGAGCATGTCCCTTTGAAAGTGCGAGGTTTGGGGTCTTTAGCGTTCCTGATTCTAAACCTATGCACCCTTTTTATGGCTTGCTTTTAGGAGTCCGCGTACAGAATTTGCCAGATATATTGCCCGGGCCTTTTCCAAATCATTCGGATAGAGTACTCGTTCTCCGGCATTGCCCTGTTTTATAAGATCCTGACGCAAGGTGCCGTTTAAGAGACCGCTGAATACAGGCGGCGTTAAGAGTTGACCGTCAATATCTAAGAATAAATTACTGATTGTACCTTCGGTAAGCTCACCCCGCTCGTTTGAAAAAATACAGTCAAAAAGCCCTCTGGCCTTGGCCCTTTGATATTCTCCCGTATAAAGGGGCCTGTATGTGGTTTTGTGATATAGAAAGTGGTCACGAGAGTCAATTGTCTTTGTCGACAGGTCAAAACAAATCTGCTTTTCTTGTATGGATAGTTCAGAGGCTGAAATATTTAGAGAACCATCTCTTTCCAGCAGAACGCGGACCCGGTAGGGACTGTTTTTTGAATACAGTCCCTTTGCAAATTCAGCTAATTTTTTTCTAACCCTTTCCAGGTCCAAATAAAAGGCGAAATAGTGGGCAGAGCGCGAGAGCCTTTGAAGATGCCTTTCCAGCAGGAAATAACCCTCTATTGCTGACTGTTTTATCCCTTCAGGATCCCACTTCATAGTCTCTACAAGGGAGAAGTCTTCGCTGGGTCCAGTTTTTTTGTAGGATAAAGAGGAAGAGTTTGTCAGAAATTTTGCCTTGAGTCTACATTCATCATATTCCTTTTCAGGATCTGAATCCATTGTTATCCCGCTTCCTATCCCGAGCTTTCCGCATTCTTCCTCTAGGACAACTGTCCTTATGGCCACATTTAGGACGGCTTTTCTGTGGGGAGAGATAAACCCTATGGCGCCGGTATATACACCCCTTGGAGAAGACTCGATCTCAGAAATAATCTCCATCGTCCGGATTTTTGGCGCACCGGTCACAGAGCCGCACGGGAAAAGGGCATTAAAGATTTTGTGCCAGGGGGTGTAAGGGCGAATTTTTCCCTCTACTTTGGATATCATCTGAAAGAGAGTCTCATAGCGTTCGACAGTAAAGATTTCCGGTACCCTGACCGTTCCGGTAAGAGAAAGCCTCCCGATATCATTCCGCAGCAGATCGACAATCATGATATTCTCTGCCCGGTTTTTGGGGTCATTGGCCAGAAAATTTGCCAGCTCACAATCTTCTTCAGTTGTCCTTCCCCTTTTAGATGTGCCTTTCATGGGTTTAGACCAGATCTTGTTTCCCTCCAGGCGAAAGAAAAGTTCCGGAGAAAGGGAAAGCACCCATTTACTCCCGGTGCGTATTACAGCTCCGTAAGAGACAGGTTGCCTGGCCCTTAGTGACAGATAAAGATCAGTCGGAAGACCAGTATAGTTAAACCTTTCCCGAAAGGTATAGTTAACTTGGTAGGTGTGACCGCGCGCTATATATTCCTTTATACTCTCTACCGCCTTTACGTATTGGCCCTTTGTCACCTCAGGCTCCAGGGGTCCTAAATTTTTTTGTATATCCGGAATATGTTTTAAAGGACAAAAAGGGGCGTCCGACCGATGAATCCATATCTTCGGGTTTTCAAATACACCGAGCCATACCAGAGGGGTCGCCTTGCACTTCGGGGTATCCAAAAGGTGCCATAATTTGGGCTCAAGTGCATATCCCCACTCATAGCTCCACCATCCAGCAAGATAGTACCCTCTTTTAAGGGCCCTCTCCATAGATTTGTAAAGAGATCCCAGATCATCGAGGCCGTACGCAGTAAGAATCTTTATTGGGTCTAAAAAGAGATATGAGGTACTATTCTCTCTGGAAATCCTGGAAGTCTCAAGAAATACAAAGCAGTCTCTGTCTTGAAGTCCTTTCAGTATTTGAGAGGCCTCCAGGGGATATGACCTTCCAATGACATAGGGTGGGTTCATGATCAAGGAAATATATTACCATGTGAGTTAATTGCAGAGCTGGTCTTGCTGATGACTTATGGTATAGATAAACTGTGACAAATCAGTTAACAAAGTGGTCTAACTATTGAGTCACTACTTCCCCAAACTCAACAAGGCCAACAAATATCGATAACCACGTCTGGACATTATGGACCATGCTGGAGCCTTAAATATCTTTAACATGGCAGGCGCTGTTTCTAAATAGAGAGCTACATAAATTCCGCTACTGATACAACACGGTCCCCAAGCATATTAACATAGCTTCCCAGTTCATTGTCATACCATCCGTAGATGACCACCTGAGTGATTGGTATTTTCAACATGTTTTGCCCGTTTTTCTGTAGATCCTCTTGCCCCGAGATTGGACACACCTTTTGAAGATCTATGTTTACTTCTGCTGTGCGGGTATGGGTTTCATTGGCCTCAATAATAGCCCCGGCCCTTGGAAGTCCGATAATGTCACAGGAGACATTCTGCTCTTCTGTATAGTGGAGATATCCACGGGAATCGCAAGCTGCAGCATCCTTGTAAATTTTGTTTATTGTCTCCTTTCGAATCGATTCACCCGACGGTTCTTCCTGCAGGTTCACCACCAAAATAATCAATGACCCTGTCGTAATTGGAATTCTCACTGATTGAGCAATAAACCCTATCTGTTTCATCTCCGGTAACACAAGTGCCAGGGTGTTAGCCGCCCCTGTCGTTGTTAATATGATGTTATTTAAAACGCTCCGATTCTTTCGCAGATCTATTGCCCCTGATTTTGGAAGTCGGTCCAGTACTTCTTGTGAGCCTGTTACTGCGTGAACAGTAGCCATTGAAGCGGTCAGAATCTTTTTTGAGCCAAAAGAATCCAAGAGGGGTTTCATCATGTGCGCCAGGCAGGTAGTTGTACACGAAGCATTGGAAACAATCACGTGTATTCGCGGGTCATAGTCATTTTCATTAATGCCCATAACGGTTGTAACAGCGTCGTCAGGCATAGTCCTGGTCTTGTCTTTTATTTTAAAAGGGGCTGAAACAACAACCTTTTTCGCTCCACTCTCAAAATGGCCTCTAACAGAACCCCCTGGGCTGTTCGGGGAGAGAGTGGGATCAGTAAATTGACCCGTGGTATCTACTACAAGGTTTATATCATGTTCACTCCAGCCAATATCTTTCGGATTTCTGGAATGTCGCAGGACCTTGATCTTGATGCCGTCTATGGTCATGGAACCGGTATTTTCATCTACGTCCCGAATTACCTTTTTGCCTTTATACCCATACAGGTAACCAGCAAGGGATCCATAGGTGGAATCTCTTTCCAGGTAATGTGCAATATCCTTTAGCGAGGTACCAACATCTCGTCCCAGGTTGACAACTATTTCATTAAAATACTTACGCGCGACATGGTGCCACAGCGTCAGTTTCCCAATTCTTCCGAGGCCATTTATTCCCAGTTTGGAGTTGTTACTATCCTCATTCTTCGAGATGCTTTTCATTTTAAGTTCCTTTCCATTTCTTTGATTTTTATTTGACCTAGATATATAGATCCCTCCTGGCCATCAATGCTTATCCAGTCTCCTGTTTTCAGCTTTTCCCCATCCAATGAGCAGGTCTTTTCTCTCTCAATGCAAACAAGATGCGCATATCCCACAACGCAGGTCTTTCCCAGTCTGTGGGCCACAATTGCGGCGTGTGAGGTGGAACCTCCCCGGGCCGTGAGCAAGCCGTCAGCTTCATAGACCTCTTTGATGTCATCAGGAACGGTGTCATTCCTGATAAGAATAAGGGATGTCCCTTGTTCTGCCTTTCGCCAGTGTTGGATTTCTTCAAGGCTGAATACAGCCCTGCCTGTCATGGCACCTCCGCTCACGCCTATCCCGTGTCCGAGAAATTTGGCAGACGATTTCGCTTCGATATCAAAGGAGTAAACCTTCTCTCTTTCTCTTATGACCATATTGCGGGTCTGGAGAGAATAAAGATCTTTTATATCAGGACTCTCAAATGTGAATTCGATCTCTTGGGGTCCCCAGTTCCTATTATAGACCAGCTCTTTGGCCCATTCCCTCATTTTAGAGTACACTTTCGGGAAAAGTGACTCAAGCGTAGCATCACTCTGTCTGTTTTCAATATCTGCCTGTTTTTTTGAAATGGGAAGGGTGCTGACCAGGCCGGAAACAACGTCCTCGCCTTGATTCCCAAGGGTGAAATCGCCCCATAATATGAGGGTGTTCCCCGGCCATCTGGGGTTGTGAGTAAAAAAGACCCCTGCACCGGACTTCCAGGATAAATTGCCGAATACCATGGTTTGAACTGTTACTGCAGTACCCCAGTCATCGGAGATGCCCATAATTTTACGATAGGTTTCAGCCTTAGGTGTATGCCAAGAATCAAAGACCTTTCTGATAGCAACAAGGAGTTGTTCAAAAGGAGATTCCTTGATTTCTATGCCGCTGTCAAGGATCAGCGACTTGTAGGCCAAGGTGGTGTCTTTCATTTGCTGCCCGGAAAAGTCTCTTTTCTTATGTCTTCCGAAACGCCGTTTAAAATCAATCATTATATCATCGAATTCATCTCTTTTTAGGCCGAAAGCCATGCCATAAGACTGGAGAAATCGCCGGTAGGTGTCCCAGCTGAACCACGCATTGCCTGTTTGTTTGACCATTCCATGAACTATATTTTCGTTGATTCCCACATCAACAAATGTATCCATCATACCGGGCTGAGCAATAGTAGAACCACTTCTTACTGCTAGAATCAAAGGATTGTGATGGTCTCCAAAGGTCTTTCCTGTCAATTTTTCAAGGGTGGCTAATTCAAGAGCCACTTGTTCCTCGAAGTTTTTCTTTGCAGGTATATAGCGGTCAACAATATCACGGCATCTGAAAACTTCGGTGGTAATAATGAAACCAGGAGGAACCGGGAGGCCAAAACTGTTTAGCCTGACCAGATTAAATCCTTTATTTCCTAGATGGATAACGTCTGATACACCTTTCTTTGTAGGATAGATAGGCGTTATTACCTTTTGAGGATTATAGTTAAGCAATACGCTTAAATCCTCTTTTGGAAGTTCGTCTGACTGATGATAAAGGGTGTTTAAAATACGGCCCAAAAAGATATCAAGCTGTTGTAAACCCAAGGAAGTGGCGATCCTGTCGCGCAAGAAGATTTCTGTGATACGGTGGGGCATTTTTTTTCGATCGTCAGGTCCTCCAGGTGGGAGATACTTGGACAATAGCTTCTCAGGCGGAATTTGATCCAGGATTTTGGAGAGATTTCCCTGATGGATATTGTTGAAGTAGTCGTTTATGATATTTCTTACGCCTTGGGAAAAACCACGGAAGATGTCTAGATACTGAGTTAAGGAAAATCCCCTGATCCTGAGAGAATGGGCCAGCAGATCCAATTGGCTTCTTATCTCCAAAGATGAGATTCCATCCAATTTGAGGGCCGAATCAAAGAGACGTAAGTAATAAAAAATCTGGGAAAAGGTGGCCCTTGTGATCAGCTTAAGATCAATTGTTTCAACCAATCTTTCAAAAAGTACATTCACCAGGGACTCCAATCGGAAAGTAAGCCCCAGTGCATCAAATTTCAGCTCATGGTAGCTGCCGTACATGGAAGGGATATCAACAGTGAAATGTCTCTTTCTGTATATATTTTCCCTGACTTCATAGTCTTCGGAAGATAGGATAATTAATCTCAGCTTCTCAAGGTAGCCCAGCAGCAATTCCAATTTCAGGCCGGAATCTTTTTCTCCAAGAGTCTTTTCCAATTTTTCAAGATCAGGCAATCCGCTGGATCGGAGTTGCGTAAGGTAGCTTTTTATTTCAGTGAATTCCAGATGGTATTTTTGATATAGGAGCTTATAGAAGGTAATGCCCAGTTCAAATTTTTTAAAATCAAGATTTGCTATACCTGGAATTTCATCCATTAATGTCCTAAGATGATCGTCGCCAATATTTAAGAGAGCATTAACATCTTTCAGCCCCTCGGTCCGGAAAAGATAGGTAACTATCTCATGAACCCCATCGATATTGTGTCCCTCTGTTTGAACTTGGTCATAGATATCCAAAGGCACAAAAGGCCTTATATTTTCCTTGTTTTTGGTCTTCCAGAAGTTAAGAACGGCTTCCATGAGGCCTATCAATCGGTTACTGCTCTCAACGTGACTCTGCTTTCTCAAAAAGTGTATAAGGGGGTCATTGCGCAGACAGATTTCATCAATTTCGGTAGAGATGTCCCTTAGCTTTCCTTCTGCTCCTATATCATTGAAATATGTAGGGAAAAGACGGGCCAACTGTTTAACCAGGTTGTAAACCGGTCCAATGTCAGTATTCAGCAATTGAGTTATGTCACGAGGGAACAGATCAGTGTCTTTGATTAAAACGCCGCTCAATGAAAGATAGATAATCAGAGAAGACAGCAGTTTTTTAGACCATTTGGGGTTTATCTCGATAAGTTGCATCCAAGTGCGTATATTTTGAATATGGGCGGGATTTGCTCTGATCTGCCAGTCTTCATCAATGCCCTTTATTTCCGGTGTCTGGAAACCAAGTGAGACCACTGAATCGATAAAAAATTCTACAAGTTCACTATCTTCAGTCTTATAGACCCCTTTCCCCATGTTCAGTACACAGTTCAATGCCGTCCCCGGGAATTTTTCTATACTCCTTATTAAAATCGCAAAAGTCTTTTCCAGAGATTGCTGAATGGCCAGAGGACCTTCATGATGTATGAGCCAGGCAATGGTTCGATTAATGTCTCTTAATGCCTCCTCGTGAATAGGTGAAAGACCTGAGGTATCCATAACGCGAAGAAGAAACAGCAACTTCCATTGGTTTCCTTGTGCCTGGTCATCTCCGGCGCCTAGAAGTCTTTGAGGAATATCGCTGTAACTGGTTATTATTTGACCGTATCCGGGGAGTCTGACAATTTGATCTAGAAGGGTCTTTGAGCTTTGATCCGAAGAGCTGACAATACTTTTCAACCTTTCCTGACAGGCCTTTAACTGTCTGTGGGAAACGGGTTTGAAAATCTCATCGAATCCTGTCTTTCCGGATTCTTTTTCAAACCAGACCCCTGGATCAATTTCCCCTAACCAGTAGTTGTATGTATATCGGAAATAATTGATTAAAAGGCGATTTAAGGCGGTAAGGTCTGATTTTGAAGAGATTGCCTGGGAATAGTCCTTCCCAAGCATATTAAGCTGATAAAAACCCTTAACAAATAAGACAAACGTTTCGTTCGGAGAATATCTGATTCTGTCAAATGCATGATCCAGGACAGGCAGGAATCTGAAGAGATAACTATCTGTATTTTTGATAATTTTTTCAACAAAAGAGAGGATATTGTCCGATGCATTAATCCTAAGATTTTCGTCCTTGGAGGAATTGATGGCCTGAAAAAAGATGTCTATATAAAGTCTGGCCGCATCAGGTCCTTTAGGGTGGGCTTTAAGGACGTGAAAATAATTAAGCGCATAGCCCCTTGCTTCCTTTACAATAAATATCCAGTTCTTGTAAGGGTGGCAAATTTCTTCCAGGAATGTCTGTAGTCTTTCTCTGACGCCATAGTATTCTCCCATGACTTCCTGCAAGACTTTATATGTTTGGTCAACAGTGACATCAACGCGGCTGTAGGCAATATTGACCTCTAAAGCCTTGGATGGCATGTTCGTATATTCTCCCCCTAGAAGATACTGGTAAGACCGGGTTATTCTATTATCGATTATTTTTATTATATATTTATAGCTTACTACCATTTTTATCGTCAATATTTTTAGATTCAAGTGCTTGCCCTGCAAAAACAAGATATTATAAAGGTATAAGAGAGATGAACAGTCTTAGAAACTCAGAGCCGATCAGGATCATGGCCCAAATGGCTGGTACTGTGGTGGAAGTAAGCCCATCACTTATGCCCGGCATGCACGTGAGGAAAGGTGAGGAGCTTTTGACACTGGAGAGGATGAAGCTTTTTTGCCCGGTTTCAGCTCCGTGCACAGGTGTGATAACTGCTGTGATGACGGGGCTTGGCTGCAGTGTCCTGGAAGGGGAAATATTATTTGAGATAGAGGTTTAGGGGTTTTGACGCACGGTCAGTCCTGTCATTGGTTTCAAGAGGCCTTTGCCTCCGTCCAATTCATAGTATCCACCAATTAACAGTGGATAATTATCAGGTATATGACCCACGGGGAGATCAATGATTACAGGGATTCCGATAGAGCTGAGCCGATCCTGTAAAATTATCTGTATTAGGCTTTTCTGCTTTTTGTCTCCAGAGAGCTGGCCTACAGCGACCCCAGCCAACCTGGATAACTTGCCTGTAAGCATAAGCTGTGTCAGCATCCGGTCAAGGCGATAAGGAGCTTCATTGTGATCTTCAATCAAGAGGATTGCTCCATCCCAGTTTGGCTCATAAGTTGTACCGATAAGGTGTATAATACACGTTAGATTTCCCCCGATAAGTGGGCCTTTTGCCTTGCCATGGCTAAGGGTAGTACCCAAAAGACCGGGGAATTTCCCTTGATCAAGGCAGGCCCACAGGGCATTTCTTGCTGATTCCGATGTTATCGGCAGAGTTGAGATGAGGGGGCCGTGTATTGACAGATGACCTTGCCTGGAAAGGGCTGAGTGAAGAAAGCTGGCATCACTAAAACCTATCAGTACAGGGGTTTTAGACCTAATTTGTTTCCATGGCAGCATGTTCAGCCAACGCAAGGATCCATAACCGCCTCTTAAACACCATACAATGTCTATGGATGGATCTAAAAGAAGGCTTATAAATCTGCCGGCCTGGAGATGATCTTTTCCTGCAAGATACGGCAGTGAGGGCATATTCTCGGTCTGATCGGCAAACCTATCATTTATAATCTCGATCCACGGGGCTTTTTCTTCGATTATTTTGAGACCCGCATTCAGCTTTTCTGATTCTAGCGGACTGGAGGCGGCAAAAGGGGCTACACGAAGGGGTCTGATATAGCTTGATGTGTAGGTCACTTTTCTTGACTTTGCTTTAGTTATAGTTAATTTTACTACATTCTTCGGTTACCGGTTTACACCTTTTCTCCTAAAGAGTGTGTATTATTAAGTTGAATGCCGATATGAAAATTGGAAATTTGAAATTAGTTCTGGCATGGACAATCTTGTTATTTTCCCCAATTTCAAATTTCACTGCCAAAATACAAGACGAATATAGTATAAACTACTTTTGTTTGGTCGAGAAGGATGCCCAAATATTTTTGAATGGTACTTTGACATAGAGCTGTAAAATATACCAAAGAATATATAGTGAGATAGATAGGAAAATATGAATAAGAAGAAGGATTATTACAGTCTGCTAGGTATTTCAAAGAATGCCTCTCCCGAGGAGATAAAGAAGGCTTTCCGCAAAATGGCGCTCAAGTATCATCCTGACAAGAATGAAGGGGATAAAAACGCAGAAGAACGCTTTAAAGAGGTTAATGAGGCCTATGCAGTGCTGGGTGATCCTGAAAAACGACGCCAGTATGATACCTTTGGTTCCACAGAATTTCATCGCAGATTTACACAGGAGGACATCTTCCGGAATTTTGATTTTACTGATATTTTTCAGGATCTCGGAGGGGGTGGATTCTTTTTTGGCGGACGAGGCGGTAAGGAAGTCTCCTTTGACGAAATTCTTGGACAGGCCTTTGGATCAAGGGCTGGGGGCTTTGGTGGCCGGTCACGCAAACAAAATTTTCATTATTCAAAACCAGTGGGGCAGGATGTTGTTTTAGAACTGCTCCTTTCTCCAAATGAGATCCTTGAAGGTTCACAGAAGTTAATATCTATACAGACCGGAGGGAGCCCTGAACGAATTTCTGTGCGTATACCGAAAGGCATCAGCATCGGGAAGAAGATCCGCGTAGCAGGCAAGGGGGAACAGGGACCCGGAGGCAGAGGCGACCTCTACCTGCTGATCGGTCTCCATCTGGATCCGAATTTTCGTTTATCTGGTTCAGATGTGGAAGTGGACAAAGTGGTGAAATTTACTGATGCCTGCCTTGGAACAGAGGTGGAGGTTCCGACTGTAGAAGGGAGGAGAGTTAGACTCAAAATACCAGCAGGTACGCGTTGTGGGCAGAAATTACGTCTGAGGGGGAAGGGCATCCCAACCGCTTCTGGTGGCAGAGGAGACGAATATGTTCGAATAATGATTGAAGTTCCGGCCAAGCT
>Ga0209834_10000090_pt1 | contig 51648 bp, 50 predicted proteins | sample Mar14236cmmetaG_FD_184134 | JGI IMG/M metagenome (GOLD analysis project Ga0209834, IMG submission 184134) | Marine hydrothermal vent microbial communities from Guaymas Basin, Gulf of California to study Microbial Dark Matter (Phase II) - Marker... ... | reverse complement strand
GGTCTACGTCAGGATACTCAGCCAGATAGGCAAGCCCATCGACGAGCCGCTCGTCGCGAGCGTCCAGATAATCCCGAAGAAGGGCTACAGCCTGGAGACCCTCCAGAAGCCGGCCTACGAGATAACTGACGCCTGGCTGGCTGACATAACGAAGATACAGAAGATGATCCTCGAGGACAAGCTCAACGTCTTCTGATTCCCTTTCTCTTTCCAGGTTTTTCTAAGCCAAGAATGTTGGGAGTTTAAAAGTTTTGGAAGAAACCTCAGACGGCAGAATACCCCTTCTGCTTGAGAACCCGTATGAGCTTCGCCTCTTCAATGGCTGTGGCGACCTTTTCCTTCTTGACTTTCGCGAGCTTGTAGGCGGAGGCCTTCTTCTGGCGGGCCATCCTCACGAGGCGGGCCTCCTCAAGGGCGAGGAGTCCCTTCCTCTTCTTAACAACCTCAAGCCTCTTCTGAAGTATGGTGGATTTCAACTTCTCCATAAGTATCACCTAAACTTTTAGGCGCTCTCAACCCTTATAAGATTTTCGATAAATGCCATATTTGTGTTCTGCAATCGACGAAAGACAACGATATAAGCCCCCTCTCCTATCCTGTGCTTGGGGGTTGAAAATGATAATAGCGGTAACAGGGACGCCTGGAGTCGGAAAGACCACCGTGTCAAAACTCCTGAGCGAGAAGCTTGGCTACGGGTACGTGGGCATTAAAGAGTTCGCCCTGGAAAAGGGCATCGGTGAAATGGTCGGCGAGGAACTTGAGATAGATACTGAGGAGCTGGCTGAGGCCATGTCGCGGGAGTTTCAGGGGAGGAATGTTGTGATAGACGGTCACCTCAGCCACTTCGTGCCCGCTGACGTCGTGGTGGTTCTCCGTGCCAACCCAAAGCTCGTTGCCGAGAGACTTAAGGAGAGGGGCTATTCAAGGGAAAAGCTCGCTGAGAACGTTGAGGCGGAGCTGGTCGACGTAATCCTTGTCCAGGCCCTTGAGGAAAATGAGAACGTCCTGGAGATTGACACGACCGGGAAGGCCCCCGACGAGGTCGTGGAGGAGATACTAACACTCCTCAAAAGCGGGACGAAGAAGCGCGTTGGTGTCGTTGACTGGAGCGACGTATACGACGAGGTGCTGCCCTACCTGCGGCTGTGATGAGTTGGACGTGGCGCTTTCCACTAGGACTCAGAGACTGCTGGAGGTGATAGCGTGAGGTTCGTGGCCGTCACGGACATCCACGGGAACAGGAGTAAAGTTGGAAAGCTCGTGGAGGCTCTCCGCGGGATGGACTTTGACGTCCTGGCCATAGCGGGTGACCTGACAAACTTCGAGAGTGCCGAGAAGGCCCGCGAGATACTGGCTCCCCTGCTGGCGCTGGGGAAACCGATAGTTGCTGTTCACGGCAACTGCGATGGCAGGGACGTCCCATCGTTTCTGGAGGAAGTCGGCGTGTGTGCACACGACAGGCGCGTTGAAATCGAGGGCGTTGGAATAGTTGGCATCGGGGGATCGAACATCACGCCTTTCCATACAATCTGGGAGCTTACCGAGGACGAAATTGGGGAGATTCTGGAGAGGAACTACATCGATGGGGATGTGATACTCTCACACGTTCCGCCAAAGGATACGGATGCAGACCGTGTCCATTCGGGTCTTCACGTTGGAAGCTCCGCCCTGAGGGAGTTTATAGAGAAAAAAGAGCCGCCGCTCGTCATCACTGGACACATCCATGAGGCTAGGAGCGTCGATAGAATCGGCCGCACGGTTATCGTGAACCCCGGCCCCCTCTTCAGGGGATACTACGCCGTTGTGGACTATGATGCGGAAAAGAAGAGAGTCGAAAATGTGGAGCTGGAGCGGCTTTGAGCCTCAGACCAGCCCCTTCTCTCTCAGGACTTTTTCCATCCTGTCCATGGCCTCTTCGAGCTGCTCGTAGGCCGTAGCGTAGCTTATTCTGATGTAGCCCTCGCCGGCCTTTCCGAATGCGCTTCCTGGGACGACCGCGACCCTTGCCTCCTTGAGCATCAGCTCGCTGAACTCCTTGTCGGTTAAGCCGGTGTCCTTGATGCGCGGGAAGATGTAGAATGCACCCTTCGGCTTCACCGTCGGCAGGCCCATCTCGTTCAGGCGCTTCCAGACGAGGTTCCTCCTGCGGTCGTACTCCTTTCTCATCTCTTCAACGGCCTTCCAGCTCCTCTCGTCTCTCAGGGCCTTCGCGGCGGCGTACTGAGCGAAGGTCACCGGGCAGGTGGCGTTGTACATCTGGAAGCGGGTCATCTTCTCGATTATCCACGCCGGGGCCGCTACAAAGCCGAGGCGCCAGCCGGTCATGGCGAAGGTCTTGGAGAAACCGTTGAGGGTTATAGTGCGCTCGAACATGCCGTCGAGGGAGGCTATGCTGTGGTTCCTGATGCCGTCGTAAACGAAGTGCTCGTAGACCTCGTCGCTGAGGACTATGAGGTCGTGCTCCACCGCGAAGTCGGCTATCTCCTCAAGGTCCTTCTTGGTGAGAACGGCACCGGTCGGGTTGTTGGGGCTGTTTATGATGAGAGCGCGGGTCTTCTCTGATACATACTTCTCAAGGTCGTCCACGCTCAGCCTGAATTCGTTCTCCTCGTAGGTCGGGACTTCGACGGGCTTTCCGCCCGCCAGGATTACCGTGGGGGCGTAGCTGACGAACATCGGGGATGGGATGAGAACCTCCTCGCCCTCTTTGAGGAACGCCGCGAACCCCATGATAAACGCCTGGTTGGCTCCGACCGTTATCATTATCTCACTCTTGGGGTCTGCCTCAATGCCGTTCTGCTCCTTCAGCTTCCACGCCACGGCTTCGCGGAGCATCATTATTCCGGCGTTGGGGCTGTAGTGTGTCATTCCCTTGTCGAGGGCCTCCTTGGCGTACTCTTTTATATGTTCCGGGGTATCAAAGTCCGGTTCGCCGATTCCAAGTGAAATGAGCCCTTCAACGCCCTGAGCGAGGTCAAAAAGCTTCCTAATCTCAGAAGGGTTGACGAGTTCCAGCCTGTCACTCAGCGCCATGAGCATCACCGCTTTTCCTTCGGGACAATGTTTATAACTTTACCTCAGTGAAAAGATGTTCATCAAAGTGCATATAAAGCCTTTAATGCATGAGATAGACCGTTAAAGTACACAATTTGGGGACCACTTTTCTCCAAAATCAATCCTCAAAATAGAACAGCCTGGAGAATGCTCTAAATCAAAAATATGGATCGAGGGGATTAGCCCTTCCAGACCGCAAACCCCTCGACTATCAAGACATCCAGCCCTGCGTTCCTGAACGTCCTCAGGGCGTCAGCCGGCGAGCAGACTATAGGTTCACCATGCATGTTGAAGCTCGTGTTCAGCACCGCACCCAGGCCGGTCTGCCGATCGAATGCTTTTATCACGTCGTAATATGTCGGGTTTACTTCCCTCTTCACGGCCTGCGGCCTGGTTGTGCCGTCCACGTGGACGACCGCTGGCGCTCCAGTTCTGAACTCCTCGCTTGCCGTGTAGCTCATCGTCATGAACTCGTTGGGCTTTCCACCAAGGTCTTCGAGGTATTTATCAACCCTCTCCCAGAGCATCGAGGGTGCGAAGGGCTGGAAGACGTCGCGCTTCAGGGCAACGTTGAGCCTCTCCTTGACGCTCTCATCGCGCGGATCTGCTAAGATGGAGCGGTTGCCCAAGGCCCTCGGCCCGAACTCCATCGCGCCCTGGAAGAACCCAACTAGTTTGCCCTCCACGAGAGTGTCCGCGACGAGGCCGGGAACGTCTCCCACTTCTTCGAACTCGACTCCCTCTTCCTTCAGGAACTCCTCAACCTCTTCTTTCTCGTATGATGGGCCGAGGTAGACGTGCTCGAGTTTGAATGGCTTCCACTTCCCGTCGAGCCTCTCAAACTGCGCCTTCACGAAGATTGCGGCACCAAAGGCCAGGCCCCCGTCGTCCATCGCCGGGAAGACCCAGAGATTGTCGTCCCCAACGATGTGCCTCAGCACGGCGTTGGCCTTGACGTTCTGTGCAACCCCTCCCGCGTAAGCGAGTGGAAGACCATGTTCCTTTAGTTTGAGCCCAAGTTCCTCAATGAGCTTCTCAAGGTGTGCCTGAGCGCTTGCCGCTATCTCTATGGCCTTTTTCTGGAGCTTCCCCTCGAGCTTTCCGCGCTTCATCTGGAGGGCGATATCCCTGGCGTGTCTGAGGGGATAATCAAAGAGCTCTGCGAGCTTCCTCGTCGCTTCGACTCCGATTACTCCGAGATGGTTGTCGAAGCTCAGTCCGTTCGGTTCTATTATTGAGCTCAGGTCGTAGGTTGGTTTCCCATATGCCGCGAGGCTCATGACTTTACCCTCGTGGCGCATCGGTTTGAAACCCAATAACTCGGTAACGGAGGCGTAGAAGTCTCCAAGGGAGTCTAGGTACGTGCTCTGGGCTATCCTGATCATCTCCCCGTCTCTCGCGATGTAGATTGAGGAGCTCAACCCGTCGCCGGCCGCGTCGATACTGAGCGCCACCGCTTCACGCCAGCCGGAAGTGTAATAAGCCGAGGCAGAGTGTGCGAGGTGGTGTTCGACGAAGAGGACTTTCCTCTTGAAGTCCGGCCCGAATATCTTCAGGAGGTTTTCCTCCAGCTCAAGGAGGCGTTTCTGCTTCCGGAATATGCCCGCAACAGCTATGACCTCAACTTCCTCGGGCGAGGCGCCCGCCATTTCGAGAACTTTCAATATACTCATCTCTGGAAATCCGCGGTACTTCTTGACCCTGTTAAGCCTCTCCTCGTTTACCGCGAATATCCTCTCGCCGTCTATCAGCACGGCACCGGCATCGTGGCCGTCGTGGATTCCGAGTATCATAATGGCTCACCCACTATTCGTTTCCTTGATAAAAGTCAGAAAGAAAAATTGGGTTAAAAGCTCAGTAGGTTCTGGCGAAGCGTGCTATGAACTTGGCCTCCCTACCGCAGACCGGGCACTTCTTGCCCTCGATGCCTTCCTTGGCCTTCTCCTCCGGGTAGGGGGTTCCGAGCATCTTGGCTTCGAGGGCTTCCTCCATCTCGAGGCCGCAGCTCTCCTCGCCGCACCACGGGATTTCAACTATTCCTCTCCTGTCCTCGAACACTTTCCTGGCTTCCTCGACGGTCTCAACGCGCTTGATGTGGCTCTCAAGGAATTCCCTGGCGCGCTTGTGGAGGTTCTCGTGGATCTCGTCGAGGGTCTTTCTGACGGCCTCAACTATTCCCTCGCGCTCCACCACGAGCTTCTCAAGGGTGTCGCGCCTGGCAAGGACCGCTTTCTTGCCCTCGACGTCCCTTGGGCCGACCTCTATCCTAAGCGGCACTCCCTTGAGCTCCCAGTCGTAGAACTTCCTGCCCGGCCTTATGTCGCGCTCATCGACGTGGACGCGCAGGCCAGCGGTTCTCAGCTCTTCCGCTATCTCGCGGGCGTAGGCGAAGACGTCAGCCTCGGCGTCCTTCTTGGGGATCGGGACAACGACGACCTGTATGGGGGCTATCGTGGGCGGCAGAACCATTCCCCTGTCGTCGCCGTGTATGGCTATGACGGCCGCGAGGAGGCGCTCGCTCATTCCGAAGGTGGTCTGGTGGACGTACTCGTGGTCTCCGCTCTCGGTCTCGTACTGGATGTTGTAGGCCTTCGCGAAGTTCTGGCGGTAGTTGTGCATGGTGCCTATCTGGAGCGTCCTGCCGTCGGGCATCATTACCTCTGCACCGAGGGAGTAGTAGGCACCGGGGAACTTGTCCCAGTCCGGCCTCTTGGAGATTATGTAGGGCAGGGCCAGGAACTTGGCGAGCCTGTCAAATATCTCAAGGTCTTCCCTTACCTGCCTCTCAGCATCCTCGTAGCTGTCGTGGGCGGTGTGGGCCTCGAAGAACCTGCTTATCTCACGGACGCGGATGAGCGGCCTCGTGTGCTTGGTCTCGTAGCGGTACGTGTTGACTATCTGGTAAACCTTGAATGGAAGGTCGGCATGAGAGCGTATCCAGAGCGAGAACATCGAGTACATGGCCGTCTCGCTCGTGGGTCTGAGAATGAGCCTTATGTCGAGCGGGTCGTGGCCGGCGTGGGTGACCCAGAACACCTCCCCCTCGAAGCCGGCTATGTGCTCCGCCTCCTTCTGGAACTCGGTTTCGGGGATGAGCGCCGGGAACAGGACCTCATCGTGTCCGGTTCTTTCCATCTCGGAATGTATGAACCTCTCAATGTTCCTCATGATCTTCAGCCCGTACGGGAGCCAGATGTTCATTCCCTTGACCGGGTAACGCTTGTCCTGAATTCCGGCCGTTTCAATCAGCTCGTTATACCACTCGCTGAACTCCTCGCTCCACTTCTTCCTCTCGACCTTACTCATCTACACCACCTAACGGGAGAAACCGAAAAAGTTTTTAAGTTTTCCCGGTGCCGGCCCGGCTTTTTGACAGCCCCTGCAAAAACCTTATTAGGTCGTTTCGATGAATATTTTAAGGTGATACCATGCGGCCGAAGGTAGCTGTTCTTTTTAAGATGAAAAGCAAGCCCGTTGAAGAACTCAGGAAATATGCGGACGTAGAATTCATTCTGTATCCCAGCGTCGATGAGCTCAAAGAGCGGATAGGTGAGTTTGACGGTGTCATAGTCTCCCCCCTGAACAGGCTTCCGCGCGAAGTTATCGAGAGGGCCGAGAGGCTCAGGGTCATAAGCTGCCACTCCGCCGGCTACGACCACGTTGACGTTGAGGCCGCAACCGAAAGGGGAATATACGTCACGAAGGTCTCCGGAGTTCTCAGCGAGGCAGTCGCGGAGTTTGCCGTTGGTCTGACCATAGCGCTCCTCAGGAAGATAGTCTACTCTGACAAGTTTATCCGTGCCGGGAAGTGGGACTCCCACAACACAATCTGGAGCGGTTTCAAGGACATAGACACCGTCTATGGGAAGAAAATCGGAATCCTCGGTATGGGCGCGATAGGAAAGGCCATAGCGCGGAGAATGAAGGCAATGGGCACGGAGATAATCTACTGGTCGCGCTCACGGAAGCCGGACATTGAGGAGGAGGTGAACGCGAAATGCCTCCCGCTCGAAGACGTTCTGAGGGAGAGCGACATCGTGATTCTGGCCCTGCCATCCGCACCGGAGACGTACCACATCATAAACGAGGAGCGCCTGAAACTGCTTGAGGGCAAGTACATCGTCAATATCGGCCGCGGGACTCTCGTAGACGAGAAAGCCCTTGCGAAGGCCATCGAGGAGGGAAGGCTGAAGGGCTACGCGACCGATGTCTTTGAAAATGAGCCTGTTCAGGAGCACGAGCTGTTCAAGTACGAGTGGGAAACCGTCCTGACCCCCCACCACGCGGGCCTCTCGAAGGAAGCCATGGAGGATATGGCCCTCCAGGCTGTTAAGAACCTGCTTGCTGTTCTGAGGGGCGAAGTCCCCAAGGACCTCGTGAACAGGGAAGTCCTTGAAATCCGCCCGCCTGAGAAGGTAAAGATGCTCTGAGGTGGTAGCATGTTCGTTGAAGAGTTAATGGAGATAACCCGGATTCCGGGGATTTCAGGCTACGAAGAGAAGGTAAGGGAAAAGATAGCCGAGTGGCTTGAGCCCTACGCCGACTACACGGTTGACACGATTGGAAACCTCATCGTCGAGCTCGGCGAGGGTGAACTCAAGGGCGCCTTCATGGCCCACATGGACGAGATAGGGCTCCTGATTACCGGGATACGGCCCGATGGAAAGCTCACCTTCAGAAAAATCGGCGGGATAGACGACAGGCTCCTCTACGGCAGGCACCTCGACGTCATTACAGAGAACGGGAAGCTCGACGGCGTCATTGGTGCCCTCCCTGTGCACCTCAACCTTGAGAGGAAGTTCGACACGGTCCCCTGGAGCAAGCTGGTCATAGACATCGGCGCAGAGAGCAGGGAGGAAGCGGAGGCTTTAGGGGTAAAGGTTCTCGACTACGCGGTCTTCAAGAAGCACTTCGCCGTCCTGAACGACCGCTACGTCTCGACCCGCTCCCTGGACGACCGCTTTGGGGTAGTCGCTCTGGTCGAGGCGATAAAAGACCTGGTTGACCACGACCTGGACGGAAGGTGGATATTCGCCTTCACGGTGCAGGAGGAGATAGGTCTCAAGGGAGCAAAGTTCCTGGCCGAGCACTACACGCCCAAGTATGCCTTTGCCATAGACTCCTTCGCCTGCTGCGGAGACATGACGGGAGATGTAAGGCTGGGCGGAGGGGCAGTTATAAGGGCGGTTGACAACTCCGCCATCTACACGAGGAGGCTCGCCAGAAGGGTCGCCGGGGTAGCGTCGAGAAACGGGATTCCGCTCCAGGTGGGCGTCACGGGCGGTGGAACCGATGCGTCGGTCTTCCAGGACAAGAGCGAGGTCTTGGCCCTGAGCGTCCCGGTAAGGTACCTCCACAGCGAGGTCGAGACGCTTCACCTGGGCGACCTTGAGGCACTGATAAAGCTCATAGAGGCGATAGCGTTTGAACTGTAAACCTTAAATACTCCCTACGACATAAGTGGGATTGGTGGGAAAAGTGGGACTGACTAAAGTCGACACCAAGGGAAGGGTAGTCATCCCGAAGGACATCAGAGAAAAGATGGGCATAACGCCTGGAGAGGAGTTCCTGATAACCGAGATAGACGGAGATACGATAATCATAAAGCGCTTCGACGTCAAAAAGATGCTCGAAAAAATGATAAAGAACGCAAAGGGGCTGGATCTTGACGAACTCCCGAAAGAAACCGAGAAAGAGGGGAACAGGGTTGCGAAGGAGCTCTACGGCCTCTAAATTTCTTATCGACACCAACGTCTTCATAGCCGCGGTGAAAAGGAGCTGGGCCGACACCACAGAGCTTTTACTCCGTATTTTGTCGGACGAGAGATATCACATTGTGGGGAACGACGTTCTGCTGGCCGAATATCGGAAGTATGCCGAAAAGCTGAGTGCTGAGGACTTCTACGAGTTCCTTAAGCTTAGGATGGAAATAGTCAACCCCAGCAGGGAGGAAGTGCTTCGCGTCCTCCCATACTTTCCTCAAACTCAAATAGCCGACGCAGTGCATGCGGCCACCTGCCTGAAAACGGGAGCAACCCTAATAACCAACGACAGACACTTTGAGAAGGTGGCTGATGAAGGTCTGATAAAAGTGTGGAGCATAAGCGATGCGATACGGAAAATCCTGAGGAGGTGATTCCTTGCTCAAATACGCTGGCTACTTCGCGGTCGGTGTCTTCATAGGCATCCTCGCGGCCATGTTCGGCCTTGGAGGTGGCTTCCTGATAGTGCCGACGCTCAACCTGCTCGGCGTCGAGATACACCACGCCGTCGGAACGTCGAGCGCAGCCGTGGTCTTTACCTCGCTCAGCTCGGCGATAGCGTACTCAAGACAGAAGAGGATACACTACAAGGCCGGCCTCCTGCTGGCCTCAACCGCTGTAGTCGGTGCCTACATTGGCGCGTGGATGACGAGCTTCATAAGCGCATCCCAGCTGAAGGTCATCTTCGGCCTCGCGCTGGTCGTGGTCGCGATAAGGATATACCGCAAGAAGACGGCAGAGCCGACGGAGGTAAGGCTCGAGGACGTTGAAATAAACTACAAGCTGGTGCCGCTGGGCGGCTTCTTCGCTGGAATAGCGAGCGGCCTCCTCGGCGTCGGCGGAGGCATAATCAACGTGCCCTTCCTGACGTACCTCGGCCTGCCGATACACTACGCCGTCGCAACCTCCAGCTTCGCGATAGTCTTTACGGCAACGGCTGGAGCGCTCAAGCACTACATGATGGGCAACGTTGAGCTTCAGTGGCTCGTCCTCCTCGTGCCTGGGCTCATCGTCGGCGCCCAGCTCGGCGCGAGGATAGCGAAGAGGACGAAGGCGAGCGACCTTAAGAAGGCCTTCGCGGTTGTCATGGCCCTCCTCGCTCTGAGGATGGTCCTGAAGGGTCTCGGTCTGCCGGTTCCGTGAAGCTTTTAAAAGGTCCTTTCCACTCTTTTTCATGCTCTATTATTTGTTAAATTTCGCCCTCGGTCTCGGCATCGGGTTCATAGCGGGCCTGTTTGGTGTGGGCGGTGGGTTCCTCATAGTCCCTTCGCTGGTGTTCCTCGGACTGCCCATTCACGTAGCCATCGGGACTAGCCTAGCGTGCATAACCATAAGCTCCCTATCCTCCGCGTACACCCACATTCGGGCGGGTAGAGTTCTGTATAGGGTAGCCTTCATGAAGGAGGTTTTCTCAATCCCTGCCGCAGTGTTGGGCGCGTACCTCTCGGGAATGCTGAACTCAAACGTCCTGGAGGCGGTGTTCGGCTTTCTTCTGCTCTACGTTGCCTACGTCTTCGTCAGGAGGAGCGATATAAAGGGCCGTGAGAAGGCTTTGAAGATAAACTATAGAAAGGTTCCTCTCATCGGTGTCCTTTCTGGCCTGGCCTCCGGGCTCTTGGGGGTCAGCGGAGGGATACTAAACGTCCCCCTCTTCCATACCCTTGCGGGTCTTCCGGTTAACTACGCGGTCGGAACGTCCAGTCTCGCCCTGTTCTTCACGGCCCTAGTCGGTACTGCCACCCACCTCGCCCTGGGTCAGGTGGATCTCCAAACGGCGCTTCTGCTGGCGCCGGGCCTCATCGTGGGGGCTGCTATGGGGGCCAGACTGGTTCCAAAGCTCCATCCTGGGCGGTTCAAGGTACTGTTCTCGGTGCTCCTTGTGGTGGTGGCCGTTAGACTCCTCCTCAGGGCACTGGAAGGTTTTTAATCCTTACCCGTCGGTTAAAGTTCAAGAAAGTCATAAACGCAGAATGAAAATCTCAGAGGTATTTAATAGAGAAAATTGGAGGGGATAGGCTTTGAGCCTCACCCTATCCTCGCGCCCGGCTTTACCTCCTTGTCTGGCATGAGCAGGGCCACGTTCTCGCCGTCGTCGGCGGCGAGGAGCATTCCCTGGCTCTCGACACCGCGGAGCTTCTTGGGCTCAAGGTTCGCTATGATGACGACGTAGCGGTTGAGCAGCTCTTCCGGCTTGTAGTACTTCTTGAGGCCAGCGACGAGCTGCCTGACCTCGTCTCCGAGGTCGACCTTGACCACGTAGAGCCTGTCGGCGTTCGGGTGGTCGTTGACCTCGATTATCTTTCCGACCCTGAGGTCGATCTTCATAAAGTCATCGAAGCTAACGTACTCCACGCTTTCACCACCTTTTTTCTCGACTTTCTCCTTCTTCGAGGCCTTTCCGGCCTTTTCGGGTTTGGCCCCGATTTCATTACCGTAGATGCTCTTAAGGATTGCCATGGCCTCTTCCCTGCGCTTTTCGCCGAACCTTTCGAGGGTGACCTTCACAACGTCGTCCCTCTTGTAGTACTTGTCGAGGAGCAGTCTGGCGCTGTCCGGGTTGCCCCTGGCCATGTAGTTCACGATGAAGTGGATTATGTCCTCGTCGGTCACCTTCCTGAACATCGGGGAGGCCTTCCTCACGCGGTGGCCGGCCGGAAGCTCGGTGAACTCCCAGCGCTTGAGCTCCTCGAGGTTGAGAAGGTGCCATATCTTCTCGCTGGCGTCTGGCAGGAACGGCTCAAGGAGGATTCCGAGGGCCTTGACGATCTGGAGCGAGACGTTCACTGTTGTTGCCGTCCTCTCGCGGTCGGTCTTGGCGGTCTTCCATGGCTTCTGGTAGTCGAAGTAGCGGTTGCCGAAGATGGCCAGCTCCATGACGCGCCTGAGGGCGTCTTTGAACTTGTACTGAGCTATCAGCTTTCCGGTCTCTTCAAGGGCCTTCTCGATCTCCTCAAAGGCCTGCCTGTCCAGGTCGTCCAGCTCGCCCCTCTCCGGGACAATTCCGTCGAAGTAGCGGTTCACGAAGGTTAAAGCCCTGTGCACAAAGTTTCCGAGGTTGTTGACGAGCTCTTCGTTTATCTTGCTCTTGAAGTCGGCGAAGTTGAAGTCGCTGTCCCTTGTCTCCGGCATTATTGCGGTGAGGTAGTAGCGGAGGTAGTCGGCCGGGAACACGTCGAGGAACTCGTGAACCCAGATTGCCCAGTTCCTGCTGGTGGAGAACTTCTTGCCCTCGAGGTTGAGGTACTCGTTGGCGGGGATATCGTAAGGCAGGTTCCACTCTGCATCGACTTCGTCATCCCTGTACTTCCCGTAGGCCATAAGGAAGGCCGGCCAGAATATCGCGTGGAAGGGCACGTTGTCTTTGCCTATGAAGTGGATTACCTTTGTTTCTCCGTCGAGGTTGAGCCAGAACTTCTTCCACTCGTTCTCCCTTCCCTCTCTCTTGAGGTGCTCGATTGTGATGGATATGTACCCGATTGGCGCCTCAAACCAGACGTAGAGGACCTTCCCCCTCACGTCTTCGTCGTCGAGGGGAACGGGGATGCCCCAGTCGAGGTCTCTCGTCATAGCCCTCTCTTCAAGGCCCTCGTTTATCCAGCCGAGGACGGTGTTTCTGACGTTGGGCTTCCAGTGCTCCTGGCTCTCAACCCACTTCCTCAGCCTCTCCTCAAAGTCCTGCATCCTGATGTAGTAGTGGGCTGAGTCCTTGAAGGTTATCGGGTTGCCGCAGATATTACAGCGGGGGTTTATGAGCTTCTCAGGCGTAAGCGGGTGGCCGCAGACCTCACACTGGTCGCCGCGCTGATCCTCGGCACCGCAGTACGGGCAGGTTCCGATGACGTACCTGTCGGGCAGGAACATCTTATCGTGCTCGCAGTAGGCCTGCTTGGTGACCTTCTTGACGAGGTGGCCGTTCTCAAGCGCCTTGAGGAAGAACTCCTGACTTACGCGGTAGTGGACGGGCAGTTCGGTCCTTCCGAAGTAGTCGAAGCTTATCTTTGCCCTCTCGAAGGTCGTCTTTATGTGCTCGTGGAACTCGTCAACGATTTCCCTGGCACTCCTGTTCTCCTTGAGTGCGCGGAACGTTATCGGGGTTCCGTGTTCGTCCGTTCCACAGACGAAGAGGACTTCCTCCCCTTTTAGCCTCAGATATCGAACGAAAATGTCCGCCGGAAGGTACGCCCCTGCTAGGTGTCCCGCGTGAATCGGACCGTTAGCGTAAGGGAGTGCGGAGGTTACCATGTACCTGACCATTTTAACCACCGTCCCGGCAATGGGTTTAGGGCCTTATAATACCTGCGGATTTTAAACATTACGATGGGTTATTTTCAGGTAGCCAAAATATGTTGAGTTATGCATAACCACGAAGCAAAGGTTTTAGTCCAAGTGATACTCAAGACCTCTGGTGGGTACAATGAAGGCCAGAATCGTTGAGCGCTTCAAATTTGAGGCGGCCCATGCTGTTATCATTGGGGGAGATCCCGAGGAGATACACGGCCATACTTTCAGGCTTGAGGTGGCCGTTGAAGGGCCTTTAAAGGACGGCTACGTGATGGACTTCCTCGAACTGAGGAGAATCGTGGATGAAATCATTGGAAAGCTCGATCATAGGAACCTGAACGCCCTCTTTGAGAACCCGACGACCGAGAACATTGCCCTGTGGATAGCGGAGGAGCTTACCAAGAGACTCCCTGAAGGAGTGAGACTCCAGAGGGTAGTCCTGTGGGAAGGGGAGGAGAACGGGGTGGAGTTTGAGTTTTAGTTCCCCTTCGCCTTCACTTCCTTAACGCTCTCCGTGAGCGCCATCCCGTTGGTTCCTTTCTCGAAGGAGAGGCCTTCGGGCAGCGACACCTTCACTGACACTGCCTTCTCTTTCTCCTCGCTGGGGGTCCAGTTTATCAGGTCGCCCTCCTCAACGTCGAGCGTTTTTATCAGCCCCACCGGCCCCTCGATTACGTACTTGGCCGGCCCTTTCGGGGAGTAGAGCCGCCATCTTCTGGCGGTTTTGAAGTCCACCACCCGCCTCGCGGAGTCGAGCCAGATGACGTCTATGTCGCTCAACATGAAGAACATATGGATTGAGGCGTTGGCCCTCGTCTCGGCTGGAAGTGTAAAAACAAGTGCGTAGTCAATGTTTCTGACGAGCATTAACCCCCTAAATCGTTTGAAGAAACTGTCGGCAAGTTTGACTCTCCCGTGCCATGTCCTGCCTTTGGTCTCGTTGATGAGCATGGTAAGAGATAGAAAAGATTGTTGATAAAAGTTTTTGGGAAACGAAATGGGGTCAAAGCCCCTCGGTCCGGGCCTTTTCTCCAAGCTCGAATCCCTTGTGAAGTGCCCTGAGGTTTATTTCCTCGGTCCCCTTCGGCACGGCGTCCAGAACTGCTTTCTCTATGGCTTCCCTGCTCACAACCTCTGTCCAGGCGGTGAGGACTCCGAGGGTGAGGATGTTCATGGTGAGGCTGAGGCCGGTCGTTTCCTCGGCTATCCCGGTCAGGGGGAGAGCGTAAACCTTCAGCTTCTTCTCGAACTCCTCATCGCGGTGCGGCACGAGGTCGCTCTCGACTATTACCTTTGCGCCTTCCCTCACCGTGCGGAGGTACTTGTTGTATGCCTCCTGGGAGAAGAACACCGCGCAGTCTGGCTTGAGGGCCTTGGGGTAGTCTATCGGCTCGTCGCTGATGACAACCTCTGCCTTGCTCGCTCCTCCCCTTGACTCCGGCCCGTAGGTCTGGGTCTGAACCGCGTAGAGGTTCTCGTAAACGGCGGCGGCCCTGCCAAGGATGACGCTAGCGAGTATAACTCCCTGGCCTCCAAAGCCGCTAAAGAGGATCTCCTTCCTCATTCTTCCCACCCCATCATCTTTTTGGCACGCTTCTTGTATGCCTCGTACTCCCTCACGAGGCCGGGCCTGTCCCTGTCGGCGAACTCGCCGATGACTATCTTGCCCTCGAGCTCTTCCGGCGGCATGTTCTTGGCCTTCGCGAGCGGGACAGTTATCTTCTGGTACCAGCGGAGAAGCTCCGGGGAGGTCTTCATCCTGTTCCTCCTTCCGAAGCTTATGGGGCACGGTGAGAGGAACTCCACCAGAGTGAAGCCCTCCTTGCTGAGGGCCTTCTTTATGCTGTTGATTCCCTGGAGATAGTTGAAGACGCTCCACCTGGCCACGTAGTTGGCTCCGGCAGAGACCGCAAGGTCGGCTATGTCGAAGGGGTTCTCGAACTGGCCGTAGGGGGCCGTCGTTCCGCGCAGTCCCTTGAGGGCCGTCGGGGCGACCTGTCCGCCCGTCATTCCATAGGTGAAGTTGTTGATGAGTATCACCGTGACGTCGAGGTTCCTTCTTATGGCGTGGATGAAGTGGTTTCCTCCTATGGCTGCAGCGTCACCATCGCCCATGAAGGCGATTATCTTGAGGTCGGGATTGGCGAGCTTTATGCCCGTGGCGAAAGCTAAGGCCCTTCCGTGGGTCGTGTGCAGTCCATCGAAGTTGACGAAGCCTGGAACGCGGGAGGAACAGCCGATTCCGCTGACCCAGACTATCTCGTCCTGGTTGAGGCCGAGGTCGTCTATCGCGCGGAGCGTGTACTGAAGGGCAGAGCCTATTCCACAGCCCGGACAGAATATCGTCGGGAGCATGTCCTTTCTAAGGTATTTGTCGCGGATTTCATAAGCGGATTTCAGGTACATTCAGCCCACCACCCTCTCAACTATCTCCATCGGGGTGTGAACCTCGCCGCCTATCTTCGGCATCAGCTCGACTTCGGCCTTTCCGTTCGCCCCCTCCTTGACTAGGTGGTAGAGCTGTCCGAGGTTCATCTCCGGAACGTATATCTTCTTCACCTGCTCGGCGAGCTCCTCAATCATGTTGAAGTCGAATGGCCAGAGTGTGTTGAGCTTGAGCAGGCCCGCTTTAACACCCTTCTCGCGGAGTATCTTTACGGCTCTGACGGCCGAGCGGGAGACTATACCGGTGCTTACTATCGCTATCTCGGCATCGTCAAGCGCGTATGTTTCGTAACTTATGATATTCTCCTTGTTGCGCTCCAGCTTCTCGATTATCCTCCTGATGAGCCTCTCATGGACTTCGGCATCAACGGTCTTGGGCCTTCCGCGCTCGTCGTGGGTTAGGCCTGTTACGTAGGTGCGGTAGCCCTTTCCAAATATCGGCATCGGTGGGACTCCGTCGCCGTGGGGGTCTCCGAAGGGGAGCCTGGCCTCCTCCTCATTCTGGGGAAGCTTGCGGTTTACAATCTCTACCTCCTCGGGATTGGGGATGTAGACGCGCTCACGCATGTGGGCTATCTCGGCGTCTGTGAGAAGAACCACTGGCGTCCTGTACTTTTCGGCCAGGTTGAAGGCCCTGATGGTGAAGTCGAAGGCTTCCTGGACGGTTGCGGGGCTGAGGACTATCAGCGAATGGTCGCCGTGGGTTCCCCATATCGCCTGCATTATGTCGCCCTGCGCAGCAAGCGTCGGCTGGCCGGTTGAGGGGCCGCCGCGCTGGACATCGACCAGGACGAGTGGAGTCTCGGTCATTATCGCGTAGCCGAGGTTCTCCATCATGAGTGAGAAGCCGGGGCCGCTCGTCGCGGTCATGGCCTTTGCACCGGCCCACGATGCACCTATTATTGCGGCTATGCTTGCTATCTCGTCCTCCATCTGTATGCTTACGCCATCGACGAGTGGCATGTAGAGCGCCATCGCTTCGAATATTTCACTTGCGGGGGTTATCGGATAGCCGGCGTAGAAGCGGCAGCCAGCTAAGATTGCCGCCCTTGCTATCGCCTCATCACCCTGAATAAAGTCGGACCTACCAACCGGAAACGGGTACCTCATTTTAATCCCTCCTCATAGCCCGCCCTAAAAGCTTTGATGTTTATCTCCTCGGTCCCCTTCGGGACACGCCTCCTTATGGCCTCCTCCACGTTTTCCTTCTTCACAACCCCAGTTTTTGCGACCAGATAGCCGAGGGCGACCATATTGACGGTCAGAGCGAGCCCTGTGCTCTCCTCGGCTATGCGCGTGAAAGGGGCACCAACGTATTCCCTATCTGGCTTGACAAGGTCGGTGTCTATAATTAGCAGCCCATCCTTCCTCAGCTCATTTTTGACGGTATCGTAACCGAGCTGGTGAAGCGCGACGAGGACATCAGCCCTGGTGACCATGACGTCGTAAATCGGCTCCTTTGAAATTATGACATCCGCAATCGAGTGGCCGCCCCTGCTCGCGGAGCTGTAATCCTGCGTCTGGAGGACGTTCAGCCCCTCTATGGCGGCGGCCTCCCCGAGGATAACACCGGCCAGGACGACACCCTGGCCGCCTATGCCAGCCAACCTAATCTGCACGGCTCTCACTCCCCCTTAAGGCCAAAACTCTCCTGGACTTCGTCAATCAGCTTGTTAATTTCCTCCGTGAACTCGGGCCTCTGCCTGCTGACGAACTCGCCGATGACGAACTTGCCCTCAAGCTCTTCCGGAGACATGTTCTTTGCCTTGCTGACCGGGACGCTGTTCTTCAGGAACCAGCGGAGCATCTCAGCGGGATTCTTCATCTGGTTCCTCCTTCCAAACTGGATGGGGCACTGGGAGACAACCTCGACGAGCGAGAAGCCCTTGACCTGAAGGGCCTTCTTGATGCTCTCAATAAGCTGGTAGACGTGGGCCGTAGTCCACCTCGCCACGTAGCTTGCCCCTGCCGCCGCTATCGTCTCAGAAATATTGAGCGGGTGTTCTATGTTCCTGTACGGGCTTGTGGTGGTCTTGGCGCCGAAGGGCGTCGTCGGGGCGACCTGTCCGCCGGTCATTCCGTAGATGAAGTTGTTGACGAGGATTACCGTTATGTCGATGTTCCTCCTCGCGGCGTGGAGCAGGTGGTTGCCGCCTATGCTGGCCAGGTCGCCGTCGCCGCTTATGACGACGACCTTCTTGTCGGGAAGGCCAACCTTGACGCCGGTAGCGAAGGCTATCGCCCTCCCGTGGGTCGTGTGGAGCGTATCGGCCAGGAAGTAGGGGGATGCTATCCATGCAGAACAGCCGATTCCGCTGACAACGACCAAATCCTTCGGGTCTATCTTGAGCTGGTCAACCGCGTTTGCAAAGGCGTTGAGGACGGTTCCACCGCCGCAGCCGGGGCACAGAGCCGTGGGGAGGGCCTCCTTACGGAGGTATTTGACCATGGGATAAGTGGAATAGATTTCTTTGGCCATCAGGCAACACCCCTTATCTCGCGGAGAATTTCCTCGACGGTCAGAGGCACTCCGCCGATTTTGTTCACGCCCTTGAGGATGACGTCGTCGTTGACGTGGCGCTGGACTTCGAGGATCATCTGGCCGAGGTTCATTTCCGGAACGAGTATGGCCCTGACTTTCCTTCCGAGTTCCCTCATCTTCTCTCCAGGGAACGGGTGAACGGTCTTCGGCACGAAGAGGCCTGCCTTTATGCCCTCTTCCCTCGCCCTGAGAACCGCCCCGAGGGCGGGCCTTGCCGTTACGCCCCAGCTGACGACGAGTATCTCGGCGTCGTCGGTGAAGTGCTCCTCGTACTTCTCGTAGACCTCGCGGTTCCCCTCTATCTTCCTGTGAAGCCTCCTCACGAGCCTGTCGTGGACTTCCGGCGTGTAGACGTCCCTCAGGCCGTTCTCTTTGTGGGTCGAACCGGTAACGTGGGTGAAGTACCCGTGGCCGAAGAGGGGCATCGGTGGGACTCCATCGCCGTGGGGGTCTCCGAAGGGGAGTCTGGCCTCCTCCTCATCCTGGGGAAGCTTGCGGTACGTTATTTCGACCTCGGAAACGTCGGGAATCTTCACGAGCTCGCGCGTGTGGGCCAGGATTCCATCAAAGAGCACCACAACGGGAGTTCTCAGCTTCTCGGCAATGTTGAACGCCCTTATGGTCTCCCAAAATGCGTCCTGTCCGCTCGTAGGTGAAAGTGCAACGATTGGGTGATCTCCGTGGGTTCCCCACCTCGCCTGGAAGAAGTCGCCCTGGGCCCCCTTTGTGGCCTGTCCGGTCGAGGGGCCACTCCTCTGCACATCGACCAGGACGAGCGGGGTCTCGGTCATTACCGCGTAGCCGAGGTTTTCCTGCATAAGGCTGAAACCTGGCCCGGCCGTTGCCGTCATGACCTTGAATCCCGTCCAGGATGCTCCAACCATCGCGGCTATGCTCCCGATTTCATCCTCCATCTGAAGGTAGTAGCCGCCGAGCTTGGGGAGCTCCCGTGCCATGGTCTCGGCGATTTCGCTCGACGGGGTGATGGGGTATCCCGCGTAAAAACGGCAGCCTGCAAAGAGCGCGCCGTATGCAACGGCCTCGTTGCCCTGCAGGAAGTAGTTGCCCGGTTTGTAGAGCTTTCGGATGAGCCTGAGTTGTTCAGGCTCGTCGCCGCGGATTATCATACTCACCACCGTACTGATATCGCAAAGTCCGGGCAGAGCAGCTCACAGAGCTTGCACTTAACGCACTTCTCTGCGTGGGCTGGAACGGGGTAATGAACACCTTTTTCGCTTAGCTCGCTGCTCCATTCAAAGACCTTTCTTGGGCACATTTCGACACAGATTCCACAGCCCTTGCAGAGAAAAGTGTCGACGTCGATTTCAACAACGTCTCCGGCCCTGCCGGTGACTAGGTAGTTCTCCTTCACGACCACGGTCTTCCCTTCGACGTTTGCCATAAGCATCACCCACGATTTGTCAAAGCTGTTTACGTATGTAAACATTTAAAGCTTTCGTGAGTGCACAGAAATGAACATCAAAGGATTATGAGGGTCGTTATAAACCCAACGAAAAGGAAACATAAAATCCCTTCAAAAACGAAATACCTTCACCACGTCACCAGCTGCCAGTCAAGGAGGCCGTTCTCAACTATGTACTCCCACCTCTCGCGGCACTCCGGTTTCAGGTTCTCGATGTACCTCAAATCCTGAGTCGCCGAGAACTTCTTTATGGCCCTTCCTATAGTCTTGTCGTAGTCGGTGAGGCAGTTGTGGGGGCCGCGCTTTGAGCCGGCACCGACCGGGTCGCTGAGTATTCTCTTGTTCGGGAACTTCCTCTTTGCCCAGAGAAGGACTTCCACCGCGCTCCAGAGCCATGGCGGGCGGTATTCGTTCTTCTCCCAGAGTCTCTCGTAGAGCGTCCCTTTCTGGATGTCGGTTATGTTTATTGAGAACGTATCCGTGTAGGGTTCTGCCTTCATTATGCTCTCCTTGACGTCCTCTATGCCGTCGCGCTCGGATAGGAAGATTGGTTTCAGCAGGAGGTAGGCCTTTACCTTCGCCCCTGCTTCGTGGGTTATCTCTGCCGCCCTGACGAAGTCCTCGAAGGTGTTGCCCTTGTTTATCGAGACATCGGCTACGTCGTCGTTGGCCGTTTCGAGACCTATGGCAATTTCGAAGTGCTTGTCGGGGACTATATCAACAAGCTCCTTGACCGCATCGTAGCGGACGAGCTCGCTTCTGCTCTCGATGACTATCTCCTCGACGCTGTCCATTTCGGCTAAGAGCTTGAAAATTTCCTTTCTCGTTTCAGGCTTCAGCTCGCCGTTGTCGAGGAACGAGCCAGAGGTGAACATTCTCACTGCAAAGGGGCCTTCCTTGCTCTCGATCTTCTTGAGCGCTTCCTTCACGTAGTCCACTATCGCTTCCTGGCTCCACTTCACTTTTGGGGCGGCCGTGGGATAGGCACACATGTAGCAGGCCTCGTTTATCCTAAAGCGGTAGCACCCGATGGTTGGGAGTATGATAAAGAGCGCCGTTCCGGGCTTTCCAGCGACGTTGTCCTCACTCGTCCAGTAGCTCATCTTCTCACCTGAACCCGGCTGGGAGTTAGGGTTTTTAAAGGTGAGGTTGATGTTCCTATCATGGCAAGGATATTCATCACAAACGACGACGGTATTTATTCAAGGGGCATTCGCGCCGCCGTTGAGGCCGTTAAAGACCTCGGCGATGTGTATGTGGTTGCCCCGCTCTTCCAGAGGAGTGCCAGCGGAAGGGCCATGACCCTCCACAGGCCCCTCCGGGCAAAGCTGGTTGATGTTCCGGGGGCAAAGGTCGCCTACGGTCTCGATGGAATGCCTGTGGACTGTGTAATTTTCGCCCTCGTGCGCTTCGGCGACTTTGACCTGGCCATAAGCGGAATAAACCTCGGGGAAAACCTGAGCACCGAGATAACCGTCTCTGGAACAGCCTCAGCAGCCATGGAGACCGCCACCCATGGGATTCCCAGCATGGCGGTAAGCCTTGAGGTCGACTGGAAAAAGACCCTCGGTGATGGGGAGGGAATAGACTTCTCCGTCGCGTCCCATTTTCTAAGGAGAATAGCCAGTGCCGTCCTTGAGAAAGGCCTTCCGAAGGGTGTTGACATGCTTAATGTCAATGTCCCTGGCGACGCGACGCCGGAGACACCGGTAGCAATAACGAGACTGGCCAGGAAGAGGTATTCCCCCACAGTGGAGGAGCGCATCGACCCGAGGGGACACCCTTACTACTGGGTGGTCGGCAGGAAGTGTGAAAAGTTCGAGCCAGGGACGGACGCCCACGCCTTAAAGGTTGAAAGAAAGGTCAGCATCACGCCGATAAACATTGACATGACAGCAGGGGTTGATTTTAATAAGCTTGCTCAGGTTCTGGACATTTAAATGTCCACATTTAACAAAAACCTTATTAAATCTTCTACTACAAACCATAGTGGATTAACTGCATGACTGTAATTTCCTTCATATTCCAACCTCGATACTATATGCACTCTGAGGTGGTTCGTGTGAAGAGGTACCTTGCCCTCACACTCCTAATTCTTCTCTTCGGAGTAGGGGCGTTTTTCTACGTGAAGGACGATGACGCTGAAGACAACAATCTCTGCTTTTTGGTGACAACCGTAAACGTCAGCGACGTTAAGCCTCCGATCGTCACCGGGCCGGGGTTTCCGCCCCGGGTAGGATTTAAGGGCATAACGCTCAATGAGGTTGTAGCCGGAAGCCCGAGGCGCGTGCTCGTCGGGTTCTTCAACTTCCGGCCATCCAACTGGACTGGTGAGAGACCGCGGTGCTACCTTAAGGCGCTTGAAGGCTTTTCTGAGAACTGGACCGGTTTCCTCTTACCCGATGTCTCCCTCTCAAACGTAACCCTCCAGGATAGGGTTTATCTGGCTTTCGGGGGCTGGGTGTTCAGGAAGGAAAATGACCACCTGCTCGTGCTAAAGCTCAGGGACGAGGGCAACCTGTACCTGCTCCTCGCCAGAGGGGAAGAGGCCGATGTCAAAAAACTCGCCGACTCAATTTCCAGCATGTGAGGTGATGTGAATGCTTCCGAAGAACGTTCATCATCTTTTTGCCCTCGCTTCGGCAACGGCCTGGGAGTTCGCCCTCCTCTTTAGGCTTCCTAGGGAGTATTACATCAAAAGCGGGGTGGTTTACATTCGGGACAGAATTCCTTCCTGCTGGATCAGATATTCCCCTTCGCCCCTCTTTGTTCTCCTTGTCCTTCTTCCTGCGCTCGTCTTGCTCGCTCTTTACACCCATCTCAGGGACCCAACCCTCAAGAAATCGGCCCTCTCGGTTGGACTGCCAGTTCTGTCGGTGGTCCTGGTCTCCATCATAAACCCGCATAACGCTCTGTGGGTTCTGCTCATCATAACGGCTGGCGTTGGTACAATACTCGGAGAAGAAAAAGGAGAGAAAGCGCTGCTCGCTATCGAGGGATTTTTGCCGGGCTTGGTCGTGCTTATGATGATACTGGGCGAGCTTGGAGTCGCGTGCTAAGGGAAGCTCATTCCTCCCCGAAAATCCTCTCCACGAACCACTTCTCGTCGAACGGCTTCAGGTCGTCGTAGCCCTGGCCGACACCGACAAAGAGTATCGGCGCGCCTATGGCGTGGCTTATGCTTAGGGCCGCCCCACCCCTCGCGTCTGCGTCCAGCTTGGTGAGGATTACCCCGTCTATCCTGACGGCCTCGTTGAACTGCTTTGCCTGCTCAACGACTGAGTTGCCGCCCAAGCTGTCGCCGACGAAGATAACGAGGTCAGGCTTGGCCACGCGCACTATCTTCTTCATCTCGTCCATCAGGTTCCTGTTGAGCTCGTTCCTTCCGGCGGTGTCTATGAGGACGACGTCAAGGCCCCTCGCCTTGGCGTGCTGTATCGCATCGTAGGCTACTGCCGCGGGGTCAGCCCCGTAATCGTGCTTAATCACCTTGACCCCAACGCGCTTAGCGTGCTCCTCGACCTGCTCTATCGCCCCCGCCCTGAACGTATCGCTGGCAGCTATGACAACGCCGAGACCGTTCTTCTTGAGCCAGTTGGCCAGCTTGGCTATGGTCGTTGTCTTTCCGGAGCCGTTGAAGCCAACAAAGGCTATGACGAAGGGCTTCTCCTCCTTGGACTTTATCATTTCAAGGAGGTCTATCTTCTTTTCGGGTGTCAGGACATCAAGAACGGCCTCACGGAGCGCTTCCTCTATGAGTCTGCCCTTGTTCGTGCCTATGCGGACCTTTTTACCGACGAGCTTTTCCTTGATCTTCTCACGCAGAGCCTCCACAGTCTCCAAAGCCACGTCTGCCTCAAGAAGCTCAATCTCCAGCTCGTCCAAAGCCTCTTCAACATCCTTCTCCTTTATCTCCACCTGGAGGAGCTTTTCAATGAACCCCTTCTTTTCTTCGGGGGTCTCCTTTTCGAGGGCTTTCTCTTCCTCCTCTATCTTCTCCTCAACGGTCTTTGTGAACTTTTTGAGCTTTTCTCTGAGCTTTCCAAACATCTCCATCACCTGGACTAGCGGGAGATTATTTCCTATATAATAATTATGAAGCGCCCTCAGCGATAGCTGGTGTCATCACCGCTCAGACCCGAAGCCACTCGTCATTGGGCGTGGGCTTCTCTTCCCGGCGGTTTATAAACCGTATGTGTCTTTCAGTATCTCCTGACGTAGGTCTTGCTCTCAACTATTCGTCCATCTTCCAGGCGCATTACATCGACCCTTTCAAAACCGACGGTTTCCCTCTTGTACGCTATCAGATAGTCGATGGAGTCCCTGAGCTTGTAGCGTGTTATCGAGTCTTTCACGTACTTGTGCTCATACAGTAGAACGAGTTTGTCCCTGTGCTCCCCCATCCATTCCCTCAGCTTTTCTCTTTCCTCCTTTGAGCGCGAGAGGGGATTGACTATCAGGTACACGTCGAAGTCGTCGCTCTCAAAGGGTGGGCCGATATATACATCACCGTTCACCTGAAATGGGAGGTATTCAGCAAGCACGCGCCTGCCATCCTTACTCCATGCATCAATGTATATTTTTGCAAGTCTCCTCCCGTCTCCAGTTATTAAAACCGCTCCCGAGTCAAGTTCGGCTATTTTCTTCAGCATGGTCATCACAAAAAACTTTTATTGGGTGGTTAAAATCCTTTCTCAAATTTTCGATATTCTGAAGACCGCAAAGTATATATTTTAGCTGCCGATATACCACTGCAAAACTCGCGGGGTGTTTGGCATGAAGAAATGGCTGAGCCTGTTTTTAATCGGCCTTATGGCTCTTAGCGTAGTTGCCAGTGGCTGTATTTCCTCCAGCGAGGAGGAATCCACCAAAGGCGCCATCGCCATCGTCTATGACGTTGGTGGAAGGGGTGACCTGAGCTTCAACGACATGGCATATCTCGGTGCTTCGAAGGCAGCCGAGGAGTTCGACCTCGAGCTGGTTGAGGTTCAGAGCAACAGCGAGGACGACTACGTCCAGAACCTGAGGACTCTCGCCGCCGAGAAGAAGTACCTCGTCATTGTGGCCGTCGGGTTCATGATGACCGACGCCGTTAAGCAGGTCGCTGGTGAGTACCCCGACCAGAAGTTCGCTATCATCGATGGATTTGACCCGGAGATGCCGGACAACGTCATGATGATACTCTTCAAGGAGAACGAGGGTTCAGCCCTTGCCGGTGCACTCGCTGGCCTTATAGCGGCCAACGACGGCAAGGACAAGGTCGGTATCGTTCTCGGAATGGAAATACCGCCCCTGTATAAGTTTGAGGCAGGATACCGCTTCGGTGTTAAGTGGGCCGAGGACTACTACAAGCAGAAAGAGGGTAAGGACGTCAACATAGACGTTCTCTACCAGTACACCGGTTCGTTCAACGATGCCGCCAAGGGTAAGGCCGCCGCTCAGGCCCAGCTCCAGCAGGGTGCCTGGATTATCTACCAGGTCGCCGGCGGAACCGGACTCGGTGTCTTTGACGCGGTTAAGGACGTCCTCGACTCCCAGGGCAAGACGATGGGTCCGCCGTTCGCCATCGGTGTTGACTCACCGCAGGACTGGATCAAGCCGGGTGTTATCATAGCCAGCATGACAAAGCGCGTTGACGTCGGTGTTTACACCGCGGTCAAAGATGCCGTTGAGGGTACCTTCAAGGGCGGAGTAGTTGAGCTCGGTCTCAAGGAGGACGGTGTTGGAATAAGCACCGTTGACGACGTCATGACCATGTTTGACTCCCTTCCGGAGAACACCCAGCAGCAGAAGCTCGAGGACCTCGGCCTCAGCAGCAGGGACGAACTGAGGCAGTACCTCGAGAACACCAGGAAGCAGATCCCGGACTGGGTCTGGGGTGCCCTCGACGAGCTTAAGGCTCAGATCGAGAGCGGCAACATCAAGGTTCCGGCTCCGATGGACAAGGAAAGCATGGAAGAGGTTCGCGCCGCCCAGACCTGGCAGGAAATGATGGAACTCGCTGAGTGACCTTTTAGTTTCCTTTTCTCTAACTTTTAAGGAGGTGCGGCAATGGAGAGAACACCAATAATCGAGATGAAGGGAATTGTCAAGGTGTATCCTGATGGCACGAAGGCTCTCAAAGGTGTTGATCTTACCGTTTATGAAGGCGAGATTTTGGGTCTCCTCGGTGAGAATGGTGCTGGAAAAACCACCCTTATGAAGACCCTCTTTGGGATGCTCCACCCCACGTCGGGTAAGATTCTCATCAGGGGTAAGGAAGTCCAATTTAAGAGCCCCTCCGATGCCATCGCCCAAGGCATCGGTATGGTTCACCAACATTTCACACTCGTTGAAGTTTTTGATGCCCTCCACAACATAATCCTCGGAATGGAAGGCCACGGGCTCTTTTCAAAGATAGACGTTGACAAGGCAAAGGAAAGGCTCCAGAAGCTCATGGACGACCTGAACTTCAAAGTGCCGCTGGAAACTCCCGTTGAGGACCTCCCAGTTGGCGTCCAGCAGAGGATAGAAATCCTGAAGATGCTCTACCGCGACGTTGATGTCCTCATCCTTGATGAGCCCACGGCGGTTCTCACGCCTGTAGAGGTGGAGGAGCTCTTCCGCGTTCTGAGGCAGCTCAAGGAAGAGGGCAAGACCATTATCTTCATCAGCCACAAGCTCAACGAGGTCATGGACCTCACCGACCGCGTCACCGTCATCAGAAAGGGGGAGGTTGTGGGAACTGTTAACACGAGCGAGGCAACACCCCAGCTCCTTGCCAGGATGATGGTCGGCAGGGACGTCGTCTTGAGGATAGAGAAGCCGCCGAAGGAGCCCGGTGAGCCGATTCTGCGCGTCGAGAACCTCAAGGTGAGGGGCGACCGCGGCGAGGTTGCCGTCAACGGCCTCTCGTTCGATGTCCGTGCTGGAGAGATATTTGGAATAGCGGGCGTCGAGGGCAATGGCCAGACCGAACTGATCGAGGCAATTTCGGGCCTCAGGAAGGTGGAAGAGGGCAAGATCTACCTTCAGGGCAAGGACATCACGGGCAAGGGGCCGAGGGAGCTCTACGACCTTGGAATGGCTCACGTTCCTGAAGACAGAACCCACATGGGACTCATTCTGGACATGACCGTGACGGAAAACTCCCTCCTCGGTCTCCACTGGCGCCCCGACTTCCAATACGTCAAGGGAGTTATCAACTGGAACAAGGCCAGGGAACACGCCAGGTCGCTCATTGAGCAGTTCGACATATCCGCGCCGGGCACCGAGGCGCCGGTCAAGGCACTCAGCGGTGGAAACCAGCAGAAGCTCATTGTTGCAAGGGAGGTTAGCAAAGAGCCCGTCTTCATCATTGCGGCCCAGCCGACCCGCGGTGTGGACGTCGCCTCCACGGAGTACATAAGGAACTACCTCGTCAAGCTCAGAAACGAGGGCAAGGCCGTCCTTCTGGTATCTGCCGACCTTGATGAGGTCATCCAGCTCAGCGACAGAATGGGAATCATCTACGAGGGTGAGTTCATGGGCGTTGTGAAGCCCGAAGAAGTGAGTACAGAGGAGATAGGAATGATGATGGGAGGTATCCGCTATGAAGAGATCAGGAAGTGAGCTCCTGAAGTCAATAAACCTCCGCCCCTTCGTTGAGAGCCTCATAGCCATACTCGTGGGCTTCATCATTGGTGCAATCGTCCTCATTGCCTTCGGCTACAACCCCTTTGAAGCCTACTACTGGCTATTCCACGGTGCCCTTGGCTCTACCTACGGAATAGCGTCCACGCTCAAGTACGCGACACCGATAATGCTCACGGCCCTCACCTTCGCAATAGGCACGAGGACTGGAATATTCAACATCGGTGCGGAGAGCTCCTTCTACTTCGGTGCAATAGCCGCTGTCATATTCACCAACATCTGGGACAACATGGTCTTCGGCCTCGTCATGGGTATGCTCTTCGGTGCCCTCTGGGCCCTTCCCCCGGCGGTACTCAAGGTCTACCGCGGCGTCCACGAGGTCATCTCTACAATCATGCTCAACTGGATCGGCTGGTTCTTCGTCCTCTGGCTCATCATAGGCCCCTACGCCAACCCCAACGACCCCAACAAAACCATCAGGATACCGGTTGATGCCAGGCTTCCTGAGATTGGCTACGGACTTTCGATCGCGATAGTTATCGCAATCGTCGCCGCAGTGCTCACGTACTTCCTGCTTTGGCACACCACGACGGGATTCGGAATGCGTGCCAGTGGGATGAACCAGAAAGCCGCACGCTACGCTGGAATGAACCCCAAGATGGCGGTTATGCTGTCCTTCCTCATTGGTGGTCTCCTCAGCGGCCTCGGCGGTGCCATGAAGATTATGGGCGAGGGACCCGGATACGCCATTAGCCAGGGTGGTGCGAACATCTACGGCTTCGGTTTCGACGGAATAGGCGTTGCCCTCGTCGGAAGGAACCACCCGCTGGGCATAATCCTGTCGGCAATATTCTTCGGAATGCTCCGCGCTGGAACCGCCCTGATGCAGGTTAGAGCGCAGGTCCCGCTGGAGATAATTAAAGTCATTCAGGGAATCATCGTCATAACCGTCGCCATCCCCAGCCTGTACGACCTGGTTAAGAAAGCACTCCGCAGGGGGGCTGCCTGATGGACGCTGGATCCGTTATCTCCATCCTGATAACCTCCCTGATGGCCATGGTGCCCATAGTGCTCACGAGCGTTGGTGCCGCCTGGAGCGAGCGCGCCGGTGTGGTCAGCATCGGCTACGAGGGTGTGCTCCTGATGAGCGCATTCTTCGGCGCAATATTCGCCGAGCTGGCCGGCAGTGCGGTGGTGGGACTGCTTGGCGGCATGCTCGTTGGAATACTCCTCGGAATGCTGCACGGCGCCCTTACAGTCTACCTCAAGGGAGACCACGTTATCCCGGGCATAGGTATCAACCTCCTTGCCATGGGTGTCGTCCCCTTCGGTATCCTCGCCTACTGGGGAACCGCGGGCCAGCACCAGCTCCCGCAGGACGCCCAGATGTGGCACCTGCAGACGCCCTACGGTGACCTAAGCCCGATGGTCTTCGTGACCATGGCAATAGCCCTCGTAACGTGGTGGGTTCTCTTCAAGACCCCGCTCGGCCTCCGCGTTAGGTCTGTCGGTGAAAACCCGGAGGCGGCCGATGCCCTGGGTATAAACGTCGAGAAGTACAGGTTCTGGTCAGCGGTCTATGGACACGCCCTGGCCGGCCTCGGCGGCGCCTTCATGAGCGTTGACTGGCTCGGCCTCGTGCACAAGACGATGTCGGGAGGCAGGGGTTTCATTGCCCTCGCAAACATGGTCTTCAGCGGCTGGAACCCGCTCGTCTCCCTCATCGGCGGCTGGCTCTTTGGATTCTTCGACGCCCTTGCCGCGTGGCTCGCCCCGAAGCACATAATTCCAGGGCAGTTCATCCTGATGCTGCCCTACATAATGACCCTCGTTATCGTGGCGGGCATCATCGGCAAGGCAAGGCCGCCGAAGGCGGACGGAAAGCCCTACAAGAGGGAGTGAAGTTTCTTTTCTCTGCTTTTTATCTTCCCCTGTTAAAGGGAAAAGAAGAGGAGTCATTTCTTGAGTATGGCTCCAATGGCGACCCCAAGCACGATGCCGGCAATGAGGGAAAGCGCCACGTAGCTCCCAACATCGTCCCTCCTGACCTGCAGGACTTCTCCGGACTCCCCACCGAGGGCCTTAATCACCGCGGCGCTGTTCTCTATTAGAACTTCCGTGTAGGGCCTCTCGCTCCAGAAAACCGTTATTCCGGCCAGGGGCTTCCCGCTCTTTGCCGCCAGCTCCCTCGCCGCGTCCTTCATCTGGTCGGGACTGTCGAGGGCGTAAACCACGAGGTCTGCTCCTTCTGCGGTTTCGATTAGTTCATCGATGCCTATGGCGGGAACCTCTTCCTCGGGCTTTATGGAGGCAGCCGCCCTTATCCCGAGCCACTCAATGGCGTACTGGTTTGAGGGCATCTGAATGACCGCGGTTTTATTCTCCTCAACCAGCGCCCGGTACGCCTCAACTATCGTTCTAACCCTGCTCTCAAAGTCTCTGTACCGCTCACTGTAAAGCCCTGCCCTTACTGGGTCGGCCCTTTCGAGCGCCTTCTCGGTGGCGGAAGCTATGGCCAGGGCGTTGGTCGGGTCAAGCCAGACGCCGTGGGGGTTGTCCTTGCCGTTGTACCAGCGCTCGGGCAGGTAGCGGAAGCCCTCGCGCCTGTAGTCGTCTATGACAAGTACCTCCCCGGTTATCGTACCCTCTTCCTTCAGTTTGACTATCTTCTTCTCCAGGGGCAGATGGCCGCCGGTGGTCACTATGACGTCCGCTCTTCTCAGGATCTCAATCTGGCTCGCGGTCAGCTGGTACTCGTGCGGGTCTGCGCCGGGGGGAATTAGATACACTACCTCTACTGAATCGCCGAAAGCGTCCGCTACTATCGAGGCAATTGGCGCTATACTGGCAACCACTAAGGGCTTCTCCTCGGCCGCACTTGTGAACGGAATGAGTGACCCGATTAAAAGCAGTGCTATGAATAGAGTTCCGACCCTCATTTTCGGTCACCCTAACTAAACTCTACTGACGCCTTTAAACGTTGTCGGAAATTTGGGCACATTGAGCCACTGCATCGTATAGAATAAGGAGCTGTCTTGCATCAAGTTTATTATTATCCCACCAGCTGCGAAATCTTCAATGGAAAAGAATAGAGAGGAATTTTGCGTTCAGCTGCTCGCCTCTTCCGTGTTCCCTTTTTCCTTTCCATTTCCGTTGCTCTTGATGTGGGGCTTGCCGATGGCAATGGTGAAACCCTTGAAGCTGTCGTCCTTCCTGTTGAACTCTATCGCCAGTGGGAGGCCGTTGTCCTCGTTGAAGACGATCCTCACGATCCTCGCCCGGGAGTGGTCGTTGAGGTAGTCCTCCTTGAGGCCGTCGTAGTTCTCGAGCACCTCGTCTATGCTCTCGCTGTGCATTTCATAGATTTCCCTGGCGTAGACGCTGTGGTTCCTGATCTCCTGAACTTTCCTTTCCCTGTCCAAGCTACCACACCCTCAGGCTTTGCGCCAGGCTCCCTCGCGGAATTTAAAAACCTTCCTGCGCTCAGCCATCCTGAGGGCTTCCTCAAGCTTGCCCTTGGGCACTTCCATTCCGTGGAGCTCCTTGAACAGCCCAAGTATCTCATCGGTGGTGAGGGCTTCCTTCTCCTCGAAGAGGTTGCCCACGAGGTTTATCATGTCCTCCACGAAGTTCCACGGGAAGACTATCCATGCCCAGTCGATCTCCTCACCGTAGTAGTCGGGCTTGAAGCGCGAACCCCTGATGGTGAGGAGCGTGGCGACCCTTACCTCCGCCGGGTTTTGGCTCTCCACGTAGTTCTTGGCGAGCGTCAGGCTCTCACCCGTGTCGCTGATATCATCGACGATGAGAACCTTCTTGCCGCTCAGGTCATAGCTGGTGCCGTACCTGAGCTTTGCCTTTCCGTCCGGTGTGGCCGTAACTCCCCAGTGTTCGACCTTCAGACTGACCAGGTCTTTGACGCCGAGGTAGTCGCAGTAGAGCCTCGCTGCAACCCAGCCTCCTCTTGCCAGCCCGACAACAACGTCAGGCCTCCAGCTCTCTTCGAGGATCTTCCAAGCGCCTTCCTTTGCCCACCTTTCTATGTCGTCCCAAGAAGCGAGATAAGCCGGAAACTTCTTCATTGGATTTCCCTTAACGGAGCAAGGAGGAGCTTATATTTAAGTGTTATGCCTTGTACCAAAATTGGGGAAACCTCTCCCCACCGCCACCTTGTCCCAGCATTAGACGGAATAAATAAAAAACAGCCACCCCGTGCTCAAAGCCCCCGGACGAGCCTTAAAGCGACCTCCCTGTAGACTCTGGGCAGAATTTTCAGGGAAGGCAGCTCCACGTATTCGTTGGGGCCGTGAATGTTCCCACCGCTGGGCCCAAAGTCGATCGCCTTCACACCGTACGGCGTGAAGAACCTTGAGTCGGCCGCTCCCGGCCCTTCGACAGGCTCTGTTCGTATTCCAAACATCTCAAGAGTACCCAGCATCTCCCGGACTATGCGCTCCTCCGGGTGGGTGAAGAGGTAGCCGGCCATTTCGTTTGAGCGAACCTCCACCTCGGCCTCCGGAACGTTGAACTCGATGACCTCTCTGACCGCGCTCTCTATTGCATCCCCAGAATGGCTCATCGCCCTCACGTCGAGCCGCAAGACATGTCGCCCGTTTTCGAAGGAATACAGGTTTGGGGTGATGGAGACCCCGTAGTCGCTGTAGTTTTCAGTTCTTACAGGGGCCCTCACGAGGGGCACTACAGCCCTCAAGAGCCTCGTGAGCCCCATATCTGCTTCAACTTCTTCCCCATCGCCGGGCTCGACGTACCTGAGTGTAACCTCACTGGGGACAACGTTTCCCTTGATGAACCTGCCCTTGAGCGAGACTGCAAAGGCCCCGCTGGTCCTCAGGAAGTGTGAGGCAGCTATCACCGGGTGCATGTCCACTCCAGGGAGAAAATACGCCGCGTGTCTCGTCTCGACGACTGGCGTGTTTATTTTAAACGTCTTTTCTTTGAGGGTTCCGCGGACGGAGATTTTTTCCTCCGGAAGGGAGATTCTGACGCCAAACCCCTTCCGCCTCCGGATTATGGGCTTCATACCTATGCCGTCGGCGTTTATCATGTACTCCGGCAGATTCCCCTCGGCATTGAGCCGCTCCGCTATGTGCATCGCCATTGCCCCTCCGATCTCCTCGTCCCCTGTGAAGGCGAAGAGAACCTTTCCGTCGAGCTTCTCTTTCGAAAGTTCCTTCAGGGCGAGCATTATTGAGGCGACGTTGCCCTTGTCGTCGGCGCTCCCCCTGCCGTACGCCCTGTCGCCCCTGACGGTCAGCTTGAACGGGTCGGTTTCCCACTCTTCCCTGTTGACGGGGACGACATCGAAGTGGGCCATGAAGAGGAGCCGCGGCTTCCCCTTGCCTATCTCCCCGTAAACCGCGTAGTAGCCGTCTTTTTCTATCAGTTCGCTCTCGATGCCCCACGACTCAAGGGTGTCCTTGATGAACAGGGGGCACTCCTTCGGCGGCCTGATGCCCCTTGCGGGGTCGTTGGTCGTGTCAAAACTAACCAGCTCCGCGAGGAGTTCCAGCACATCCATAGGTAACACCGTTAAGATTTCCATCGAAATGCTATTTAAGAATTTTCACTGTCACATCATGGAGCGGACAAAACGGAGCTGGGGGCCATTAAAGAAAAAGCATGGATAACAAAAAGAATCCACAGCAGGATTCAAAATGAAAAATGTCTGTCAGAGGTGCTCGATCACGGAGTCTATGTAGTCTTGGCTCTTGCCAAGGCTTTCGAGGACAATCCTCGCGTCTTCGGCACTCAGTCCGTAGAGCCTGAAAACCAGGGCGTCCAGGTAGGCCTCGTTCTCCCGCACGAGGCCGAGGAAGGAGGTTAGGTGCTTGGCGTTGGCCTTTTCTTTCACGATGGCCGTTATTCTCTCCGTCTCGGCCGGACTTCCGTCGATCGTCGGGACTGTGGTCTTGCTTAGAATGTCTCCGAGAGTTTTTGACTTTCTCCTTGACTCCAGCAGGGACAGTATCGATAAATAGACGTGCTCAAGGAGCTCCTCTTTCCCTTCGAGTTCGAGGACGGGGGTGAGTATGTCCCCCACCCTTCCGAGGAGCCTCAAGGTTCCGTCCTTCAGCTCAGGCTCAAAGCCGTCGTATTCGGTCTCCTCGTCCGAGATTATCCTGACGTCGGTGAAAAAGAGCTTTTCCTGCGGGAGCCGTCCAACCCCTTTTTCCCACTTCTCGATGAGCTTTCTGAGGGTTAGCTTTTTGTTCCCGAGCTTTTCGCTCCACTCCTCCCAGAGGGACTTGACGAGGTAGTGCTTTTTGAGGAGGTCAAGGATTTCCTCGACGGTGACCTCTATTTCCTCGGCGAGGGCTTTCTCTTCATCGGTCTGGGGGAGCTTGATTGGAAGGTCTTTGATGAACTGCTTGTTGGCGGAATAATACCCGCTGGCGAACTCAACGCTGTTCTGCTTGAATATGTAGTTAAGGAGGGAGCTGTTGAGGAGACCTAAGACTAATGGATATAGCTCCCTGTCTTTGAGTATTATTCCATTAACATCTACATTGTCCACGTAGTATTTGCCTTCTTGGTCATAAGCTATTCTTAGGTCGCTAACTAACCTGGGAACAAGCATTTTCTCCATAACGTGTTTTTCGAGATTTTTTGGATATATATACCCGTACCAATCGGATCTATCCTTCATCTTGCCTCTTTCGCGGTTTTCTAGGATTTCTCTATTTTCTAGTAGATACTTCCATGCGTTGGGGTATTTTTGTTTGAATGTATCCTCCGGGATTAAGTGGTATATTCCATCATCATCTGGTTCGTAGGGGAATAAGAGTAGTTTGTCGGATGGAACAACAATAAACGCCTTTACATTCTCACCAGATGCCAAAGGTTTAAGAAGATCCTTCTCAATGCGATAAGCTTTTCCAGTAGAATTTGATAAAACTATAAAGTATTTTTCATCCTCGCCTTGGTAAATAAGATGGTATACTTTGTCGGCGCTTGTAGCTAGTCCTTGGAAGATGCTAGAAGTTAAATCTATCAGCCTCACGTTCCCCTCATAAACCTTCTTTACAATCTCCCTTTCCCCCTCCGTCAGGAAGACCCAGGGCTTTTCTGAAAGCTCCTCCTCAGGAACTTCGAGGACGCTTATCCGCTCTTCCCTCCACCGCTCTGGCTCGTGGACTGCCCTCAGCTGTTCAATGCTTTCCTTGAGCTCCTCGACCTTTGCATAGGTGAACTTCTCGTTTTTCGCCTTCCTCAGCACGAGTATCATCGTGTAGGTCGTTGCGCCCTTAAACACCTGCTCATCGCCGAAGTCAATGATTAACCTGACAGCTCTCTCCCTCGAAAGAATCTCCCTGAGCTTCTCGCCATAGTCGGCCTTCATCCACTTCTTGGTGACGATGAAGCCGAGCTCACCGTTCTTCCTTAACAGCGAATAACCGCGCTCGATGAAAGGAATGGCCAAATCGTAGTTCTTGTGGGAGCTCTCGTAGAACTTGTTAAGGAACTCAACGTACTCCGGGCTTTCCTTCTTGAGATTCTGTATCCTCACGTACGGCGGGTTGCCGACTATGAAGTCGAAGCCTCCCCGGACCGAGCCGTCCTCATTGAAGAATACCATAAAGAAATCCAGCGGGTGGTGGACGAAGCGGTTGCTGAGCTTCTCCGCCTTACTGCCGAGCTTTTCTCTCAAAAGCTCCCGGTATCTCTCGTCGAGCTCTTCCCGGAGGGCCTTTTTTGTTTCCGTTATCTCATTAAGGACTTCAAGATCTTCGGGGTTCTCTATAAACTCCTTCCACAGCTCAACGAGCCTTTTAACTTCTTCCCGCCCTTCGAGGACGTCTGGAGTAGAGAAGCCCATCAGAGAGTCGCCGCTTACAAGGTTGAGGCTCAGGTTCGGCAGGACGTGCTCGTTTTCGCCGAGGCTGTCCCAGCGGAAGGCCTTTGGGTTGAGCTTTATCAGCTCCCTCCAGAGGTTCATTTTTGCGACTTCGACGGCGTTTTCATCCAGATCAACGGCAAAAACGTGCCTGAGAACCATCTGTGACATTAAAATCCTCTCGTCGCTCGGGAAGAGCTTCCTCATTCTTGCGACTCCATCGAGGATGTCCTTTTTCTGGACGAGGGCAGACAGGTCGCGGGTCTTCTTGCCCACGAGCTCGTCTTCCTTGTTCCTGAGCTCTTCGATAACCGCCGAATAAACGTCCCACAGTGCCCTGAGAACCTTGATGAGGAACGAGCCGGAGCCGGAGGCGAGGTCGGCGACGCGGATGTCAAAGAGCTCTTTACTGAGTTCTTCAGCCCTACCAAAGTCGTTATCTCTTATCGCCCGCGTTATACCCTCCCCGAGTTCCTTCAGGCGCTTTCCAAGGGTTTCTTCCACTATGAACTGGGTAACGTATTTCGGCGTGTAGTAGATGCCCTTCTCCTTCCTCTTCTCGGCGAGATAGGTTTCGTAGGCCTTTCCGAGGATGTCCTCGTCTATCTGGCTGTAGTCGTACTGGGTTACCCCCATCCTGATCCCGGCTTCCTGCCAGGGTGTGAAGCCGAGAACCGTGGCGAGGGCGCTGTAAAAGCGCGCCCAGTTCTCGGGTTCGTCTTTAACTTTTTCCCAGAGCTCATCTGAGAAAAGCTCCGTGTCATAGAGCGGATAGAAGAAGTCGTTTATCTCCTCAAGGAACTTCTTTATGAAGGATTTGTAGTACCTGCCCGCGACTTTGGGGTTTTCCTTGTGCCTCTCCGCCAGCTGAACCCTGTCTGAGAAGCTGTGCCACTTCTTGTAGAGCCAGTTGAAGTCTATAACCCCGTAGTCATCGAGGGTCTGGATGAAGATGAACTTGTTGGTAAGGTGGAGGATAAGGTGCATCTTTTCTTTTTCGTCTGCGTTGAACTCGACCCTATCAAGGATTTTTATCCACTCACGCAGGCTCTCGAAGAAGCGGTCATCAAGTTCGCCTTTTTGTATCCCATGTTCTTTTCTCTCAAGGAGTTCATACAGGGTTTCATACTGCTCCAAATCATGAACGAGGTCTATGAACGTAACGTGATAGAACGGTTCGAACTTTTGTATTATCGTCTTGGAGCTGAAGAAGTACCACTCATAGAGATTCGTCAGAACCACGAACCTCGCCTCTTCGGAGAAGACGTATCTCTTTATCTGTTCTTCATGTTCCCTCCAGTCCAGTTCGTTTCTCACAAGCTTGTCTCTTCTCAGTTCAAAGAGGCGCTTGAACTCGACGATGATCTTTCTCCCAAGGAAGTCCTTAAGTATCAAATCAACGTATCCTGCGCCGATGTTTACTTCGGGGGAGCCCCTAACACCGAGGAGCTTCATTATCGGAGAATCTTTGTAGAAAAAGTTCTGTCTCAGGCTTTCTTCGGGCTTCGCCCTCTCGACAATAGCCTCCAGGTATTCTTTCACGTCCTCACTCTCTAGCTCCGACTTTATTTCTTCAAGCTCGGAAAGGGGAATTCTTTCCTTGAGAACAAGCTCCTCAAGATCAGCGCGAAGGGCTTTAATGTCATCCATGATTCCCACCTTTACCAACTGTACTATAGAAAATTATAAAGATTCCGACAAAACGATTGAGAACTGAAAAGCGAGCAGGGCCAAATCAGACCTTAACCCTCTTCCACACGGTGCCATGAGGAGTGTCCTCCAGCTGGATTCCCAGCTCCCTGAGCTCGGCCCTTATCTTGTCCGCAAGGGCGAAGTTCTTCTCCTTTCTGAGCTGGGAGCGAACCTCGACGAGCAGTTCAATGAGCGCCTCCTCGTTTCCGGCCCTCTGCTCCTTAAAGTAGTCCTCGAAGATGCCGAAGACCTCGCTGACAATCTTAAAGAACTCCAGCGCCTTGCGGAGGACGCTCTCCTTGGGCGTCTCGACCTCTGTAAGGTAGCGGTTGACCGCGTTGCTCGCCTCGAAGACGGCCTTCAGCGCCTCGGCCGTGTTGAAGTCGTCGTCCATGGCCTCGTAGAACTTCTCCCTCGCGTCCCTTATCGCCTCGTAGGCCTTGAACTCCGGCTCCTCCCAGCGGAAGGAAATCTCGGCCTTCTCCATCGCGACACGGATGTTCTCAAGGGTGTTGTAGAGCCTCTGGAGGTTGTTCTTGGCGTGCTCCATGCCCTCCTCTGTGTAGTCAAGCGGGGAGCGGTAGTGCCTCTGGAGGACGAAGAGCCTGATCACCTCTGGGTCGTAGCGCTCGAGCATCTCCCTTATGGTCACGAAGTTGCCGAGGCTCTTGCTCATCTTCTCGCCGTTCACCATCAGGAAGCCGGTGTGGAGCCAGTACTTTACCCACTGGTGGCCGGTGCATGCCTCGGTCTGGGCTATCTCGTTCTCGTGGTGCGGGAAGATGAGGTCGTTGCCGCCGCCGTGGATGTCGAAGCTCTCGCCGAGATACTTCGTGCTCATCGTGGAGCACTCTATGTGCCAGCCGGGCCTTCCCTCGCCCCAGGGGCTTTCCCATTTCGGCTCTCCCGGCTTGGCCTTCTTCCAGAGGGCGAAGTCCTCCGGGTTCTTCTTACCCTCTCCAGGCTCAACGCGCGCGCCCTTTCTGAGCTCATCGAGCTTTATTCCGCTGAGCTTTCCGTAGTCCTTGAACTTCTGGACCTCAAAGTAAACGCCGTCGCTCCCCTCGTAGGCGTAGCCCTTCTCCTGGAGCTTTTTCACGAACTCTATAATTTCGTCCATGTGCTCGGTGACGCGCGGGTAAATGTCGGCGGGCTTGACCTTCAAAGCTTTCATGTCCTCAAGGAAGAGCCTGAGGAACCTCTCGGCGAGCTTCTTTGGGTCTTCACCGGTCTCGTTAGCCCTGCGGATGATTTTGTCATCTATATCGGTGAAGTTCATGACCATAAGGACGGTGTAGCCGCGGTGCTCGAGGTATCTCCTGATGACGTCGAAGGCTATGTATGTTCTGGCGTGGCCGAGGTGAGTGTAATCGTAAACCGTTGGCCCACAGACGTACATCCTGACCTCGCCTTCTCTCAGGGGCCTGAACTCCTCCTTCTGCTTCGTCATGGTGTTGTACACTCTTATCGCCATCTTCTCACCACCGGAGGAACTTTGTAGGGCCCTTTTATTAGGTTATCGCCCCCATAATGCCCAGATTTGTGTACGCGGCCCGCTCTTTTTTGGAAGTCTCTAAGGGTGTGTACGGCCTCCGGCAAAAGCTTAAAAAGTAACCCTTTCAATCCGGGGTAGAGCAAGAAAAGGGGGTTACGATGATGAAGGTTCAGAAGGGAGACGTCATAAAGCTTCACTACACCGGAAAGGTCAAGGAGACCGGCGAGGTCTTTGACACCACTTATGAGGAAGTTGCCAAAAAGGCCGGTATCTACAGCGAGAAGGGCATCTACGGCCCGGTTCCGATAGCTGTTGGTGCCGGTCACGTTCTCAAGGGCCTCGACGAGCAGCTTGGGGGCCTTGATGTTGGGAAGAAGTACGAGATAACGGTTCCGCCCGAGAAGGGCTTCGGAAAGCGCGACCCCAAGCTCATCAAGACCTTCACCCTCGGCCAGTTCAGGAGGCAGGGCATCTACCCGTTCCCGGGAATGCCCGTTGAGGTCGAGACCGAGGGCGGCAGGAAGCTCAAGGGCCGTGTCCTCACCGTCAGCGGCGGTAGGGTAAGGGTCGACTTCAACCACCCCTACGCCGGCAAGCACCTCGTCTACGAGGTCGAGGTCGTTGAGAAGATCGAGGACCCGATTGAGAGGGTCAAGGCCCTGATAGAGCTCCGCATGCCGATGGTGGACACCGAGAAGGTCATCATCGAGGTCGGCGAGAAGGACGTTACCGTGGACTTCAACAACGTCGAGCTTGACAAGAACACCCTTGTACTCGGAGAGATACTCCTCGAGAGCGACCTTAAGTTCATCGGCTACGAGGAAGTCACCTTCAAGCCGAGCGTCGAGGAGCTCCTCAAGCCGCCCGAAGAGAAGGAGGCGGAAGTTGTAGAGCTCGCCGAGGAAGTCAGCGAGCCCCTCGTCGAGAAGGCTGAGGAAAAGGAAGAGGTAGAAGAAAAGGCCGAAGAAGCCGAGGAGAAGCCGGAGGAAACCACCGGGGAGAAGGCCGAAGAACCTGAAGAGACCAAGGAGGAGCCCAAAGAGGCCGAGGAGAAGAAGGAAGAGCCCGAGAAGAAAACCAAGAAGAGGACCACCAGGAGGAGCACCAAGGGCAGGAAGACCAGGAGGACAACCACAAGGAAGACCACCAGCAAGAAGAAGACGAAGGCCGCCGAGGAGAAGAAGGAGTCCAAGGAGGAGTGAAAAGCTTTTATCCTCCTCTCCCAACTTTTCTCCATGGAATTCAGACGCAACCCGTACGTTCTCTACGCACTCTCCCTGCCGTTTATCATTGCACTTCGCTACAGCCGCGGCGGGCTCTTCCTCTGGGCAGGTTATAACGTTCTCTTTTACGTTGTCCTCCCGTTAATCCTGGCATACGCGATTGGTTTCCGGCGAGAAGAGCTCGGAATTCGGTTGAGGGTGCTCTCCGAGTATAAGTGGGCCATTTTTCTCCTGATTGCTACCATCCCGTTGAGCGTATACGGCACGACGATACCCTCTATGAAAGGGTATTATCCAATATTCGACTACTCGGGACCGCTTGACTTCATTCTCAAAGAGCTGGCAATTGGGGCCATAATGTTCGCTCACGAGGCGTTTTATCGTGGAATACTGCTCTTTCCCCTTGCAAAAAAGAACGAGTGGCTGGGGATTCTGGCGCAGGACGTCCCATACGCCCTAGTTCATATCGGAAAACCGGGGATTGAGATTCCCTATTCATTTGTGGCGGGAATAGTCTTTGCCAAGCTCGACCTCAGGGCTGAGAGCTTTCTTCCCAGTTTTCTCCTCCACTGGCTAGGTGCAGTTCTCTTTGACGTCCTGTGCGTCTCTCTGTAGGCGAAAGGGCTATTAACCATCGGCCCTACGGGGTATTATGTTCGGTGCTGACATGTATCTGAAGGGCAGGTACTGGGAGGTCGACCTCCTGCGCGGTATTGGAATAACGATGATGGTGGTCTCCAATTTCGTGACCGACCTCCAGCTTTTTCTGGGCTACTCCCAGCACGAACTCTTCTGGTGGCTCTTTGCTAGGGTTACGGCTTCAATTTTCGTCTTTGTCTCGGGCCTTTCCCTCTGGATAAGCTACTCGAGAACTTTAAAGAAAAACCCCAGACCCTACATGAAGTACCTCAAAAGGTTCCTCAAGCTGTTTGGCCTTGGAATGGTGATAACGGGGGTTACCCACTTTTTCCTCGATGGAATGACCATACATTTCGGCGTCCTCCACTTCCTAGGCGTTGCGAGCCTCCTGGCGGTTCCGTTCCACCGCTTTGGCCCGAAGAACATCTTCTGGGCGGCGTTCTTCCTGGCCGGCTCGCAGGTGGTTAAAAACTTTCACGACGGCCTGGTGCTCCTGCCTTTGGGGGCAATGCCTGAGGATTACTTTACTCCCGACTACTTCCCGATTTTTCCGTGGTTTGGGGTGTTCCTCCTCGGGATGGCAGTCGGGAGCGTTTTCTACCCCGGCGGAAAGAGAAAATTCAGCCTTCCCCTGCCTCCAAACCCCGTAGTTCACTTCCTCGCCTTTGCAGGCAGGCACACACTGCTCATTTACCTCGTTCACCAGCCCGTCCTCGTTGGCCTTCTCAGACTCGTCCACGGCCCGATTCCGGGGCTCCCGATATAACGGGAAAAAAGAGAATGGGATCTGTCTCTTCAACGGGTCAGCCTATTTACTCTGATTTCCTGCCCTTTTCGGATTTTCCCTTGTCCTCGACCCGTGCAGTGCCGTAGCCGACGAACAGCACCCTGTCTGGATCCAGAGCTTTTAGAACCTCTGGCCTGTGGGTAATTATCAGCGCCGTGATGCCCGCTTCACGGATTATCTCTGCAACTTTCTTTGCCACGCGCATCGCCGTGAGAGTATCCAGGTGGGCCGCGAACTCGTCTATGAGGAGGAGGTTGGGCTTTTCCGCCAGGAGGGAAGCTATCCTCGCCCTCTCCTTCTGACCGGTGCTCAGCTCACCGTACCTCGCGCGGTAGAGGACTGCGTCGCTCAGACCTGCCCTGTTGAGCACCTCCACGGCGGCGTTGAGGTCGCTTATCTTCCTGTAAACGTGCTCCAAGATGCTCTCCGTCCCGAAAGCCGGCTCGAACTCGCCGGGAATCATCACAGAGACCTTTGCGTTGTCGGGGACTTCAATCTTCCCTTCAGTGGGCCTGAAGAGCTCTTCCCACCATCCGTTTGCCGCTCCGAGGATGAGCCTAAGCAGGGTGGTCTTTCCCGCACCGCTCGCACCGACGACCGCTATGAGCTCTCCAGGCTGAATCTCGAAGTTTAAGTTCCTCAAAACCGGCCTCTGGATGACGCGATGTCTCACGCCAAAGGCCTTAAGCAGCTCCTGGATGTTCTCGGGCAGGCCTTTAATGTCCAGCTCGCTCTCGAAGACCTTGCTCACGTTGATGAACTTTATCAGCCCAGCCAAGGGCTCGACCTTTCCGTAGCTCGGACGCCAGAGCCTCCCGTCCTCCGGTGCGTAGGGGTCTTCACGGAGGAAGCGCTCTAGGTATCCCCTTGCCTCCTCTGTCAGCGGGTAGAAGAGGACGGGCCTCCCGCTCGCGGTCTCCCAGAGGAACTTGAAGCCGACCTTCTCGAAGAACGGGTTGTAGCGGGCCATCTGGGCTATGGTCTCTACGATGTGCTTCCTCTTTCTCATCTCCGGAATCCTGCGCTCCGCTATCCACTCAAGGGCCGACTTAACGCTCAACTGTCCGAGTCCATCTGAGCGGTAGTCGGGATGGACGACGACCCTCGCAATCCTCGCTCCTGCTGTGTTTGTCTCCGCTAAAGCTTTCCACTTAGCCTCCTCCCAGAGGTAGGAGCGCGCGACCCTCTTCCTTTTGTGCTTCTTCTTGAGCTCCTCGTAGAGCTCCTTCATTATGCGCTCGGGCCAGAAGGCCGGGTGGAACCACTCCTCAGGAAAGACCTTCTCGCGGACCTTCTTCTCAATTTCCCCGTTCGGCAGACGGCGGTGCATCAGCGGTATAGGTGGGTCAACACGGACGTAGCTTAGAATCCTCGGCTCGTACTCCTCCTTCTTGACGAGCTCAAAGATTAGGAAGCGCGATGCCGGCGTTGAGCCCTTTATCTCAAGTATATGACTCTCGGCCCCGCAGACGGGACAGCGCTGCTTCGTGTTGGCCTCGAAGATGTGGCCATTCTCACAGCGCCACAGGGCCACTTTCTCCTTCTGGCTCGCGTAGTGGTACTGCTCAAGCTCGGCTATCGCCTCGAAGTCGCTCTCGTACTTGGCCTCGCGGGCGCGGATTTTGTAGGTGTAGAGGAGCTCGCCCGTTAGCGGAGAGTAACGCTTTGCCTCAACTTCCTTTTCGAACAGAGGCCACACGGGTATTCTATCCCCCTCGTAGAACTTCCACAGTTTGTAGTCGTCGAAGTCGAGAACCAGCTTTCCGTCTCTCTCCTTCGGCTCCTTCAGGATTTCAACCTCGACCTCGTCGCCGGTCAAAAACCACTGGGCGGCGTTGCCCGTCATGTAGAGATCGTACTTTTCTCCATCGGCTTCAACCTCAAGGATTCCAAACCAGCGGTGCTTGAAGCGCGGGATTTCACTCCCGACGACCTTTCCCCTTAGGAGCATGCTACCACCGGGAAAAATAGGGCAGAAGGAGTTAAAACGTTAGCCCAAAAGCCTCTTGACCCTCTCTACAACTTCCCGCGCGTCCCTGCCGAAGATTAAAACCATCGGCTCCTTTCCCCAGTCGCCGAGGTGGTAAACCACATCTGGCCTCTCTCTGACCCTCTCCACTGCCGTCTCGATGCCCCACCCCATAGTGCCCTTCTCTGCCCTCTTAACTTCCTCCGGCTCCTCCCTTCTATCGTAGGACGAGACGACGAGGCCGAGCCTTTCGGCCCTCTCGACGAGCTCTCTGGAGTAGCGGAGGTTCAGCACGGCCCTGACCTCGGGGTAGAACTCGCGCATCTTGAGCAGGGCTCTCTTCAGGTGGTCGCTGGCGTCGAGCTCAACGGGGCCGACGGGCTTGATAGTCTGACCATAGCGGACGATTCTGCCCTTAACGGCGAAGACTTCTCCAAAGGGCGTCGCGAGGGCGAAGTTCGTCCCGACCTCTGGCACGTGGGGGTTGAGCTTTTCACCCACCGCGACGAGTTCATCAACGGCCCTTTCCAGCTCTTTTCTGGTTCTCCAGCGGTATGCGTCCCGTTGGAGCTCCCACAGAGGGTTAACTGCCTTTGCTTCAGCCTTCGAGAACTTGATGGAGCCTTCGACGAACCTCTTAGCCTCCTCAACGGCTCCCGGAAGCTCAAGCCCCTTGGCAAGGAACGTTGCTAAAGCCGAGGAAAACGCGCAGCCAGTCCCGTGCGTGAAGCCCTCCGCCCTCTCACCGGGGAACTCGTAGAATTTTCCCTGCCAGTAGAGCACGTCAGTGAGGTTCAAGTGCCCGCCCTTGACGACCACCGCCTTCGCTCCGAGCTCTTCCCCTATTGCCCTTGCGGCTTCCTTTATGTCCTCAACCGAGCGGATTCTCAGACCGCTCAGTGCTTCGGCCTCAGGGACGTTGGGAGTAATTATTGAGCCCTCGACGAGGGTCTTGAGCGACTCGATGTCGTCAACGAGCCTTGAGCCAGTAGTGGAAGCCAGCACGGGGTCAAAAACACGGAGGAAGCCGGAAGTCTCTTCCTTCACAACCTCCGCAACCTGCCCGCTCCCCAGCATGCCGACCTTGACCGCTTTGATTTCAAAACTCTCCTTAACGGCCCTTATCTGCTCCCTCACGGCCTCCCGCGGGAGAGGGTGGTAGCCCTTCACCATGGATGGGTTCTGGTAGGTCACCGCGGTAAGGATAGGGAGCGGGTGCTCGCCTAAGGCCGAGACCGTCTCGATGTCGGTCTTCAAACCCGCTCCGCCGCCCGTGTCAAGGCCCGCTATAATCAAAACGGCCATCCCATCACCTCAGCTTTTCGAGGATTTCAAGGGCCGCTTTTCTACCGCTCAGGAACATCCCGCCGAATATCGGACCCATCCTCGGCGCTCCAGCTAATGCATTCGCCGCCATGCCGGTGACGTAGAGGCCCGGAAAGACCTCCTTCGTGTGCTTGACGGTCAGCTCCTCGCCCTTCTCGGCCCACATTGGCCCCTCGCCCGGAACCTGAAGGAGGCCGCGCTTCACGAGGTGCCCGCTCACCTGCGCCCCGTGGCCTGTCGAGTCAACCACAAACTTCGCCTCAACGGTGAGCGGGTCAACGTGGAGGCCCGTCATCATGACCGGCGTCCAGTTGATGACGATTCCGGCGACGCGGTTCTCTTTAAGGACAAGGTCTTCAACCTCTACCATGTTGAAGAACTTAACCCCTGCCTTCACTGCCCTGCTCGCTATCGTCGTTGCCGTCTCGATTGCGTCAGCGACGTAGAGGCCGTTTTTAAAGGGCCTGTAATCTATCCCGAACTCATCGAGGATTTCTCTGGCTTCCTCCTGGACGACGATTTTGTTGAAGCCCATCGCACCGCCCCAGATTCCGCCACCGATGGAGAGCTTCTTTTCGAATATCGCAACCTTTGCCCCGTTCTTGGCGAGGTAGTAGCCGGCGACCATTCCGGAGGGGCCGGCACCGACGATAGCGACGTCGAGGCTCAGCCTCTCAAGAAGCTCGTTCATGTAGGTCTCGATTATCGCCCTGCTTATCTCAATCTCCTTAAGCATCTCCACCACCCAAAACCTTTTAAGCCGCGTTCAAAACTAAGTTTTGAGATTTAAAAACTTTGTTATAAACGGGTTTTAAAACAGGGTGATGGACATGACCCAGCTTGAGGATGCAAGGAACGGAATAATCACCGAGGATATGAAGTTTATAGCCGAGAAAGAGGGCATAAACCCCGAAAAGCTGAGGAGAAGCGTCGCCAAAGGCCACACCGTCATATTCCGCAACGTGAGGCACGATTGGGTCAAGCCCGTTGCGGTTGGTGAAGCCGTCCGCGTCAAGATCAACGCCAACATAGGCACCTCGCGCGACATAGTGGACGTCGAAGCTGAGATAGAGAAGGCGAAGGTTGCCGTCAAATACGGTGCCGACACGATAATGGACCTCTCCACCGGGGGAGACCTGGACATCATAAGGAAGACCATAATGCGCGCCGTTGACGTGCCTGTCGGGACCGTGCCGATTTATCAGGCTGCCGAGGAGATGTTGGCCAATGGAAAGGCTATCATCGAGATGACCGAGGATGACATGTGGGAGGCCGTTGAGAAGCACTTCAGGGACGGCGTTGACTACGCGACCATCCACGTCGGCGTCACCAAAGAGGTCGTCGAGAAGATGAAGCGGACGAAAAGAATCGTCGGCATGGTTTCGCGCGGAGGAACTTTTCTTGCGGCGTGGATACTTCACTGGGGTGAGGAGAACCCGTTTTACAGGAACTACGACTACCTGCTTGAGCTCGCGAAGGAGTACGACGTCGTTCTGAGCCTCGGAGACGGGCTGAGGCCCGGCGGACTTCCCGATGCCGGCGACGAGCTTCAGATAGCGGAACTCTACACCCTTGGAAGGCTCGTGAGGCGCGCGAGAGAAGCCGGGGTTCAAACGATGGTTGAGGGGCCAGGCCACGTGCCGATTGACCAGGTTCCGGCCCAGATAAAGCTCGCGAAGGTGGCAACCGACAACGCGCCCTTCTACGTCCTCGGCCCGCTCGTCACGGACGTCTTCCCTGGCTACGACCACATAGCCGGGGCAATAGGCGGCGCGATAGCAGCCCTGAACGGCGCGGACTTCCTCTGCTATGTAACACCTGCGGAGCACCTCGGACTTCCGACGGTCGAGCACGTCCGCGAGGGAGTCATAGCGGCAAAGATAGCCGCCCACGCCGTCAACCTCACCCGCTTCGAGACCGATTTCCAGAGGGACTACCTCATGAGCCTCGCGCGTGGAAGGCTCGACTGGATGAGGCAGTTCGAGCTGAGCCAGGATATGGAGAAGTTCATCGAGATACGGAAGGAGAGGCCGACAAAAACAGAGGCGTGCTCAATGTGCGGTGACCTGTGCGCGATAAAGCTCATCAACGACATGCTCAGGAAGGGGTGAGAGCTTGAGGCTAATCTATAGGGGCAAGACGAAGGACGTCTACGAGGATGGGCCTTACCTCGTTTTTCACTTCAAGGACACCGTCCTCGGCAGGAGTGGGGAGGAAGACAGCGGGGGCAACGAGGTAATAGGTGAAAGGGCCGGAAAAGGGAGCCTCGTCTTAGAGCAGGCAGAGTTCTTCTTCCGGCTTCTTGAGGAGAACGGAATAAAGACTCACTTCGTCGAGCGGATTGATGAAAGGCGGGCACGCTTCCTGAAGGCCGAGAAAATTCCACTCGAGGTTATCTACCGCGAGCTCGCATACGGGAGCTTCCTGAGGCGCTACAATGGGTGGGCAAAGCCGTTCCAGAGGCTCGGGATTGTGGAGTTTACCCTCAAGGACGACTCGCTCGACGACCCCGTAATTGTGGAAGAAGCCGTTACAGCCCTCGGAATCGCGAGCAGGGACGAGGTAGGAGAGATGAAAGAGACCACTGTGAGGGTGGCCCAAATCCTTGGGGATTTCTTCTCCTCAAAGGGGCTCCAGCTCGTGGACTTCAAGCTTGAGTTCGGAAGGCTCGACGGCGGTCTAATCGTCATAGACGAGCTGAGCGGGGACACGATGCGCGTTGCAAAGGACGGGAGAATTTTAACGCGGGAAGAGCTGTCGGAGGTGATAAGGTGATACTCTCGACGATAGCGTCTCACTCCTCCCTCCAGATACTCCTCGGAGCAAAAGAGGAAGGCTTCAGGACGGGGCTCTACGTGAAGCCGGAGAGGAAGGCCTTCTACGCCTCGACGGGCCTGGCCGACGACCTCGTCGTCACGGAAGACCTGAGCGCGATTCTCGAAGACGATGGGATAGTAATTCCCCACGGCTCCTTCGTGGCATACCTCGGGCTTGAGGCGATAGAAAAAGCCGAGGCGAGGTTCTTCGGCAACAGGCGCTTCCTCAAGTGGGAGACCACCTTCCAACTGCAGGACAGGGCCCTCGACGAGGCAGGGATTCCGAGGGTAAGGGTGATTGAGCCGGAGGACGTCGAGCCCGAAAAGCTCTACTTCGTCAGGATTGAGGGGCCGAGGGGTGGAAGCGGGCACTTCATAGCGAAGGGGGGCGAGCTTGAGGAGAAGCTGGCTGAAATTAACGAGCCTCACAGAATCGAGGAGTTCATACCCGGGGCCTACCTCTACGCCCACTTCTTCTACTCGCCGGTCCTTGAGCGCCTGGAGCTCCTCGGCGTTGACGAGCGCGTCCTTATTGCCGACGGAAACGCCCGCTGGCCGGTCAAGCCCCTCCCTTACACGATAGCAGGGAACGTCGCCGTCGCCCTGAGGGAGTCGCTCCTTCCGAGGCTCTACGACTACGGCCTAGCCTTCGTCGAGGCGATGAGGAAGCTTGAACCTCCGGGTGTCATAGGGCCGTTTGCGCTCCACTTTGCCTACGACGGGGACTTCAGGGCGATAGGCTTTGCATCGAGGATTGACGGCGGCTCCAACGCGCTCCACTGGTACGGGAGCCTTTACTGGCGGGAGCCGATGAGCATGGGCAGGAGGATAGCGCGCGAGATAAACCTCGCCCTCGAAGAGGAGAAGCTTGAGGAGGTGGTATCTTGACCTACACAGGCAGGACTCTGGGAATCGGCCTGATGGAGGGTAGGCCCTTCGCGTTCTACCTCCTCTGCTCCCGCTCTTTCCCCAAGAGGAGGGCAATCGTGAGGGAAAACGCCGTCTACATCGAGAACCTGACGGAGACGGACAACCCCTACGTCAGCTACCCGGTCGTCAGGCTCCTTGAAGACTACGCGGTCGTCACCAACGGCCTGCAGACGGACTTCATCGCCCAGGCCCTTGAGTGGGAGAGCCCGAAGAAGGCCCTAATCCACGTTTTGGACGCCCTAGACTACGAGAGGGACGACTACAACACGCCGAGAATAGCCGGGATAATAGGAGGAGGCGGAAGGGGCTGGCTCGGCTTCGCAGGTAGGGAAGAGTTCTGGGTCAAAGAGCTGGAACTGAAGGAAGGCAAGGCCTTCGTCACTGCCACGTACAACCTCGGCTTCGCTGAGATGGAATTTCCGCCCTTTGAGACCGAGGAAGGGCTGGTGGAGAAAGTCATGGAGTTGCCCTTTGAGAACAAGGTGCTCGCTATCGGGGTCTTGGGAAAAGAAAACGGTTGGGGGCTGGCAGTCAGCCCCAGACATTGAGGACTTCTTTCATCTCTTTTTCAAGCGGCTCTGCCCTTGTGGCGAGGCTCACGAGCACCATAACAATGGCAGACACCAGCGCCCCGCTGACGTAGATGTACTCCCAGTACTGGAAGGAAACGAGGCCGGTTACTCCGAGCACCGCGGTCAGGGAGCCCGCCGCCATACCCGCCAAAGCACCCTCTTTTGTGGCCCGCCTCCAGTAAATGCCGAGCACGAGGGGTACGAAGACGCCGGAGGTATATACATCGTAGGAGTATATCAGCAGCTCCACAATGCCCTGGATAGCGAGCGCCGCCCATAGAGACAGCAGGCCGATGGCCACGGTGGTTATCACCGAGAGTCTCAGCAGCTTCTTTTCGTCGGCTTCTGTGTTGATGAAACTGGCGTAGATGTCCTTCACCACGTGGGATGTCGCCGCAGAGAGCAGGGAATCAGCAGTGCTCATCACTGCCGCCAGAACGGCCGCCACGAATATTGCCCCCACGTCGCTCCCGAAAACCGTGATGACCAGCGCGGGCACTGCGGTCTTCGGAGAGCTTATTATTGATTCCGGGTTTCCTGAGAGGGCTATGGCCAGCATACCCGCAAGCGCCGGCAGGAAGGAGAGCGCCATGAGAAGTGCGCCGGCGTATATCGCACCCTTCCTTGCCGTCCTCTCGTCCTTTGCCGCGAACAGCCTCTGGTAGAAGTCCTGGCCGATGAGGGTGTACATCACCGTGGCCACTAGTGTTAATGCCAGCAGAGACGTACCCAGCGAGGTGAAGCTGAAGTAGCTCGAAGCCGGCTGGGGGAGGCCTTGAATGTCCTCCAGTGCACTCCTGAGGCCGTTTATTCCTCCTACCTTCATGAGGCCCAGAACAACGGCCACGAAGATTCCGACGCTTCCGATGGTCACCTGGAGGAAGTCCGTGAGTGCCACTGCCCACATTCCAGAAAATGCCGTGTAGGCTATGAAGACCAGCGTTGCAAGCACCGCTCCAGCAGTGCCGGGCAGTCCAATGGCCTCGAAGACTGCCGAAGCCGCCCAGACCTGTGCCCCTAATATGCCGACGAGCGCCAGTAGCGACAGCATGGCGGCAAGCAAGCGGAGGGTCTTACTCTTATAGCGCATCTCCAGAACGTCCGGCACGGTGTAAAGTGCCAGCGCGCGCATGGGCCTCGCAAGGGTCAGACCGAGAACCAGAAGCCCCAGGCCGCAGGCGAGGCCGTACCAAATTCCACCTAACCCGTACGTTGCACCCCAGCTAGCTCCGCCCAGGATGAAAGCCACCACCATAGTGGGTGGCTGCGAGGGTTCCAACGGTAAGTCCCAGTCCCAGCCTCCTTCCGGCAAGCAGGAAGTCGGCCGAGGTCTTGATGTACTTCCGCGCGTACGCTGATATCGCTAGCATCGCTCCCATGTAAACCGCTATTGTCGTCCATATTACGTCCATTCTTGACACCTCAATACAGTAGTCGAAGAAGACCGTTACATACTATAACTTTTTTCCATGAAATCATGTAACAACGGCGAAATGGACAACTTATCCCTGCCCATTTTTGTCGTTCTGACACACAGCTTTTCAGGCTTCACCGATACCCTTATTAGCGCTAAGGCCGTCATCTTAATGGTGATTCTCGTGGAAGACCCATACATCTGGATGGAGAACCTGAGTGATGAACGCGTTCTAAAGCTGGTTGAAGAAGAGAACAAGCGCTTTAGGGAGTTCATTGGGAAGTTAAACGACGAACTGTTCCCCGAGGTATGGGAGTACTACTCAATGCCGGCCCTCCACTCGGCGAGACTCACAGAGAAGGGCGTAATCGCGATGTATAAAGAGAAAGACAGGCAGGTCATCAGGTGGCTCGGCGGGAAGATCATAGTTGACTCCAAGGCCCTTGAGGAAGAGCTCAACGACGAGGTTCTCCTCCAGGGGTTCACGGCGGACAAAAACGGGAAGTTCCTCGCATACAGCTTCTCGATAGGCGGGGCAGACGAGGGTATAACGAGGATTATAAACCTCGAAACCGGCGAAGTTATCGAGGAGATGAAGCCGTCAGTGTGGAACATAGCCTTCCTTGAAGACGGATACTACTTCTCCCGCTTCTACAGGCACGGCGAAACCCCCGACGGGGTCAAGGCTCCGGCGGTGAGGCTCTTCTGGAAGGACAAGGGCGGAGAGAAAATGGTCTTCGGCAAGGGCCTCGGCTCGGGGTACTTCATAGGGTTGGGGAAGAGCACGGACGGCAAAACCGCGATGGTCACCGTTACATTTGGATGGAACAGCGCGGAAATCTACGTCGGCCCGATAGGCGAGCCGGAGAAGTGGGAAAAGGTTTACTCCGCTGACGTCCCGGTGCAGCCTGTCGATGTCATTGACGGCACCATCTATCTCCTCACAAAGGAAGGAAAGGGCCTCGGAAAGGTCATCGCAGTGAAAGATGGAAAAGTTGAGGAGGTAATCCCCGAAGGCGAGTTCCCGCTGGAGTGGGCCATCCTGGTGGACGGAAAAATCCTTGCTGGAAGACTTGTCCACGCGAGTCACCGTCTAGAGGTCTACTCACTTGCCGGTGAGAAGCTGGATGAAGTAACGTTCGACCTTCCGGGCAGTGTCTACCCGCTCGACGCCGACGGAAAGAGGGCCATTGTACGGTACGAGAGCTTTACCGTCCCATACAGGCTCTACGAGTTTGACGGTGGGCTTGAGCTCGTTGAGGGGCAGGAGGTTGAGGGGGCATTCAGAGTCGAGGAGGACTTCGCGGTCTCCAAGGACGGGACGAGTGTACACTACTTCCTCGTTAAGGGCGAGAGGGACGAGAAGAAGGCCTGGGTCTTTGGCTACGGCGGCTTCAACATATCCCTGACTCCGAGGTTCTTCCCGCAGGCGATTCCGTTCATAAAGCGCGGCGGGACCTTCGCCATGGCCAACCTCCGCGGCGGTTCGGAGTACGGTGAGGAGTGGCACAGGGCAGGAATGAGGGAGAACAAACAGAACGTCTTCGACGACTTCATAGCCGTTCTCGGCAGGCTCAAGGCCGAGGGCTACAGGGTGGCGGCATGGGGCAGGAGCAATGGAGGACTTCTGGTCTCAGCCACACTCACCCAGCGGCCGGACGTCATGGACGCCGCGCTGATAGGTTATCCCGTCATAGACATGATGCGCTTCCACAAGCTCTACATCGGCAGCGTCTGGGTTCCTGAGTACGGAAACCCCGACGACCCGAAGGACAGGGAGTTCCTGCTGAAGTACAGCCCGTACCACAACGT